>Ga0222658_1000402_pt1 | contig 23406 bp, 33 predicted proteins | sample AntAcemetagen476_FD_179830 | JGI IMG/M metagenome (GOLD analysis project Ga0222658, IMG submission 179830) | Saline water microbial communities from Ace Lake, Antarctica - #476 | ecosystem: Environmental > Aquatic > Non-marine Saline and Alkaline > Saline | place: Antarctica: Ace Lake... | reverse complement strand
TCAGTTAATTCGGACTCGGAAATCTTCAGATTTGGCTTGCAAAACGGTATTTTCATCCTTTTCCTCTATTACAGGTTTACATATTGAACATTCCCCTGGTGCCATATAGCTGCCTGCAACAATCTGTCTTACGCTCTCACATTTCATGCATTTTATAGATATGAGAGTGGCCTTACTCACAGTACCTCTATTTAATAGCTCGTACCCTTTATCAGATAGTGCGCTCTTTACACCATTTATTGACAATTTCTTCGGCATTTAATCATCTCCTTACTTAAAAAACTTCCTCAATATTTCTTTTAGCCTATCCAATCTATCATAATCAACAAATTGATTATTTCCTATATAGCAAGAATTAGTGTGAACAAAATCTGCATTTGGAAAATCCCCACTATACTGGGCTAAAAATGGATGTTTAGTGAGATTTCCCCCCACTATAGGGGATCTACTTTCTATTTCATTCTCTTCAAGAACCTTTAAGAAATCTTTCAACATCTCTTTCTTTCTAAATATAAAAGGTAAACAAAAAGAAGATATACCTTCACTATCAAGTAACAATAAGTGATCTCCGTAAGGCTTACAAATCCCTAAAAAGTATTTGTAGTTTTCATTCCTTTTATCTATAAACTCATCAATCTTTCGTAGTTGTTGCAATCCTACCACCGCGTTGAATTCGCTATTACGTAAATTGAAGCCATCAGTAAGGAACAAAAAAGAAAAATTAGCATCTGGATACCTCTCCTTTATTTCTGCATGATATTGTTCTGGTAGCTCTCTAGCCAACCCATGAGATCTCTTTAGTAACAGAAGCTTATATAACTCCTCATCATCTGTACAAACCATCCCACCTTCAATTGAAGTTATATGATGTCCCCAATAAAATGAGAAGGTTGAACCGATCCCGAAGTTGCCTACTTTAATCCCATCTATAGTGGCTCCATGTGCCTCGCAGCAATCCTCAATCACCATCATACCTTCTGGGATACCTGCAGGAATACCTAATAAATGAGTGACAAAAATTGCTTTAGTATTTGGTGTTATTGCAAGCACCATTTTATAGTGGTTAAAAGATAGGTCATATAAATTTATATCTACAAACACAGGTTTCAATCCAAGCTGGATTATGGGAGCCACGTTAGTACTCCAAGTTACTGTAGGAACTATAATCTCAGCTTCGGGACCCCATCTATATAACTCTTTCAAAGATGCTATCAAAAGGAGATTCGCACTCGATCCAGAATTAACAAACACTGAGTATTTTGTGCCCAACCACTTTGAATATGTCTCTTCAAACTCCAGTACCTTTTCACCTTGTGTAAATCTTTTAGTAGTTTTAACAAATTCAGCTAAAAGATTGATATCTACTTCATCTATAGCATTTTCCTGTAATGGCCAATTCATAGTCCCTCTATCTGTTTGAATATGTCTGTGAACCTTTTTTGGTACGTATGATCTTTCAAAGCCCTCTGATAACCAGCTTCTGCAATAGTCTGTCTATCATTCTCATTATCTAAATAAAAGCCTATTTTAGTAACAGCTTCTTGTTGAGATTTAAAAGTCTCTATCTCTTTACCTAACTCAAAATATTCCTCTAATCCATCTGCATATTCTGTAAGCAGAAATGCTCCACACATAGGAATGGCAAATGCAGAGGCTTTTATTTGCTGAACATCATTATTAGACCCCCTCGCAAAATGCAAATTAATTCTAGAGGAGTTATATACTTTTATCATATCTTCAAACGAAATATATCCACCGGCTTGTCTACCAAAAACTTTGGTTTGGGAAAAGTTCTTTTTTATGTATTCTAAATATTCACGCCTATTGCTATGTAATTGTCCAACAAAAGAAATATTAGTAAATTTAGGAAAAGGTAACTTCATATAATATTTTGGGTTAGCCGCCCATTGAGTCTTTATGGCTTTGTATCCTAACTCTTTACACTTAATAGCTGTAACATTATCTGTAGTTAAGGTGTAATCAATATGAGGACAGAAGGCAAGCGAAAAACTCTGTCTCCACTGATCGTCAGATCCCCAACATAATATCTGTGATCCCATTTCTCTAATTCTATCTAATGTGTTAAGTCGTATATGATCTTGATACGTATGATAAAATACATACTCAGGCTTCTCTTTCTTAACTAAATCTATTAATTCTGTATTCATCTTCTTAACGCCGAGTATGTTGCTTCTATCTATATAGTTATAGCTAATGACATTCTTAAATATGTCTTCTAGAGGCGCAACTAGATTCTTAGTCAAATCATATGTTACATGCAGCATAAGAACTAGAATAGTTTTATCTATCATCATATCTTTAACTCTCTTACATCTACGAAACTGTCACTATACCAATGATATTTTATAGTATCCTTTTCTCTTTTGGTTATCTCTCGATATAAACCACCACATTTTGGTGATTGAATAGGATTTATATTTTCCTGTTCTGGTGGAGTTTCATATTCATATTCGTATAATCTAAGCTCTCTACCCCAAGTTTCATAAACTATATCAATTAGTTCTGTAGTATAATACTCTCTATAATCTCTATGAACACCCACACGTTGGTTTGGTAGAGAAGAATCAAAAGCTACCTTATAATGATATGACATAATAGACAAATCTTCTCTTAAAGTTTCTGTTCTATTTATCCAATCAACTGCTATATTACCATTAGAACAAAACACAGGAAAAAATATAAACTTTCTATTGGGCCATATATCTTCTCTATCAGATATAGTTTTTATTAGATAATCAAATCCCCTTTGGGCTGTTCCGTAATCATAATGATCAACATTCCTATATCTCTCAGTCCATCCAGCAGCATGTTCTAAATAGCTAACTAACCAACTAAATATGTTTCTAACATTACAAAATACCTTTAAGTTTTTAACAAGCTCAAGGCTTGGAAGTTTAAGATCTGCCCTATCAGAATCATGATATTCGTATATAGGATTTGGTATGCCATCTTTGTGTACAATCCATCCATGCCCCAAATCTTTCATATTAGATAACATGTAGGGTTCATCAGTTTCTTCTTGTATTATAGTTGTTCCGCCAGTCTTAGGTATATGTAAAAAACCAACTATAGTTTTTGGTTTTTCTGACATACTATTTATGCTACCATCCAAATTCACTTTAAACATTGAAGTCATCTTATACCTTGGGTCACTTTCTTATCAGCTTCTTTCAATAAAGAAATCCTGATATCATCTGGAAGAGGGTACGATTTTATAATTGATTTATATGTATTCAAGTAATCCTTTTTAGCAGGTCCTATATCCCCCTTACCAGACCATCTATTGCCAGGAATAATTCTCTTATATAAATATGTATCTTTCACATGCTTTATTTTACCACTAAGCATCAAATGAAAAATGTGTAGGTAATCATCCCCCCAACCTACAACATTGTATGGCTTAAATAACGTTGCTGTTTTTTCCATAGCACTCTTACGAATCAAACTATGATATATATTGGCCTTACCACCACTTTCAGGCATAAACATATAAGTCTTTGCGTTTTCTATACAATCAACATCTTCATACAATTCCGACAGATCCAACAATTCTTTACCTTCGTAGCTATCATTATACCTTATAGTATAGATATCTGGAAAAGCTATAACTACATCATTATCTTCCTCTAATGGTACAATTAAAGACTCTAAATAATTTGGGGATATTATATCATCATGACCAGCAACAAGAAAATATTTTCCAGTACTCAATTCATATGCCTTTGGTCCAGCTTTAAATACCCCAGCATTGATTTTATTTCGATGTAGTTTAATTCTATCATCATTATAACCCTTACATGTCTTATATAACCCATCTGTAGAGCAATCATCTATTATAATCAATTCGAAGTCTGTAAATGTCTGTGATAAAATAGAATCCATAGTTTCTTTTAAAAAGCCCATAGAATTATACAATAATAATACAACACTTACTAACATTGTAGCATCTCCTGTAAGATTGTCATTCTAATATTCTCATAGTCTTTCCAATCATCAACTCCAATTAACCATTTCTTTACTAAGTTAGCAAAGTCGGGCACAGAAAATTTGAATATACCATTCGATTTCAGTACTCTCTTAACCTCATATAGGAATATCGGCTCTTCCTTAAAAGATAGATGTTCTAATAAAGCATCTGCTCTAACTTCATCAACTGAATTATCTTCAAATGGGAGATTAAATATATCGTACTGCTTAACAATCAAATCATCATCAAATTTATATGTGGGATATCTCACCCTTAACTCATCTAAAGTATCCCAGTCAACATTGATATAGCCCTTAAGAGGTCTTCCGCCACAACCTAAGTTTAATTTAATCATCCCTCACTCCTGAACTGATTATACCATAACATTGTGGGTTTTAATTTATGAATTAACCTATTTTGTATTCTTATATCTTCTACAGTCTCTTCTGGATGTCCTTTTATCATACTGGCTGCTGTTTTTATACCAAGCTTATTGGCATTCTCAAAGAATTCTATGGTTTGATCTGAGGTAACTCCTTTATTATATATATCGAGCATTCTATTAGATAGACTTTCAACGCCAACGTAAAATCCTACACATCCAGCATCTTTCATTAATTTCATTGTCTCATAGTCTACAGTATCCACTCTAGATTCACAGGCGAATTCGAGATTAACGTTGTTCTTAATCATAAGTTCACAGAGCTCTATGAGTCTTTTCTTGTTACAGGTGAAGTTATCCTCTCGATAATAGACTCCCTTACCACCAATAGATTTGATGTACTGTAAATCGTCTAATACCCTCTCTGCAGAATAGTACGTATATACACGACCCCAAATCTTCTTAACACTACAGAATGAGCAATTGAATGGGCATCCGCGTGAGCTATTGACAACTACAATAGGAGTTGTTTTGCTAAATGGGTACTCCCATGTGTATATGTCCCTGTTGAGGAATATACCATAGGGGTATCTGGGTAGTTCATCTAAGTTCTTTATCCTATCTGTTGTTATGACTCTCTCAATAAACTCTTCATTAACCAATGGTACAATGATCTTTTCTGCCTCACCTCTAACAATATAAGATACCTTCTCAGGAAAACTATCTGGATAGAGGTATGCGTGAGGACCACCAACTGCAATAACTTCACATTTCAACTTATCTATACTATCAAATATATCATCTGTACAGACCGAAGCTGTGTAGATACCAACAAAACTATAGTCTTCAAAGTTATCTTTGTCCCAAGCATTAGGGGCACAATATCTATCAAATATTTCAACATCAATATGGTTCTGTTTAAGAACCGAATATAGCATACCGATTCCTATTGGAAATCTCTTCTCGTCAGTCGCAAAACGGTGAGGTCCTACTAAGCAATCTTCATTAGGTTTAGCTGTTAATAGTGCTACTCGCATACTTCTAATTCCTCATATTCGGGTAAACCACGAAAATACATTTCATTATCTATCTGTTCCTGCTTCCTAGTGTGCCCTATATTTAAAGGATTACCATCATTATAAACATAAAGAACATCTGAAATGAACATTTGTTTCTCAAAAGGGACCATCTCCAAGATCGGTATCATCACTGCTTGATCATAGCAACTTTGGGCATAGCTCCCAGCTGGAAGAATAAAGTCATCTTTATCTATTTCATTCCATAAAAACCCCTTAAAGGTCTGTAAGTGAACCGCCCGCCACTCAAAATTTCTATAGTCACATTCTTCAGGATAAGCCTTACCTTCTACAATGTTTTTAGTTTTCCAAATAAAGCTACCATATGTCATCCACGGTGATTCTTTCTTGTATACAGCATCTAAAATCTGTAGTACATATGGGGTACTAAACAAATCGTCAGCATCTAAGATAACTACAATATCATCATCTTCTGGGCGTAAATAGTCAACTGAATTATACAACCACCCCTTATTCTCGTTATTCTCTATGATTAAAGCATCAGTACAAGTTGACAGGGCAACTCTAACAGTCCTATCTGTACTAGCGTCATCAACTAAAATATGTGTATAGTTCTTATATGTTTGTGCTGCAACACTAAGTAAATGTTCCCTAATATAATCTTCACAATTAAATCCACAACTAAAAATCAAAAATCTGTTTTCCATTATTGACCCCAAATTCGTGGTATTTCTTTACCCGCTATTAATCCCTCTAGTATATTTTCAAATTCTATAAGCCTTTTCTCATCAGTATGTTTAGCTCTAACTTCCCTCAAGGCATTAGCTGTTACTTCTGCAACCTGATCCTTGTCATTTAAAATCACATTAGCAACATCAACTATATCTGACATATCATCTTTATACTCAAAATAGCACTTATCTTTGCCCCACAACAACTTTTCCTCTTCCATTCTGTTAGTTAGCATTGCAGTACCACAAAGTGGTATCTCGAATGTTTTAGCTAGTGGTGTATGTAAAAATCCCCCAGTACAAGCCAAACAACCAATATGTTCCTGTAAATAATTTGTATACTCTTTGCCCCAAATTCTACCATACTTTTTGTCTAACTGCCCACTCTCAACTAAAACACTAATAGCTTTTCGTCTTATATCATATGCTGGTTGGCTACTTCTCCAACTTCCTGCAAACCCGATCTTGTTTAATCTTACCCCGTCTGTAGGTTCAAACTCCCATTCATTAGCACTAAATGGTAGCCATACTGACGACATAGGAGCTTTCTCATCATAGTAATGTCTACGAACTAATAGGGAGAAGTTCATCTCTTTATACCAATCAAAAACACTATCATCTCTTCCAACTATATAGTGATCCTCTTCCACAATTACTGATGGAATTGACAATTTACAAATATCTTTTGGAACCCAGTCATAACTCCTAGGAGAATAGAATAAGAAAAGTAAGACATCTGGATGAGTGAGATCTAATAAATCCTTTGCAGTAATCTTCTCATCATATTCAACTGGAGATACTTTGCTATCTTCACCTGGGCCATATACCATAAATTCGTGTGTGTCTCCCCCTAACTTAGCTGCAAAACCAACGCGCGTCCTACTATCGCGGGGGATATATCTATCAAACATCAGTAATATTTTCATTTTATTCTCTGAAGGATGTGGTTAGTCGTATGGCTCCAAGTATAGTGTTTAATCGTACGATCCCTACCGCCCAAACCAATATTACCAATTTGCTCATCTGTAAGTGACTTAGCTTTCTCTACCAAGTCTTCTTTGTCTTTGAATAAGACTATCTCTTTCATATGTTTAAAATATTTCTGTAAGGTTTCTGTCGGATCATAGTGTAAGACGCATGACCCACATCCCATATACCGTAAAAGTCTATTTGAGAAATAGTCTGGATGATTGTATGTGTTCATAGATAACATCATCTTTGAGCTGTTGCAGACTTGGGCGAATTCTTTATTGATGACTGACTTACTGTAGCCTGAACCATATGCTTTTGTGTGGAATCCATTGTTTGCTAAGGCCTGTAAGAAAAGGTCCCTTTCTTGATTCTTAGCTCCTATAAAAGAGATATCAGCCATATAATTAGATACAGCTGGAACTGGCTTAAAAATATCAGTATCACAGCCATCAAACACCAAATGACAATTTTCAACGCCTTCATCTATCATCCACTGTACTGCACCGCCCCCACTACAAAATGAGAAATGAGAAGCTTTAGCTAAAGGTATTGCCCCGCACTGTTTTCCTGTTTCTGGAGGGTCCATGAGCCAATAAATTACTTTTGTAAGCTCACTACAATCTTTAAGAAGTTGCGGATTAACGCCATTAATCTTGCAGCAGAACATCATATAGGGATCATACTTTTTTACAGTATCTAAAACAAGCCGCTCGAAATATGGCATTCCGAATCTCCATATAATCGTCCTATAATTAATAGGTATGACTGGTCGGATCTTAGCAAATGCTTTACAAATTGATACTGTAGTTGATGATTCTACGTCTGATACGCCAATGACTATTATTGGTTGCATACATTCCTCTCTTGTAGATCAAAATATGTGCCCTTTTCTACCACACTTAAATTTCAACTTAATCTTATTGTTTATGTATATCTTGGATAAGAGCTCATCCCCTCTCCTACCTGCGGCATACCCCATAATAAATTCTATTGTTTTTTTCTTATTACTACGCATCTCTCTACCTCCTCTATAGGTTAAGGGTTGGGGGTGATAGAGGCACCCCCATTCAGAGTTAATTAGACTCTTACCCTATTGACTTATCTATCATTTCTCTTAGAATATCTGCGTCTCTCTCTAACACTTTATCATACGTAGTAGGTTTTATTACCCACCAATCTATAGTATGACCTCCACTATCACGACACATCTTAGAATGAACTTCCAAACCCTTCTCCTTAAAAAAGCTGTCCACTGCACGTTTTACCCCATTGTCTGCAGAGGATTTATCGTAATCGTGGCCACCAATAACTCCACCATCTTTGACTTTTTTGTAGTATAATTCAAGCTCAACCATAACATTTTCGTAAGTATGATCAGAATCAAGATAACAAAAATCCAAATCATCTGGGATGTCATCAACAGCATCAACAGATTTCTTTTTAATCCACTCCACCTTGTCTGCTGGATACTGCCTCAAATTAAGGTTTGCTGTTTTTTCAATTTCCTCTGAAGTCTTCACGTCCAATTCTTTCCCTGCATAACTAAGAAATGGGTCAACTAAATACAGCTTCTTAATGTCAAGGAACTGAAGAATATTCGCTGCATTAGCCGCCTTGAAAACTCCTAACTCAACACCAACAAGATCTTTCTGACCTTGTAAATTGCGAAGAGCCGGGCGGTCCAATTTTTCGAACATGCCAGCCTCTTGCAAGTTATAAAGAAAAGTTTGCACATCATCCAACACCTGCTCCGCACTAATACTCATATAACTATTCCCAGGGACAGTTCTAAAAGTAGTTGGTGTGTTAAGTCTATTTTCGTCTACACAATGGCGTTGTCTTTCGTGGCCTATGATATATGAAGGACATCCTGAAAGTAAGCTAATATGAGTTCCCCCACTCTGTGAAGAAATGGAACATACACTTGTATTAAGCCACTGTATAATTCGTTCAGTATCTGGAGTATCGCTTATCAAATTAATCACACTTTGGTCTTTCGGATAATTGCCTAAACAAGCACCTTCCGGTGTGCCCGCTAAAACTACTGTGAATGTCTGTTTCAGACTATCCACTATCCCGTGCCAAACAGAGGGTGGTACGTTTCTATTTGCCGCTCTCGCCCTTCCCCTTGGAAAAATCGTTATGACCGGACGTTCATTGGGGATTGGCGCAGTCGTGTATTTGCAGAAAAGTTGAATTTGATTCTTAGCCCATTGACTGCAACCTCTAGGTGGCCAAATTTCCACAGTATTTTCAGAAGTATGATCGTAGAATCCCCTAAAGTACTCTATCAGACGAGCATACATAACTGGATCTGTAAGTGCTCCTGGAGGAGACTCTGGAGGAGGTGCCTCAAAGCAATCTCGCTCTAGCCCCGCTTCGTAGAAAAAGTTGGGAAGGGCGATTGTTGTGAATACGAAATCTTGATGAAATACGTGCCTATCTAAATCACAAAAACAAATGAACTTATGATCTGGATACTTAGTTTGTTTGAGTTGTCTCATACGTCCTTGTAGCATCTGTAAGTGCCAACCTAATTCTGATATTGAAAAGAATACCACTATCTTCTCGTCCGGCCCAAAATACAATTCTTTATCTGTCATATCTCCTCTAAATTTACCACCATCTTATTCCATTCCACATATTGAGTAACGACAATTTAATTCTTGTCCATACCCACCTTAGCCAGCTAACTTTCCAATCCCTAAAATAGAGCTTCTGTTCAGTTATCATTATTCTTTACCTTTCTTCGCACAAGACGAAGACCGTGTACTGGTCAATACGGAGTCGATAAATAACCAACAGCACCACATCCACATTCATATCCCCAATTATATGATTCTAATTTCTTTTTCTTTCTTTCAATCCACCAATCACGTATAGCAAAAAGATTGACTTTAAAAGAGTATACTGTGTGACCACCTCTTTTAGCTAGGTTGTTCCACAGTTTATTTGGTGATTCATTCATTATTAACGCCTCACATTGTTATCATTATAGATAATACTATCAGCCCATTTGCAGCTAAACCACACATAAGACCTATCAACCAAGATATAATATTTCCTTGTTTATCATAACAACTTATTGATTGTTTCCCCAAAGTAGTTTTGTTGCAACACCTAATTCCTTGGCTTCCTTGCCATTTATCCAAAATTCCTTCCCATCCCGTATTGCGTCCAATAATTGTTCCTGTGTCATGCCACATCTACTAGATATATATTCTGTTGCTGTATTTTGCAAATGAGATAAAGTTTTTGCTTTTTCTGTAGTATTTGACGACGTGCTTCTGTGAAATCCATAGCCGGTCATAGATACCTCATGCCACATTAATTCTGCAGTGGGGCTTGCAGATCGAATATTCCCCACCATAAAAATCAAAAGTCCAGCACTTGCAGCTAAGCCATTTACTCTTGTTTCGATTGAGCGCCCAGTACCTCTAATCTTCCAAGCCTCCAAAAGACCTATGACTCGCCAAGCGTTTAGTAATGATCCCCCCGGACTTTGAATTTCAACAATTAGGTTTATAATTTCCGGGTGCCAATCTAACCATTTAATGACAGTGAATATGGCACCATCATTGATATCACCTAAAACATAATAAAAGGTTAAATCATCATTATCATTATAAGATATCTTCACACCAGTTATATCTGGCAATAGATATCTATCAAGGGGGTTAACTTTCCTAACCTTGAATGTGCCCGCCATATGGCATTTAAAACATTGTTCAACATTATCTACATCAAGATGGTCTTTTACAGGACAAATCTTTTCTTCGATCTCCTGTCCCAATGTTGGAGAACAGAAACCCAATGCCAATAACATACTCAGAGCTAGAATTATTAAAGATCTCATCTTTCTTCTCCTTTATATTATTTATTTAACTATCCTCACTTTTAAGTACATTATATCACACTTTGACTCAAAAGTCAAGTAAAAAGCGACATGGTATAGTCGATTTTTATCCTTTTCTCATTATATCTGCTAATTCTACAGCTCTATTTTTAACTTGCCGCGCCCATAAACTATCTAACATCTCATCAGCTACAGTATTATAGTCTCTTAGATCCATGGCTAAAAACATCTTTTTGAAGCCTAACAACTTAGTAAGCCCCAAGTTGAATACCATCTCTACCAAAACTTCTCGTCTGTTCTTTGTTAAAAAATCTATTCCTAAACTAATAACCTCAAATTGGGCCTGATGAATATCCTCTTCTAAGATAAGCTTTGCCACTCTTTTAGAGATCTTACATCCCTGCCCCATAAAATGGCCATATCCAATTGTCCACGCTCCACTGGTACACCTATATGGAGCTGAACTAAATCCTTCATGTCTCTTTATTCGCTCTTTAAGAGTTTCCACTATCCCACCAACTCTATCCTGAATGAATTACTTTCCCAATAGACCGTTCGGTTTATTAATCCAAGAACCTTGTAAGTAGTATTACCAGTAAATCTATAGGTATTCTCTTCATAATAAACACAAGGAAACCCATTTCTACGTATCTTTTCACTCTCATCACAACAGTCTGGGAGTGGATAACTCACCCAGATTGTCCTTTTCCCTTTTTCAATATTTACTGCCCACGTAACCCTAGCTTCTTCATGATAAGCCCCTTCACTATCAACCCTAACTAATTCTCTCATAGCTACAGCTCTCATATTAATTAAAGCGTTACATGTAAATTTAACACATACAGTCCCCCCAGGATTGTAGGTTTGATGTTTGACCTCAATTACTGGTGATAAGATATACCAAGGAACAAGATAAATAGCCGCTATTCCAATAGCAAATAAAAGGGATAAAATGAGAACTGAGTACAACAATATATTTCTTATCATTAAACCCACCCCATTAATAATATCTTTAGTATAGCCCCTGCAATACACGTTCCTATCAAAGCAACTACTCCGTAGACTAACTTCCTGATAGGTTCGAACTCTTGTTTAGTAATATAATGTTTTTCAAGTCGTACTTTAATTTCTTTAACATCTTCTCTAATATATTCAATATGAGTAAATAAATTCTTTTCTGTTACAACCTCTTTGTTGTCCATGCAGAATCACACCATCCTTAGTCTCTATAGATCGCAGTTACGTTATAGGTACAGGTACCACTATCTGACCCATTCTGACTTCTGATAACCAAACCATCATTTGTATTCATACCTCTAGGAGTTTCCCATAACATACGAGTGAAATCTTTACTACTACCAGCACTAAAATCAAAAATTGTATAAGCCATATATAGATCCCCCCTTATTTCAGTTCGGTGAGCACAAGTCCCCCGTAGAAAATGTTGGGGGTAGCAGAATTGCTAACTTTTACGCCCATTCTAATGTCAGATAAACTTTCCGAGATATTAACTAATTGATCAACAGAAGCTGAGGTAACACTAGTAGAATAGACCTCGGCCCATCTATCTAGAGGTGAAAATTTTCCCTCGATTCTGAGATAAAGCGTCGTAGCATTTAGGGTTGCGCATCCGTATTGAACGACTGTGGAATCGGCCTTCATTGGAAAAAGTCCAGCAGTAGCATTGTTTCCTCCTGCGGCGGTATATACGTAAGTTGTGGCAGTGACGGTGGCAGCATTAAACATCCACCTGCCAGATTGACTCATTACAGACATGAAAATCACTCCTTAAATTAAGATAATAACATCTTCCAAACAGCGCGAGCGTGAGATTGAGAAATATACAGCAACAGATCAATAGTAGAAGGAAGTAATAAATTTTTATATGGAAGGATAATACGACATATATTGCACATTAAACACCAAAATAGGATTTAATGTGCAATATATGTTGCACTATAAACAAAGTTCTTTATATCGTTTAAGTAATTCTTTTCTTGTTATAGCAGACACATCTCTCTTTCTTATGTTTTCCGTGGCTGGGAGCATCTGCAGATTAATAGGACTGGCTATAATTCTAGGGAGTATATTATACTTATAACCATCAGCAACAGAAAATATATGATCTAAATGATATCCCATACTACTTCTTTTGTATTTTTGGGGGTTTATCCGATAAAAATACTTATGATAGCTATGATTAGTTAATCTATCCACACATTCTCTATATGAATAGTAATCTATAATACTATCCCCCCTATATTTAATTTTTTTCTTCTCATAGCATTTCCTACATCTAGTACCCCCCCTAAAGGAGCTCCAACTCATCCAAAATTCATGCCCCTCATTACATTCCATTAACATTTTAGTATTATTATTTTTATATACGTCAGTTTTAAGAACATATTTAATCTTTCCTATCTCACTCCTAATTTCTTCTATAGTTTTCTTTCCGCGTCCAGAGCACTTAGTACATCTAGTACCCGCTATACCAAAGGCGTCCCAACTCATCCAAAGCTTATGCCCCTTATCACATTTCATTAGCATCTTTGTATGTGCATTTATATATTCTGTAGACAAAAGTTCATAATCTTCACTTTCGATATATTCCCTAATTCCTTCTATTGTTTTACGTCTACTCCCTCTTGACTCTGAGCATCTACGATCACTACTAAAATATTCCCAATTCGTATAAAATTCATGACCATCTGGACATCTAATAAGTAACTCAGTCTTATTATTAACATACTCATTAGATAAAAGCTTATACCCCATATTTTCAATATAAGCCCTAACCTCTTCTATAGTTTTCTTCCTGGAAGGGTCACACTCTGGACAGCCTCCCTGCCCCTGCTGAAAATTATTCCAAATAACCTTATACTCATGCCCTCTACTACACCTAAGTAATAATTTATCAAAGGCATTAATATATACATTACTCAAAAGCTTATACCCCTTACTCTCAATATAAATCCTAATCTCATCAATGGTTTTCTTTCTATTGGGGTAACACTTAGGACACCTACTACCAGCATAAAAATTACCCCAAGTACTTAAATACTCATGACCCTTATCACATTTAATTTTTAATTTATGCTTGCTATTAACATATACATTACTCAACAACCTGTACTTAATTTCTTCAATTTTGCCTCTCACATACTCAATCGTTAATTTCTTTCCCATCTCAATTCCTCCTTAATAGGTTAAGGGTTGGGGGTGATTAAGGCACCCCCATTCAGAGTTAATTAGACTCTTACCCTATGTTAAATAGTTTATCCAGTAGTTAGTGTAGTTGCCAATATGCTAGATACAAAGATCCATGCTTCACCTGCACCCGAATTTTGACTAAGGTACAAACTTCCAGGTAAACTTGCAACCGAAACTAATGGACTAGCAGCTGCAATAATTGATGCGGAGTTTGTAGATACCGCACCAGAAAATATGTAGGCAGTACTACCCAACTTCACATAGCTAGTTGCCTTCACAATTGCACCACTCACATCTCCTGTTACATCTCCTGTAACTGCACCTACAAATGAATCTGCTGTTATAGTGGAAAAGTTACTTATTGTCTCCGTTCCTACCTTTCCCTGGAGCGAACTGCGATAATGGCTGGTTCCCAAAATAATCATCCCCTTTGTTAGAGTGCGCTACCTCCTTTTGGGAAGAGGTAACGGTATGATACCGGACAGTATCAATCTCTTTTATTTGGGTTTATCTAAAACCCATTCTTTTGCTCTTTTCTCAGTTTTCCCCCGAACTTCCCGAACTGTAAAATCATGAACAGTTACAAGCAGTTCAGCAACACTCAGATTTGGAGTACGAACTACTGACTGTTTTTTCAATCTTTCCACTTCCATTTCTGCTTTGTTCATCTGATGTTGAATCTGAACTTGTACAGGTAAATCCGATCCTAACATAAAATTATGAGCAATGGCCCTCAAGTCTTTTTCTTTCATGCCAAACTCATCCAAGAATCCCTTTAAGGTATTATCTTTCTCTTTTACATCAAATATCCGTTTAGATATTTCTGCAGGAGCTATTCCAGGCACTTCTACAACATTAGCCTCTTCCCCTAAACGATCATTCTCTTCTTTGTCAATATTATGTTTGTTTTTAAGGTGAGCTCCTAAATTAAGGAAGCCCTCATTGCAGATATTACAATTCTCTTTCTTAGGAGAATTGTCTTTCTCTTTAACTATCTCTGCATATTCTTCCATTGTTTTTTTGTGATAATTCACTATATGGCTTTCTAAATCTTTAAATGTTCTGCTACAAATGTGACATCTTATCATTTCTGTTGTTTCTGTCATTATTTTCTCCGCTTATTTGCCTTCTTTAAGAAATTCTTTCAACACGTTGAACATATGTCTATAGACATCATTTTCTCCATGATCCATACTCTTCAGTGTTTTTACTATCGCTCCCCCAATTATAGTCTGTTAATTGGATTGGAGTATCAGATTGTTGATTCATTATTTCATTCAAAATTGCTAATCTATCTTTCATCGTAGTTGATAAATAACCCACTACAGTTATTTTGAGAGTATCCTGTAAAAGATGTACCAAGAAATGTGCCTGTTTATCTGTTAAAATCATTTTTACCTCTTCTCTAACTGTTCTGCTACTGGTTTTGTGGTATCTACATAAAAAGGCTTGTAATCATCTTCAGTTCCCCACGCTCTATCAATATCATCTCTGTAGGCCTTCATGCCTGGGCTCTCCTTAGCAAAAGTACCATACAACGTATCCCCGTGCTCCCACTGGTATGCCTTAGACATATCCACTGAAGTTCTTGGAACTGTGTCAGGCAATCTTGGGATTGGGGTACCTGTAGTGATAGACCTATCTGTAAGACTCCTATCAGGATATAAATCATCCTCTGGAGCGATTAGAGTAGATGCAATTGCTGTTTTGGTTCTATTACTGAATGCCATTATTTACGTCTACCGCCTTTACGTGGCTTACAAGTACCTTTACCTCTGCCCGTTTTTGGGCCATTTCCGCGGGGGCCTGTGCCATCTCGGTTGGGCATATAAAATCATCTCCTATTGACTCCATTTCCAAGCTGTGTTACCACAATCATATATACGCCTATATCCTGCATTCCTCATATTCTCACGTTCTGTTAGTTCCTTATTAAAATTTTCAAGCTTATTAGAAAGCACTGATTTTCTGAAGTTAAACCGATGTACTCTCTTATCTCCAACTATATACCAGTAATTAGGCTTAGAATCATGTGAATATTCAAATCCTAAGTATTGGTACAAATTCCCTCGTGACCATCTTTTATCCCCATACGTTACCATTGTTTTTGGATTAAAACATTTCACAAAGTGCTTAAAAAGTTTAGACGCCATTCCTGCCGAAATAACATTAAAATCTGTACAGAACCTGTTGAGTTCCCATTCATTGTCACTACGCCTCGAAACATTAGGTTTACCAAAAGTCATTACAGATATAAGCCTATCTGAATAAAATGCCCCCAGCTTAACTTTAGAAGTGTCTGCTCCTTGAAGATGGTGCTTATTGATGAACTCATTCTTTACTTTAGGTGATATTTCTCTAATTTCACATTTACGAGCAGCAATTCTTTCACTATTGGATATCCCTAACTTATATAATAATCTGGATGCAACTACATCCCTTCGATTAAGCCATTCATCCTCAAATATAGTTATCAAATCATAACCAGCCTTAGTACATTTCTCTAATTTATCTAAATGATAATTGCTTTTTTTAAACTTTTCTGAGTGCCAGTATAAACCACAATATTCAATGGCTAACTTCTTTGAGGGGATTACCAAATCTAACTCAAACGGTTTTATTATTGTTCTATCATTTCTTATGGTGTCTGTAAAACTAGGTTCTATTAAATCAAATATCTCTTGTTCAGCTCTAGATAACCTATTACCACACACAAAACACCCCCTACCATTAATCCAACTATTCCATGAAATAGAATAATCGTGTCCTTTAGGACAAATATAATTTATAGGTGTTTTATTATTAACATAAGTTTTTTCTAAATCTGCATCTAATATGTACTTCTTGGACTCAAAACTTTCCCTAATAACACTTACATCAACTCGTTGTTGGCTTGGTAAATCACAATTGCTCTGTTTGAACTTATCTACAAATTTCTCTACCTTCATTGGGTTGTCAGACCCATACTTAGTTGTACAGGTATCTTTTCGTTTCTGAACTGAGCCATTTCTCTTTATGGTACATTTTCTACAGTATTGGTGCTCTACTCTATCTTTTCTATGAAGAGCATACCATACAGTTTCTTTGACCTCCCCACACCCATCACACGAATACCAAACTCTTACACACTTGTACCCATATTTACCAACTAAACTTAGATCTACATCTTTACCATTTTTCTGTGCTTTAATAATCATATTATCCTCCTAAGATAACCCCTGTTAGTTTAAAGTGGGGAGGGAGGTCAGGAAAACCTCTTTTCGGGAATGACCCTATCCCCACTTTTGACTATATTATATCACATTTGAACATATATGTCAAGTAAAATCGTATATGTCAAATATGATATAAGTAAAAAAGTTTAACTTGCAGCAATATTTGCTGCATAAGTGCCCCTCCAATTAGTTATGCATCCACCCCATCTCGTAAATACTGAAGCAAAATAGTCCTTGGAAGTCTCATCCTGCCAAAAGTCTAACTCGATATCTTGGCGATCAGTTGCCATGAAACCAAACTTGCGTTTCAGTAAGAACCAACCATCAACATCAGTAAGATAATGCCACTGAAGCGGAGCCACAATACTCTTCAAAACATTCACATCGTTGTCCTGTGATCCAGGAATCAACGTACTATTAAGAATCTCATCGGCAGTAAACTTAAGTGCCGGCGGGATTAACAGAGTATCAGGAGAGATATCTATGATATCCCCTCTCTCATCCCTGTTGTTAGTAGTAGTAAACGTAGTATACGTGGTCTTAATATTAGCCGCAGTCAGCGCCCTAGTCGCAGTATAATTAATATACGTATTACCAACCTTATCAGGATGCGCTGTATCAAACAGAGGAAGACTATCATAAATAAAGTCTCCAGACGAATCGGTAACAACACCAGTAATGGTATTATCAAACGGATCATCTCTCCCTGCAGTTAACGCCCCATGGTTGAAAAATTTAGCGTAGAACTTCTCTTTGGTAATTGGGAGCTGTCTACCCCAAGTACCGACAGTAGTCTGCAGCATATTCCCAACCTTCTGAGCATCCGCAACAGTCTCATAACTCATACGAACAATACGACCAAAAGAACGATTCTTACACACTATGGTGTAGGATTCAATCGGAGTATCGGTCTGCATGTCCTCGCCTTCAGGCTTTTCTAACAACTCTCCAAGGCCAATGGCCGAAGTGAATTGTTCGTAGGCCGCGTCCGAAGGAACAATTTCAAAAAGTTCCTCATAAACCGGAGGCATTTCGGGATAAGCTTCCCAGAAATATTTATAGGCGTCCTTTTTCATGCTTTCTGTAAACTGACTTCTATGTACACCTGCCATACTCTAAACACCTCCCTTATACATTTTCCCAATATTTGGGCTTTACTTTCACGAATACTGTGTCATTCGTGTCATCGAAGTCAACAACAGTCAGCATCTCAACAGATGCGGTGTTGCCGATATCGGCATACTGCATACCACCAGAAGTTACAATTGCAGCTCCCTGGCCCACGTTAGTGGCCGTTAGTGAGGTATCCGAACACGGCATTTCAAAAACACCGTTAGCGAGATCGTATATAACAAATACTCGATCAGCCTTGGCTGTTGAACTAGAAGTCCAATAAGCCTGCCCACTATCATCCTTGGGCGTTACTGCCCAACCCATTACCGTAGTAGCTGCATTACAGTCTGCTAATGTAACAGCACCAGTGCTGTCCATAAATACAAACTTTCCACCTCTACGATAAAATACTTGGCTGCTGGCTACAGGATATTCTCTACCCTTGCCATCACCTTCCCTTATTCCATACCTAATTTCTGCCATTAATTATTCACCATCCTTTTACTTATTGAATTTGTCTGGTAATATATCTTCATAGTTAGGGATATTTTTAATTAAATCCCAATCCATTTTATCTTTCTTAATCGAAGTATTCTCTAGTGCCCAACAGGGCCTTAGATTTACCAAACTCCAACATTTTTTAAACTCCACGTCATCTGTGGATGTGAATTCATAAGAATTCCTAGGAATAATATGGTCTATATGCCATCCAGCCTTCCCGTAATTACTCCAAGACATACCTACCTCAAAGTTACTTTCTAAGTAGGCCTTGAGTTTATCTATAGTGAAACCTACAATATCTTCCCAATGTCTGCCATTCTTACCTTCTCCGTCAACTAAAGAATGATGAATTCCCCTAGACATATTTTTACCAATCTTGTAAGAGGGAGAACCCCTCTTCTTTTCATAGTAGCACTTAGAATAACCTTGTACCTTGCCTATATTATTGGCGGCCCAAGTACGATAGATTTTTCTATACGCCTTCTTTGCCTCTTCAGACCTAGAATAATACCTCTTTCGGGTCTTCTCTTTGTGACAGTCTTTACATTGGGAATACCTAGCATAGAACTCATCTGTAGGTTTCCATTTATTACATACAGTACATTGCTTCAATCCTAAATCAATATACTCTTGATTCTCTTCATACCAAACTTTGTATTTGAGAACCTTGATTATCTGCCTTCGTAATCTCTTTATAGCATTCTCACAATCTCTGCAAGGATGTCTATAATAAATCTTACCTGAGTCTAATACTTTATATACCCTAAAAGCAGATTCATCCTTCCAATTACCACATTTTCCGCAGTATTTCATGTTGTACCACCCTCCTATACTAAGTGATGGGGGTCGAAACGCAGTATAGGTGCCTTTCTACGAGGTAGCTACTCCTCACCCCCACATATTCATTGGGTTATAAGTTCTTTCTTTTCTCTTCAATTGCAGCAAATTTAGCATCCCTCAGCTTCTTAGTATCAATTAAATCCTCAACACTAAGTCGCTTGAAATCGGCCTCTTTGATAAGAGCCTCATCTTTTGGGTCATAGCCATCTGTCTGCTTTTGTGTGCTCTTAGTAGTTGTAGACGTCTCTGACTGCTTGGTTCCGGTGCCCTCCGTATTGATCGTAGCTTCTATCAAATTCTCATTGTCCTCATCTGATAGAAAGTCTTCGACCCTCTCCTCGACAGTCTTCTCATCCTTCAATTTACCTTTAGCATCACGTTCCAAAAAAACGAATTTATCCAAATCCGAGTCGTAACTAAATTCTCTCTCAAGCAGCCTAACAACCTGAGATGGATTAAGTGCCTTATGTTTTACAGCCACTTTAGTAATCTCATTCTCAAGCTTAGCCCCTCTCAAAAGATTTATATGCTCTTCTTTTTGTTCTAATTCTTTTTCTTTTTCTTCAACTTTAGAGGAAAGAGCAGTTGTCTCACTAGCCATCTTATCTTTCAGCTTATTGAATTGTCTTTCAAACTCTAATGACTTCCTTTCAAACTCATCTGCATTCTTGAGTTTGTCCTCTTCCTCTTTTTCGGTTACTCCAGTTTTATACTCTTTGAGATCTTTAAGCTCTTCAATCATTGTCTCAATATCAGATTTATCTGGAATATCTTTTATAGTACTCCTGATCTCATCCAAGTCTTTTTTGAGCTTACGTTTATCTGTTTTTGCAGAATCCCTTTGTCCAATTACCTTTTTAAGTTCTTCTTTTAGGGAATCAACATCTTCGTCTTTCCCTTCTTTCTTCTTTTTAGCATCCGCTTCTTTCTCTTCAGCTTCTGCTTTAGCCTCCGCCTCAGCCTGAGCTGCTTTCTCTTCGTCTGTCATATTATTCTTTTATCCTCCAATAGATTATTATTTCCTTTTCCTTGCTTGTTTTTTATTTTTAATAGGCTTCTTATTAGCAACCTTCTTTATAGCTTTAACCTCTTTTTCCTTCTTGACAGCTAATTTCTTGGCCTCCTTAAGAGCAGCATTCATTCTAGATTTGTCTGCTCTAATAGCCTCTGCTTCCATTAAGGCATAAGCATCTGATTCTGCTCTCCATTTCCTATCTTCAACTGTCATTACCCCCATATTATCCTCCGATAGAATTATTTTTAACAATCACACTACAATCGAGAACCCACCCAACAACTCGAATTAAATATTTAGCTATTGCTAAACGTATTCTAAATTCTTTTGTGTACTTTATTGTAACATTTATAATAACTGATTTATCTAACTTTCTAATCTTTAGGGGCTTAATAATTTCAGCCATAACATTCTCCGATAGAATTAATTTATACCAACCATTCTTAATTGTAAAGATACAATTTCATCTTCTCCCTCAAAATCAACCTTATAAAACGATTGACTTGAATAACCCCCTGAGATAGTTGCACCAGCACTTGTGGATGAACATAAGATAACCTGAGACATATCAGAGATCAAGGTGTAATCACTAGTGTCAATTGTAATTGAAGTATCTGTTGTAAAAAGCAAAGATCCATCTGAAAGCCAATAAACACCATCACCAGCAATCGTAATGGTACCTATTTCTTGATACCAATCCTTCGACATTATCCTAGCCAACTTTTCAAGCCTGAACTCAACCTTAACAATACCATTCTCAACCCTACTTGAATCATCTACATCAGGATGATTAATAGGAACAAATTTGAACCGCTTTCCTTCAGTAAGTGATCTATCAAGAAATCGCTCAAGATCAAGATAGTCTGTAGAATCAATAATGAAATCGCCTCTCTCGCTAACTTTAGCCCCATCAATATATACTGTAGCAGAGCATCTACGAATATTATTATTCTTTATACGTATCTTATATTCTGTACCAAAAGGAACAGCTACTTCACCATTAAACTCCCTAACAGGATTTCCATCTTTCAAAATGGAAATTGCAAATTCGTTCTTAGACATTGCATAAGTCCAACTTGAAAATAGGAATACAAGTAAGAATGCCCATATTGTACTTTTCATCTTTATCCTCCAATTTATTTTTATGCTCCCAAAAACTGTAAATTATTAAATGCTGTTTAACCTATCCTGATAACAGTCTTCACACCACCATTCTTCTTTGTTTTCTTCGTCTTTCTCCAACAATTCTGGAAACTCATCAAGGTACGGATCTGTGTCTTTAATGGTGGCTTTATTTCCACATTGAAAACATCTCATAGGTTATATTCTCCATTTAACACTGCATATCATGATAGATTGTTATTTCTCTTTTCTATGACTTGTTCCTTCTTTAGTTTTTTGTTCACTAGTCTTGGTAGTTTTACCTAAGTCTGTATTTGGATTACCGCGCTCATCTGTAAGGCTATCTGTATTAGCTGCAACAGGTTCAACTATGCCGTCTCCACTCTCAATCTCCGATTCTATCTGAGTACGAATACTTTGAGGACTGGTGGGTATAACTCTTCGCACTATATTCTTCTGTATGGTTTTGTTGAGAACTGGTGAAAAATTATGCTCCATAATATTCATATAATTTAGAAGTTCCTCTTCAAGAGCTGCAATATCAAAACTGGTTGGATATTTCACTTCTTCAAAACTCTCAACATCCTTACCAAGCTGCATAAGAGCTAACCTAGAAAGGCTGTTTTCAAATTTCTGATAAGACATAGCTTTATCACTCAGGGCTGCATTTACCCCCATAAAGCTCATCTGTGACTGACGACCTGAAGACTGGGTGTAAAGATCTGAAGTTCCACCAACAAGTGAAGCAAGGCGAAAACACTCTTTCACCAGATCAGTCGTCAATCTCCATACTGTTGATATAATTTCTGCGTCTGGAGAAATGTAAGCAGGCATAGTGCGTGATTCTGAACTATAAGTCCACACGGATGACGTACCAAGTTTTACTAACGGATTAGCCGTTCCGTCCTCTGCGGCCTCGGCCAATGAGCCATCATCGGGGACCACCAATTGGCTAAATGCCTGGCGTGCAATACTCTCTGATATGAGAGAGCAAAAATTCATTATCTCTCTATTTATGAATACAACGTCCTTTATCAGCGACTCACCAATTTTGTCATCACCATAATTGGCTGTGTGATACATTGTCGCAATGGGAACCACCCCTAACGGGTTATCCCCTTTCGGGGGAGTACCGTCATCAAACTTTACCGACTCACCATCTTCATTCTGGATCTCCCAATTTTCTGTAGTGATAAGCTTATAGTGAAGCTCCTCTTCTCTCTCTACCGTTGGGTCCAGATCTCTGTAGAAAACTGATTCTATGATCACCCATCGGAATCGTCCTTCTTTATCGAGCGACCAATCTCTTAGCTGGTGCGGATATATAATACTGCCATACGGATTGATATTCCCATTTCGCACATCGGCTTTTGACATTTTCCGCTTAGGCGATATGGGCATGTCAACTAGGTAGTGGATGACTC
>Ga0222658_1000401_pt1 | contig 23423 bp, 24 predicted proteins | sample AntAcemetagen476_FD_179830 | JGI IMG/M metagenome (GOLD analysis project Ga0222658, IMG submission 179830) | Saline water microbial communities from Ace Lake, Antarctica - #476 | ecosystem: Environmental > Aquatic > Non-marine Saline and Alkaline > Saline | place: Antarctica: Ace Lake... | reverse complement strand
CAGCAGATGATTTCCTATATTTACCGTAAAGGGAATGTGAACCGCTGGCGCAAACTTCTGGGAGAGACCTGAAAATCGGAGAAAAGGCTTTTTCAGAAAGAATAATGCGAAAAACCTTGAAAATATATAATTACATGTTATAATAACGAGTAAGTATAATATTAAACAATGAGACCCCTGGCAAGCTAGCTAGGGGTTTATTTTTTTATGGTAAAAATGATGAAAAAAACACTGATATTACTGATTATAGCCTGCTTTTCTACACAAGGCACAGGAGTAAGTTATGCCTTAAGAGGCGCTTCAACAAGGACATCTTCTATCAGCACTGAAGTTAAGTCTAATCTAAAAACTCTTACTACAGGCACATCAGCTGAAAGAGGTATTCCCGCAACAAGCAGTCTTGGTATTCCTGCAATTGGAAGGCTCATAGACCCGGGTAAATTCATCCAGAATAATATATACGGTAAAAAAACGAATCAATATCGCCCTGATATCTCTCCTGCTATCCCACTTATACAGACACTAGATTTTCTAGAGCAAGCAGGCAGTATTACAGCAGAAACCTGTCTGCGAGGTTTTGACATTGGTTCAAGTATGGATCTCGGAAGGGGCGCTGGCATGGAAGAGGGCCTAAAAGAGCTGGTAACCCCTAGAGATGCCACCAGGCTGTCTGAAGTTGCTCAGACTATCGTTATACCAAGTAAATTTAGAGCACGAATGCAAATAGCCACCTTAACAAAAGCGGAAAAGATACAATACGGAAAAGACAATATTGTCTATGTGTCTGAACTGCATGATTGCCCTGAAAGTAGCCCGTGGATCTATAAAGAACCTGTAAAACTCAAAAATGGAAAAGCTCCGCGCCAGCAGGCGGATATGATAGCATACATACTCTGGAATCTCTATGGTATCCATGGGGTAAAGGTCACATTCGATGTATACTACCCGGGCAAAGAAGGCGATACATCATATGGCATAATTGCTACCAAAGCCGGGGGCATGGGCACTTCTGGAGCAACTAATACACTACTTCATGAACTAGGTTCAATGTTATCTGGGGCGGGATTAACACGCGCAGTATGCGGGAGCGAAGCTATTGATGATGAAAACAGCGTGGCAGGCGGCTATACAGGAGGCCAGGAAGGATATGTTGCAACTGCGGCAGAACCAGAAGACGGCTCAAGGGCAGTAAATCTTGTATGGATAGGCGGCATAAAAGATGCGCAAGGCAAGCCAAAATACCATCCACATAGCGCACTTGCAATACCCATGCTCTCAACGCAAAAAAGCATCTCCTTTATAGAAAACCATGTTGCCATAGTCCAAATGGGCATACTCTTTGCAAGAAACCCTGATACAGGTGAAGTTGAAAAGAGGGCGCACCGTTCAGCATCATGTATCAACACGGGCTGGATGCATTCAGCAGAGATAGACAGTGCAGGCAATCCAATCGATCCTGTAGGTGCAGGGTATCATTGTGCAAAGTTGGACTTTGTAAGGGATATGAGAACAGGGCTTATAAGTCACGATATAACCTTGATAAATAAAGGCAACAGGGATTATGTTGGCGCAAGAGACAGCCTATCTTTACGTGAGGCAGCAATGATAACAGGATACAAACTTGAGCCTGGTATGCGTGCTAAGCCTGAGAGATTAGAAGATTACTCTATATCGGATAGAATAGGATTAGCCACCTTCGCATTGGATGACGCAGGCAAGAGGATGATTGAGTCGCAAACATTACCCATACTAGATAAGGAAAAACAAGGTTTTCATGTTAAAGAAGAGGATACAGCCACACTCAATGCTTTAGTGGTCCAAAATTTAAAACGGCTAGTTAAAGAGAATATAAGCCTATATTCTAATCATGCTCAAGCGCTGTTTGGGGCCATAAAAGAAGAGGTAGCAGATGATCTGGGATTGTCTATGTCAGCGTTTCTTGTAGGCGGAGGAGGAGACGGGGCCAACATAACACTTTGGTCCTCAAAAGGCATAAAACACATAGAAGACTTCTTGGCAAGGAAACTCAATATAGAGCGCTTTAACCCGAAAGAGATAGTACGCATTACAAACCAGCCAGCTGTAGATGGCGAGATACTTAAAGGCTGGATGCCGTTTGAGGTAGGTGAGATAGGCACCACGATAAAGCTTGGTTGTATGACATTAAAAGAGGCGGCAAAAAAAGGTTTTGTGGTGCCGGAGACATCGCCTATGGTGCACTGGAATGAAGAGACTGGTAGGATCATGGTTGTTGAGACTCCACTATCAGGTGCTAGATCAGTGGAAGATTTGAAAAACAAGTACAAGGCAATGGGGCATATCCAAAGCGCCGTTTAACCTTCTACCTATATTATAATAAACTAAGTCATACAACCACCTCTAAATCCGCGCTAAAATATTGAGGAGGCAAAAATAAGAAGATTGTAATTTAAAGTGCAACAAGTAGGAGCAAAAAAATAAAGCTCCACAGATCCGAAAAAATCTGTTATTTTGTAAGTACAGACAAACAAAAAACAGGAGGATCTAATGGAGCCAAGTAATAATACCATTAAAAAGAAGAAATATAAACATATAAATACGATTGAAAGATATAAGATAGAAGGATATCTGGAAGTTAAAAAAAGTATAAAAGAGATAGCAAAGATATTAGATCGAGATCGATCAACAATCTATAGAGAAATCAAACGAGGCGGAGTGGTTCTGCTAGATTCTGAGTTAAGGAAGAAAGCGTGTTATAAGGCAGATGCGGGAGAGATGAGATATGAAGAGGCTGGCAGGAACAAAGAGAGATCACTAAAGATCGGAAAAGACAGGCTGTTAGAGCAATATATACGAAGAAAGATCTTAAATGATAGATACTCTCCGGATGCGGTTATAGGAGAGATAAAGAATAAGGGCTTGAAGTTTAAGGGGATGATCTGCACCAAGACACTGTATAACTATATTGATGCCGGCATATTCGCGGATATTAGTAATGAGAATTTATGGCAGAAGCGAAAAAGCAAGAAAAAAAGATATCGCACAATAAGGAGAGTCTGCTTAAGGAATAAAACTGCTAGAAGGATAACAGAAAGGCCATTAGAAGCAAACGAGAGGCTTGAATATGGGCATTGGGAAGGTGATTGTGTAAAGGGTAGAAAGGGCAGCAAAACAAGCTTATTAACCTTAACAGAGAGAAAGACCTTAGAAGAGATAATTATTAAGCTTGAACAGACAACGCAAGAACAAGTACAAGAAGCTATAGATGCATTAGAAAAGAAATACGATGCAGCATTTAAGCTGAAATTCAAGACAATCACCTTTGACAATGGCAGTGAGTTTTTAGACTGGAAAGCTTTGGAAGTCAGCATACTGGAGCCAGGAATACAAAGGATAACTACATACTTCGCGCATGCATATAGCTCTTGGGAGCGTGGCAGTAACGAAAACTCAAACAGAATGATTCGCCGTTTTATTCCTAAAGGTGAAGATATAGGCCATTTTAGCAAGAGCGAGATAAAGGATATCGAAAAGTGGATGAATAATTATCCAAGAAAGAGACTTGGGTATAAGTCAGCTAAACAGGCAGCACAAGAATGTTTAAGAAGTAACAGCGATTTTGGACTTGATTTTGTTGCAGTATGAGTTACAATTTACCAGGAGGCAAAAATAGCACAAATAGATTGATTCCATACGATAGATATGGTAATATTAAAACCTAAGTTAAGCAGCTTTGGAGGGTAACCGAAGCTGCTTTTTTGTTTGGAAGAGGGGTAAAGAGGGCAACATGTAATCAAGCATCGTGTCCCCATAATTTCCCAGCGTAAATTGGTCTATTTCAGCGCTAAAGGCTAATCGTGAATCTGCTACGCTTATCGATTCACCGGAAATTGCCAAGATAAAGCTTACACGGCTTAAAACCCTTATTATGCCTCCTGCTTATCTGGAAGAGGAGGCCTATACCCCTGCTTATATAGAGAACCTACCTAAAACTCTAAAAATTCCTAAGGAGCTTATCTTAAATAATAAATACTTCCATCGCATGGCTGCTAAGCACTCTAACTTCACTATGGAGCTTTACTGTATACTCCTAGCCCATAGCCAGACCACAAAGAAGAAGGAGTTCTTCCTCTGCTTAGAGGATATGGCTTTAAGCTTGCGTATGCCTGTTTCATTGACTAGTAGCGCCTTAAGGAAGGAAGTAATTAACGGTTTAAAAGAGCTACAAAACGATTACCATCTTATCAAAGTCACATTCTTTCATGGAAAAGACGCTGCCATAACACTTACTGATATCCCGGGTAAAACCCTTATTATGCCCACTGATTCGCTTATCCAGCTAAAAGACGCTGAACTAAGCACGCGCTTAAGGTTCCTTCTTCTTATAGAAGCATTACTTAAGGACCAGGGAGAAGATATACATTCTATGACATATGTTGAGATTGGTAAGCGCTTTGACCTTCATAGGATAACTATTAGCAGTGCCTTTAAAGACTTGGAGAAGTTTAGGGAATAGGTCTTTGTCATTCTGAACGAAGTGAAGAATCTAAACACTGATACTACTATTCTTTTCCGGCAAGCGGATGTGAACCGCTGGCGAGAACCTTGGGGAGTGACCTGAAAATAGGAACAAAAGCAAGCTGTTGATGGGGAGGGAAACTCTTCGGGCAAAAAAAAGGAGAAAAAATGAATATAGAAATGCTTAGTCAGTTTTTTTTATGGTGTTCGGTTATAAATTTAGCGGCCTCATTGCTAGTTTTTTTAGCAATAACGATAGGCAAAAATCGAGTATATAAAATACATAGTAAACTTTTTCATGTGTCAGAAGAAAAAGCCGCTGAAACAATCTATTCCTCGATGGTAAATTACAAAACGATTATTTTTGTTTTTAACATAATACCATATATTGCAATACAGATTATTAAGTAATAAATAATTATAGGGAGGGGATGCACTGCGCATCCATAGAACTCGATTACGACTCCTGGGGACACAAGAGCAATGGCAGGAAAAAGACAAGCATCCCTACAGAGATAAATACTATAACAATTGAAGTAGGAAAAGAATAAGTAGTCCTATTGCAGCCATCGCAAAGCCAAGACCTATCAGCTTGATATAGAAGGTAAAGTATGGCAACATAATCATATTCTCCTTGATAATCAAGAATAAAAGCAGTAGAATAAGAGCATAATATATAACAAATATACTCTTACAATCATAGTACTATATATGTAGTATATAGTCAAGGTTAAAATGCTTACTAAAAAAGTGTTCGCTCTACGCAAAAAAGCCGGGTGGTCTCAGCAGAAATTAGCTGAGAAAGCAGGGCTATCCTATAATATGATAACCAAAATTGAGCAGGGCGTTGCCAAACAGCCTACGATTCAGACTGTAATAAAAATTGCTGATGCTTTTAATATTAGCTTAGATCAATTAGTAGGCAGAAAGTAATTGACAAATGATAGAAGCAGGCGTAACATATAAAAGACAACTAAAACAAAGTGGTGAGTTCGAAGGGGGAACCTCCACGATAAAATAAGTAAAACCTTCGGAAAGCGAGGGTTTTTTATGTTTATAGAACAGATAGGGGAAGCGATGAAAGGCGTTAAGACAAAACCATATTTTAAAGACAACGGATTTGAACTCTACCAAGATGATAGTAGAGACTTCCTCAAGAACCTACCAGAAGAATCAGTTGATATGATATTTGCAGATCCACCTTACAATCTTTCAAATGGTGGATTTACATGCCATGCCGGTAAGATGGTATCTGTAGATAAGGGTAAGTGGGATCAGAGCAACGGCCTGGATAAAGATCTGGAATTTCATAAGGAATGGATAAATGCTTGCAGGAGAGTGCTTAAACCTGGCGGTACCATTTGGATTAGTGGAACATATCATTCAATTTACCGCTGCGGCTATGCACTAGAACTTGCAGGTTACCATATTCTTAATGACATCTCATGGTTTAAACCTAATGCATCACCAAACCTAAGTTGTCGTTTCTTCACAGCCAGTCATGAAACTCTTATATGGGCAAGGAAAGATAAAAAAGCTAAACACACCTTTAACTATAAACAAATGGTAGAATGGGAGAGGAATTACACAAAAACTTTTAAGTGTGATGAAGCAAATATATACCATGAACGGGAAATCTTGCATGAAAAAGGTAAACAGATGCGTTCTGTATGGGCTATCAACACTCCAAAACCTGTTGAGAAAAGATTCGGAAAACACCCTACTCAAAAACCTGAAGAACTCTTAAGAAGAGTAGTTATAGCAAGTACAAATAAAGGTGACTTAATTATAGACCCATTTACAGGAAGTTCTACAACAGGTCTTATAGCTAAGCTTTATGGAAGAAAGTTTATTGGTATAGACAATGAAAAAGCTTACCTTGATTTATCAATTAAACGCTATAATGAGCTAAAAGTTAATATGAAAAAAAAGCAAACCAGAAAACTTGATCTGGTGCCACAATAATCGGAGCCTAGAGTGTCACAAAAACTTAATGACAAGCCATGGGCGAAAATCTTTAAAGATTATAAAATATATGCTCATGACTTTAATAAAGCGCCCTTCAAGATAACCGCCGCACAAATCAAAAAATCTTGTACGAAATTCTCTAAAACTGGTGAAAAGGAACCGCGAATATTGTGCAAGCAAGATAGCAGAAAGGACACTCCAAAAGTTTTCCAAGATAACGGATTATTTTTGCTACCAATAAAAAACGGTGAGTACGTTATTATTGAAGGTAATGGCTATGTAGACATCCCAAAAATCATTACAGCCAAAACAAAATACCAGCCTAAGCTAGATTTCCACTTAGACACATCCTTAGTCGGCAACTCAGAAATGCAACACTTAGATTTTGCATATGCTTGTAGTTTAATTAGAACATTCATGAAAGATGATAGCTTAGTCCTAACAATAAGAGGCAGAAAGTATACACCAGAGTTTTCATTTAAAGTTAAGCATCATGCAATTAACACAAAAGGTGTTCAAACGGAAGTTGATGCAGGATACGAAGGTAAAGACCAGGTTGTTTTAGTAGAAGCTAAAAATTCTAACATCCAGAATACTATTATAAGACAATTGTATTATCCTTACAGGCAATGGCAAGAACATACCAAGAAACCTGTTATAACATTATTTTTTGAAAAAAGTAATAGCACTTACTCAATCTGGCAGTTTAAATTCAAGAATGTAAATGACTACAATAGTATTGAATTGGTAAAATCTAATAAATATACGATTGATAAAACTACAAAATAGCTTATAGATCCTGCTAAAAATATCACAACAAGAGCATAAGCAGAATAAATAGATTGACCCAATATAGCTAATATGATAACATTAAAGCCTGAGTTAAGCAGCCTTGGCAGACAACAGCCGAAGCTGCTTTTTTGTTTGAAAGAGGGGTAGAGAGGGCAGATTTATTGAAAAGGATGTAAAATTCACAAAAATTCGTGCTTAGGGGCGCCCCCTTTAGAACCGTCCCCATTATAATATATCATACAAATAATAAGGAGAAAGATATGAGTTCAATTGAAATTATTCCAAAAGTAGATGAAACGCAGGAATTTATAGAGATTGCTAATGATTTTTCAAACCCACTTGATCTTGTAAGAGAAGCTATAAGTAACGCATATGATGCACAAGCAACAAGAATTGATATATCTTTTGGAGTTACAACAGAGTATGGCGAAAAAATTTTAAAAATTACACTAAAAGATAATGGTAATGGGATGGATGAAAAAGGATTGCAATCTTTTTTTGATCTCGGAAATTCCTTGTATCGAAATAATCCGGAAGCGATAGGTGAAAAAGGACACGGCACTAAAGTTTATTTTAATAGTAAAAGGATTGTTGTAAAAACAATCAAAAATGGAAAAAAATATAATGCAGTTATGGATGAACCTTTTAAAAATCTTCACGACCGGACAATACCAAAAGTTTTAGCTACCATCGATAAGACTTCGAATGAAAAGCAAGGAACAACTATTGAGATTTATGGGTACAATAATAATAGGAGAGATAGATTTACACATGATATTTTAAAAGATTATATAATGTGGTTTACCCGCCATGGTGCATTCGAAAATATATTTAATCTAGATCGTCATAAAAATAATAAGTTGTTCTTACAGGGCCTGGGAAGAACAACCCCTGAAAAAATTACTTGGGGACACTTTTTTCCAGAAGAAAATTCAGACATAAATAAGCTTTTCGAAAAGGAGTTAACTCGAGCCCCAGATTATTACTGTAAGATGATAAAAAAAGAGGGCCAACTAAAAAATTTCCCTGAAATTAAATATCAAGCTGCGTTCTGTATAGAAGGGAAAAATGCTAAATACAACTATAATCTAATGATAAGGCGAAGTGGTTATACTGCACCAACTGGCTCATACACAATACAAGAAAGATATGGATTATGGCTTTGTAGGGATTTTATCCCTATCCAACGAAAAAATGAATGGATCAGCTCTAAAGGATCTGAGTATACAAAATTCCATGCTTTTTTTAACTGCCAGGGCTTAAGGTTAACCGCAAATAGAGGATCTATCGAAAACACACCAACTGAATTACTTCAAGATATACAAAATGAAGTTAGGAAAATATACGAAGACATAATCAAAAGCGATGATTGGACAGCTATAGATTGGCTCCAAGAAGAGGCAATATCATATCAAACAACTGAAAAAGAAAGAAAAAATTTTACCTGGAGAATCAAGAAAATCAATAAAGCTAATATCGCACAGTATAACGGGTCAACGCTTGTAGAGCCAGAAAGAGAAAGTGGGGTTTTCTCTATTTTTCTAAAGCTTTCTGCTTTAAAGCCTGATTTGTTCCCATTCCAAGTAGTAGACTACGATACACACGAAGGCATTGATATAATTGCCAAAGGTGATAAAACAACACCTATTTCAAGTGCTAAGCTTTTTTATGTGGAATTCAAACGAACACTATCAAAAGGATTTAATCATTCGTTTGAAAATTTGCATAGTGTTATTTGCTGGGAAACAGAAATAAAGCATGATGATATTGTTCGCGATATCAACAATGAAGAAAGGAAAATGCAAATCATTCAACCTGAAAAGAAAAATGATTATACAAAGTATTTTTTAGATAATCAAAGGAAAGCACATAAAATTGAGGTTTTTGTTTTGAGGAATTATTTAAAGCAAAAATTGGGTATAGAATTTTACCCTAGAACAAAAAACGCAATTGTATAATAAATAGTAACCTAAAGGCATTAAGACGTTTTGAAAATTAAGCACCACGCTGTTACTAATTTGAACACGACAGTGTCTCTTAGGTGGGTACACTGGGCATCTTAGAAAAAGTACAGTGTCCTAAACAAAAATCAAAACATCTGGAATTAAAGAGGTTAGGATGCTAGACTCAAAAGGGATATGGAACGAGTGGTTCATAGCCGAAAGTACCGGTGATTATAACATAATACACCAAACACCCATAAACGATCTATTAAAAGCTATCAGGCATAATTCTGGAATAGAACGTAAAGCTGTGAAGGAATTGAAAACTGAAGTTAAACGAAGAAGAAAGGAAGAACGACAAAACAAGTGGTACAAAAAACCAATTATAATAGGGGCTATAATAACAGGGATTTTTGTTATCGTAGGAGCACTTATTCAGATCATGCCCACTTTAATAAACACTATTAAAACATCAAAAAATGAGGATATAATAAATTCGTCAAATGCAAAATTGAGCATGTTACGCTACCTTGAACAAGAAATAAAAGATAACATTGTTTTAATGCAAAATTTTGAAAAGGGGTTTAAGGAGGCAAGCAAAGTTAAATTTAGATCCATAAAACAAAATTGGGAAAGCATCAAAGTTTCTTTCCGTACATCGGATTTTTGGAACAAATTTATTAGCGATTTTGAAGACTTAGAATTTCAGAGTTTAATAAGTAACGAATACGATAAATACATAACTATTGATAATGCCATAAAAGTTCTTTTGGAAAAAAAATATAATTTAATAGAGAAATATGCGATTGATACAAATAGCTATGATGCTGAATTTAAAAAAGTGAAAACAAGATATCTGATATTAAATTCTCATATACAAAGATGCATAGGTTCAGATAAAAGTAGTGAAAAATGCTTAGAGGCGATAAAAAGAAAAACAGCAGAAATAAGTGCTACTTCTACTGATTAGACTTTATCAAAACAAGCGTAAACATAAAACAATTTGTGCTTAGGGGTGCTTTTTTTAGGACCGTCCCCGTCTGTACACTACTTTGCTTAATTAGTAGCTGCCCTTAATAAGAGTCCCTATACTTTTTAATACAGAAAAAATAAAAATGGATATAACGGATATAAAACAATCTTTGAGCACAGTGATTTCTAATCATCTTGAATGTCAAAGATGCAAAATAATAGATAGAAACCATGAGCGAGCGCAGCGTGGCTATAAGTGTCCTTCATGTGGCTATATTAGTGATGGAGGCTTGTTATATTTTAGCATAAATACTCATATCCTTATTGACCTAATCCAAAAATCATATCATTCGGTTAATTTAAAATCCGAGGTAGAGAAACTATATAGCGGAGAAAGCACTCATGATATAGCAGTAATAATTTTCTTTTGCACTTTACGAGAGGTTTTGCTTGATAATGTGACCAATAGGCTTATGGAAGCACAAAATCTACCAAAAAGGGTATCAGAAAGATTATTAGCTGATAATAAATTCCATATTCAAAAGCAAGATAAATTGTTTAGGACGCTTACCGGCATAAAATGGACCGAAGCAATATCAAGGCTAACCGATGAAAGCAAGTTCAATTATAAGGAGATTGATGAATTTGTTCTAAATGTTGCAATAGCTAGAAACAGTTTCATTCACAAAGGCATTAAGTGGGCAATAGATAGAAAAATGTCCACTAATTGCATGAAAAATATTAATGGACTTATTGAACTTCATGTAGCTTTACATAATACCTTCGTACATCCATATTACGAAAATCTATGAAAGCGATAAGGCATTTTATATAACTTGCCAGAAAATAAGGGGGCACGCTACTTAATTCAGGCAGGGCAAAAATAGAATAAATAGATTGATTCAATATGGCCTATATGTTAATATTAGAGCCTGAGTTAAGTAGCCTTGGCAGACAGCAGCCGAGGCTGTTTTTTTATTTGAATAGCTGGTAAATGGAGATAAGCAATGAAAGCAAAAGGCATAGTATCGATTACTGTTGGCATTCTAGGGGCTATATTTGTTTGCATGTTTGATGTAATTGCTGGAAAGCCTGTAAATGATATAACAGGGCCTATATCCATATTCGCTCTTATCCTATGCGGACTTCTTATAATAATAGGGATTTGGTCTTTATGCCGTCCAAAAGTAAAAGAGTAGCTTATATCATTACCAACTACCCTAATCATACGTAGAAGAGGAGGAAGGATGGAAAAGAATGGTTCGACAAGCTCACCACGCAGAAGGTCGGTTGGTGTGACAATATTAGCATTGGTTGAAATTGTGCTTGGTGTACTGGGAGCCCTATTATTTTTTAACTGTGTTCTGCTATTTTTGAGAGAATTTGGACGAAGTTCGGCGTGTTTTCTGAGCATAGACTTATCAATACTGTATGGAGCAATGACTTTGCCGTTTGTTTTTATTCTAACTTCAGGCATTGGTATGTTAGCGCTTAAAGATTGGGCTAGAAAAATGAATATCTTTGTAGTTCCTTTGGCATTCTTGCTGACTGCTGCGTTTCTGAGCTTTGGCGCGATAGGGGAAATAAGTAAAGGAAATCTTTGCGGAGGCTTATCAACAATTTTGATGATGTTTATACCCTTATGTATAATATTCTTTCTAAAAATCAAGTTTCTAACTTGCCCTAAAGTAAAGAAACAGTTTAAATAGTACAAATAGATTGATTCAATATGGCTAATATGGTAATATTAAAGCCTGAGTTAAGCAGCTTTGGTGGGAAGCCGAAGCTGCTTTTTTGTTTGAAAGAGGTGAGAGGGAAACACATAATTAAGTAGTGTGTCCCCTTAATTCTTAGGAGAAATAATGGAAAAGAAAAGGTCTATTGGGGTGACGATATTCGGAATAATAGAGCTTATAATTGGGGCGTTAGTAACTATCGATTTATTTTGGGTGCTGTTCGGTTCCGATAGCGCTAAGTATTTGTTTGCCATGCTTAACTTGCCTTTTTTAATCTTTATTTGGCTTGGCGTAGGCATGCTTAAGCTTAAACCATGGGCTAGAAAAGCAAACATAAGAGCACTATTTGCATTATTAGCAATACTGTTACTGCTTCTTATCTTATTTTCTTTAGGTGTTTTTAGTGGAAATTTGATCGCACGACTAATCCCGCTACTGCTTATAGCTGCACTATTTTGCGCTATATTTTATCCACCTATCTATTTCCTTAAACATCCTAAGGTAAAAGCTCAATTTGAATAGAAAAATTTGTGTAAATCAGGGGGCACTTTCCCGATTGAAAAAATAACACTATCCCGAACAAATTGGAAACAGGTACGCAATATTAATCGCCTACGAAGTTCTATTTAAAGAATTAAAACTTATAAAAGAGGTGGATTACTCAAAGATTATTCATGACAGAGTAAATAGTAGAAAAACATAGCCCTTAATAGGCCCGTAGCGACGAGATAAAAGCAGACATTAGAAACAAGCTCACGCCAGCCAAGACAGCACTAGACCTGCTCTCTAATGGCAAGGATGTGCCTAAGGAGTTTGTAGAGACAGCCCTAAAGAGTTTAAGAGAAGTTGAGAAACTTTTAAAAGAGAGGGGTTAATATCAGAAAGACATTATTATATTTTATACTTTGGTCAACTATCGGATGCTTCACTGTAAATATCCATTACCGCCCCACTGTAAGGGAAACCCTTTTAAGAACACTTAATGGCTTTAATAATCTTGCGGCTACTTTAGGTATGCTACTGGGCGTCCTAATTTTTGGTTCAGTAATTGGCGTTATCCTTTTCTTTATCTGGTATACTATATCTGGTATAAGGAAAAACAAAAAAGGGAAATAAGGGGAGAAAGGGACTGCCCCTGAGTTATTCTTGTTTACCGGCAAGCGGATGTGAATAGCCCGCGCAAACTTTGGGGAGCGACCTGAGAGTTCGAAGGAAGGGCAAGAATAGAATAAATAGATTGATTCAATATAGCGGATATGGTAATATTAAAGCTTGAGATAAGCAGCCTTGGCAGACAACAGCCGAAGCTGCTTTTTTGCTTAAAAGAGGGGTAGAGAAGACCAGATTTATTAAAAAGATGTAAAATTCATCAAAATTCGTGCTTAGGGGTGCCTACTTTAGGGCCGTCCCCGTTATATACTTATTTTTGGAGGTAGTAAAATGATTAAAGACACTGCAATAATGAAGGCTGTATCAAAAATTAGACGAAGAGCAGAGCGCCAGCAGAGCATTGACATGTTATTGGCCACCTTTGTTGATATAGGTATATTGCCTCGTCTTCTGAATGCCAACAACCAAATCATTTATGGAAGGAGAGGTACTGGCAAAACCCATCTTTTAAAGGTGTTGGAGTCGAGCTTAAGAGCTGATGATAAAAATGTGATTTTATATATAGACGCTAGAATATTAGGAAGCTCCTCGCAATTTACAGATCAAAGTATTCCGATAAAACAAAGATGCTCAGCACTCTTTCAAGATGTTTTATCCGAAATACATAATGGAATATTTACGTATATAACAGGCAGTAGCAACCCCGATAAACCCTTTGAGGAGTTAAGCCAATTTAGCACAATCATTACAGAAACTCTTAAAAAGCGTAAAGCAGGGCAACTCATTGAAAGAAAACTAAAGAAGCGCAGCTTACAAGCATCTTTAGATGCAAAAATATCTACAGACGAAGCAGCATTGAAAGCAAGTATCGGGAATCAAGAAAATGGAGAGATAGAGCAAACAGTAACCTATGAAGTAACAGAAGAAAATAAAGTTATTTTTCCTGAGTTGAGGGACAAGCTTAATAGCGTTCTCACTAAAGCAGATGCAACTCTTTATGTGCTCTTTGATGAATGGTCTTCCATTCCTTTAGATATTCAACCTTATCTGGCAGAATTTTTTAGAAGAGCATTTCTTCCTAACCCTAAGATAGTTGTAAAAATTGCATCATTGGAATATCGATCAAATTTTTGCATTAAAAACAATGGTAGTTTATTAGGCTTTGAATTAGGTGCAGACATAGCAGTATCTTTTGATATAGATGATTACTATGTATATGATCGCAACCCGGAAATAATTACTAATAATTTTATTGAGATACTATTTAAACATTTAGCAAGTGAGTTGTCAGAGGGGTATCTAAGCTCGCAATGCGCAGTAGTATCCGTGGAAGATTTTGTAACCAAAATAGTTACAAATAAATCAGTATTGATTGAATTAGTTAGAGCTTCTGAGGGTGTCATAAGAGATCTAATTAATATTTTCGCAAATGCTTTTTTTGATTCACGTAGAAGAGATAGAGATAAGATAGATAAAACATCTGTTATAGAAGCCGCAAGACAATGGTTTGAGCAAGATAAATCCCGCAATCTTGATGACCAGCTCAATAATGTTCTTCGAAAAATCATAGATGAAGTTATTGGAAACAAAAAAGCTAAATCTTTCTTAATACCAAGAAGTTTAGAGAGTAATAAGATTATTCAAAAACTATTTGATTCCCGTGTATTGCATTTAATGAAGCGCGGATATGCAGATAAAGATAATCCTGGAGTCAGATATAACATATATACGCTAGATTACGGCACCTATGTTGATTTAATAAATACTACCAAACAACCGCAACTTGAACTTGAACCTGAAAATAAACATGCTAATAGCGATGACATTATTGTCCCATTTGATGACAAAAGGAGCATTAGAAGAATAATACTTACAGAAGAAATGTTGGCTAGTAATTAATTTTAAATTCATTTTTGGTGGTAAAGCCCCTATTAAAAGCACACTTGTATAGATAAAAGGGACGGTTCTATTTTATAAAATGTAACGCATCCCAAAGTGACACGTTCGCCAAAAAGCGAGGAGAAAAAATGAATACTACCGATAAATACATCCGGTTAAGACCTAAAATGAAAACAGGCGATGTAATAGCTTTTCAAGGTAGTGATGCCGGCGCAAAGCTAATACGCAAGGCTACAAAAAGTCCCTATTCACATGTAGGCATAGTTATTAAAATCAGGGAGGCCTCAATATCACGTGTTTTCATATTAGAATCTGTAGTAAAAAACGGTGTAATCCTTTTACCTTTACGTAGAAAATTAGAAGGCTATAAAGGTAAAGCTTGGTGGTGTCAAATAAATAAACAACGAATTAGCGAAAGCCTCAGAAGTGGCTATGAAAAGAGAATATTGGGATGGGGTTTGCGTGAGCTAGGAAAATTATATGACAAAAAGTTAATAAAATCTATAGCTATTCAAAAAATACTGCGGAAAAGAAAAATAAAAAAGGAAGATGAGGGGCAGTATATTTGTTCTGAACTAGTTGCTATGGCTCTAAAGAAAGTAAACCTTATTTATAATAAGCTTATAGCTGCAAACCATACCCCTAAAGATATTGTTGAATTGAGCATACTAAAAAAACCCAAAGAGATACTATAACATATAAACGCAAGATTTCTTTAAAGAGTGAAAATTGTGATTATTGCACCTATAGAGAGGCGGTAGAGGGGGTTTTGTAGTATAATATTATGGTGTTTCTAGTTTTACCGTGAAGGGAATGGGAATAGAGGCACATATTTAACGAAGAAAAGGCTAGCTATTTTTTGGTTCAAAGTGAAGCAGGCATGAAAAATATCTTAAAAATTATTTTGATTACCATCTTAATGTCTAGTACAGTGCGCTGTCTAGCGGAGGAAAGCATGATACCAGAAATAAATCTTGGAGTAACTATAATTCAAACATGCAAAGGTGAAAAAGAGCTAAATAGAGCTACAGGATTTTTCTTTCGATATAAAGATAAGAAGTTTTTAGTTACAAACAGGCATGTAGTTACTAGTGCAGATAAAAATTATATACCTGATTACATTAATATCCTTCTCCACGCAAACAGGTCAGATTTAAAGTCAAATAGGGTAGTACGAGTTAATCTTCATGAAGAGGGTAATCCGATATGGATGGATCATCCAAGATATTCTGATATAAAATGCGACGTTGTTTTAATTCCTTTAAACCATGAGACGATGGACAAAGTAAATTATTATTTATTTAACACTTCAAGTATAGAATTTTTTAATGAGGCACAGCTAAATATTCCAGAAATACATTCTTTTGCAAATGTTGTAGTTGTTGGATACCCGCTTGGTTTCTATGATTCAATTAACAATCTCCCAGTCTATAGAAAAGCAATGATTGCATCTGCTTACCCGGTGAAATTTATGAATAAGCCTTATTTTTTAATTGATTCTAATCTACACCCAGGAACTAGTGGAAGTCCTGTCGTTAATTCTCATCATACGTTATTTAAGGAAGGCAAAGATAAAGAAGGGTACAAATTGTTTGGAATACATTCAGCTGAGCATACAATGAGAGGGGAACCCCTTGGGCTCAATGTGGTTTGGTATTCAAGTCTTTTAGCAGAAATAGCAGAACAATAAATTTGGTGGATAGGAACAATTCTATACGCCTATAGAGAAGCGGTAGAGGGGATTTTACCGTGAAGGGTATAGGAACAAAGGGGCGAAGCTGAGGAGATGTGATAAACAATGAAAGTCGGTAGAAATGATCCTTGCCCTTGTAGCAGCGGGAAAAAATATAAGAAATGTTGCCACTTGAAGGAAGAGTCACACGCAACACATCATTTGCCTCCAGAAGTAATAAAGAAACTCCAAGACATGCAGAATGATGACAAAAAGAGGCTAAGAAAGTATGGCGATGTGAGGCCTATTATTCACGCAAAATTTCAGGGCTATGATTTTGTTGCAGTTGGAAGCGAGTTGCATTATTCTAAAAAATGGAAGACTTTTCCTGATTTTTTGCAGTCTTATCTTGCTACTAAACTAGGAAAGGATTGGGGAAACGCAGAAATTCAGAAACCATTGAAAAAACGACATCAGATTATGCAATGGTATGATGCTATGTGTCATTTTCAGCGCAAGCAGAAAAAAGACTCTGATGGTATATATAAGGTTACACCTAATGGAGCTTATTCTGCATATATCTTATTAGCATATGATTTGTATGTGCTAAAAGACAACAGGGCGTTACAAGATGACATTATCCGAAGATTAAAAATCCCAGCACAGTTTCAAGGTGCACGCCATGAATTATTCGCAACCGCAACTTGTATTCGCGCGGGCTACAGTATAGAGTTTGAAAATGAGAAGGATGGATCTAAAAAACACACAGAATTTATTGGTTCTCATAAAAAAACAAATCAAAAAATTGCTGTAGAAGCAAAAAGTAAACATCGCCCTGGGGTATTAGGGTTTCCAGGAGAAAAGAGAGCGGAAGAAAAAGTTAAGCTCAGCGTAACTTCATTAATAAATAGCGCAATCAACAAGTATCCAGGTAGTCCACTAGTAATATTTGTTGATACTAATTTACCTCCAAGATTAGCCCAAAAAGCGCACACCATAAAGCAACCATCAGATGAGTTTAAAATAATGGCAGATCGCATAAAAAAAGATAGTACGGGAAAAGATTTATTTAGTCTCATAGTGCTTACAAATCATCCTCATGCTTATGGAGATGATAATGAAGATGATCCGAGTCGACATACCACAAGTATATTTGCAACAAACCCTAAAATTGTCCCGCATAACAATCGGTGTATTATTGCTTTAAATGAAGCGGCTCGACAGCATGGTAGTGTTCCCAATGAATTTCCAGAAAAGGCTTAAAGTTTAGCCGCGAGCTCTTACATTTTTTCCTGCTTATCTCACAGAATTTCCTTAGTAGTACTAAGTTTATATATTAAAAGAGGGGCTTGACTTTGAGCCTCTTTTATTGTATATTAGTTATGGGCATATGCTTAAAAGAACTAGGGGGTATGGGAGTGGGTAGAAAGCCAATAGGGAGACCTATAAAAACAAGGTATATCAAGGCAGAGCCGGAGATAATACAGTTCAGCCCAAGGGGTCGGCCTGGAAGGCCTGATGAGGTTGAGCTTTCAATGGATCAATATGAGGCCTTGCGGCTGGCAGATCATAAACAAATGCCACATAACGCGGCTGGCAAGATCATGGGAATCTCGCGCCAGACATTTGAAAGAATACTTAAGAAAGCCAGAAACAAAGTCGCGGATGGTATTGTTAATGGGAAAATTATCAGGATTGAAGGCGGGCAAGTTAAGGTTGGTTAGACGCTAGATTCTTCCCGCCGCAGGCGGGCAGGCGCTGCGCTCAGAACGACAGCGGGTGAAGGCTCATAATGGCAAGGCAAAAAGGGCTCGTGAGAGGGCCTAGGATCGATGTTCTTTTGAGAAACTAGGCTAAGTAGCCTAAAAAAATAAGGCCTTAGAAGCCCTGAAATAAGGGTGGCAAATATGGTGATATTTCAGACAGGCATATAGAGCCAAAAAGAGAGGCATAACAAACGCTAGATCTTTCGCTACGCTCAGGATGACAAAGAAAAGCAGCCTGTATGGGACAAAAATAAAAGTTGCAAAAAGAGAAAAAAGAAGTTGACCAGCAGGTAACCGCATAATATAATAAAACTTCGGCAGTGAGACTCAGATTCTTCGCGCTACGCACTCAGAATGACATTTCCAAGCACGAAATGATCCCCCTTTCAGCCATAATCCTAATGTCCTATAATATATCTTATGTTAACTACACAGTATAGCAGTCCATAGCGTAAGCCTATATATGACCCCACTTATGGACTTGTCCCGAAGCCTTGTGGATATCCCCATAAAACCTGTATCAAAGAACCTTAAAATATCTCAAGTACTATCAAGCTCTACAATCTTGTCAAGAATTTTTTTGTCAAATCATCAAAAAAATTTCCACAGAGGCTGATTGAGAAAAATGACTTGCATGAATAATTTAGTTGACACTTATACCTAATTCTGCTACTTTACATACACAAAACCTTACAAAACCTTAATTTTCTGTGGATAAATATTATGTTAAACATCGGATCATATAAGCTCAAATCAAGGCTCATTTTAGCCCCTCTTTCAGGCTGCTCTGATCTGCCATTTCGGGCCATGTGTAGAACTCATGGCTGCAAGTTTGCCTTTTATGAAATGCTGGATGCCCATGGCCTGACCTATGGCCATAAGCGTACTTTATCAATGCTGGATTCTGATAAAGCTGACTCTCCGATTGGCGCTCAAATTTTAGGCCATGATCCTGATAGAGTTTTAGAAGCCGTTAATATCATCCTGGCTAATTCAAAACCAAAAATCATAGATTTAAATTGCGGATGCCCTGCCTTAAAAGTACTTAGGAAAAAGTGCGGCGCCTATCTTCTTAAAGAGCCAAAACAAGCCGGAAAAATCATTAAGAAACTGGCCTCCTCTCTCTCTATTCCTATAACAGTAAAGGTAAGAGCCGGTTGGGGCAAGGAGCATAAAAATGAGGGTTTGTTACTGGCAAAAATAGCCCAGGATAATGGCGCAAAAGGGGTATTTTTCCATGGCCGAAGCTGCTCTCAGGGGTACTCAGGAAAAACTACTTATGAACCCATCAAACAGGCTAAAAATGAGCTAAACATACCGGTTATTGGCAGTGGCGATGTGCTCTCTCCGGAGCTTGCTAAGGATATGATTGATAAGACAGATTGTGATGGCATACTAGTGGCAAGAGGTGCTTTTGGAACCCCTTGGATATTTGAGCAGATAGAAAAGTACCTAAAAGATGGTGTTAGCCCTTCTCCTGCCTCTTATGAAATGATTGTAGATACTGCTAAAGAGCACTTAACTATATATAAGAATTGGAAAAAGACTACCTCAGAAAAGTACTATGTAGGACACCTAAGAAAGGTAGCTATATGGTATTCTAAAGGCCTGCCCTACTCAAAAAGGGCGCGTGAGGACATAAGTTGCTCAAAGGGTTTTGATGAGATTGTAGGTGTTTTGGATAAGCTGAAGAGCGATTATGATATTAAGTGGTTAAAGCGGCACTAAGAAGATTCTATTACCCCTCCAATATTTCATATCCTTTCAATACTGCCTCACAGGTAAGCTGAATGAGATTTTTAAAATCACCCATATCACCTCTTCCAAGAGCCATATAATACTTCTGCCTGTCTTCTATTCTAATAAGAGCAGGGGCAAATCCTTTGCTTAAAAGCTGCGTAATCATAATAATCCTACCTACCCTGCCATTTCCATCAAAAAATGGATGTATTGCCTCAAAATCATAGTGTGTGGATGCTATTTTTCTTATAACATCTGGCTTGTATGTATTTATAGTACGTATAAGTTTTTTCATCCGAAGAAGTACTTCTTGAGCATTTGGAAGGATTTTTTCTGTATTAGTAATATTAACAAAACCTGTTCTATATTTACCCGGCAGCTTGTCATTAAAATTATACATTACTATACTGTGAAGCCTTAATATAAATTCTTCGGTAATTTTAAAATTGAAATTGATAGCCTCAAGCATATACAAAAGTGCGTTGTTGTGATTTATGGCTTCAAATTGTTCATACATATTCTTACCCTTTACCACCTCTCCCTTTATCGCAGCTTTTGTCTCTTTTAATGTCATTCTACTGCCTTCTATAGCATTAGAATTATATGTCATTTCCACAAAAAATCTTTCGCGTACTGCCTGGTCCTCTTTAAGTATTTTTATAGGATCTTTCCTGAAACTATCTTTCAGTCCATAAATCATAGGGGTTATATCTACATAATCTTTAAATAATTCATCGATATACTGAGCCTGTCTTGGATGAGGCCTTACACCTTTGTTTAGCCAGCGATATACTGTCTTATAACTCACCGCTAAAGACTTGGCCAGTCCGGTAGGGGTAAAATTAGCCTCCGAGATAAGCCTTTCTAATTTTTCCTTATTAGTAAATATCTCTTTTTTCATTTTGATTGCCTATTTTATATAGGACATATGTCCTATATCTATCTCACTATAATTATACAATATGTCCTATTAATTGTCAACAGCGAAGCTATCCATAAACACTTAAAAAGCTTTGATGAGATTATAGGTGTTTTGGATAAGCTGAGGAGTGATTATGATATTAAGTGGTTAAAGCGGCAACTTACTACAGGGCCTTCTTTGAGACTTTTTTATAGATATCTTTTCTATGGCCTATAGCCAGGACAATAATTAAAATCTGCTGATGTAAAATCTTATATATTATACGATAATCACCTGAGCGATAAGAATATAATCCAGTAAGTCTCTTTGTTAAACACTTCCCTAGTGAAGGATCTTCAGCGATACGTTGTATCCCGTCTCTTATTTGACGTTTCTTTTTAACAGGTAACGCGGCTATATTATCAGTGGCTTCTTTTGTAAACTTGACACTATACATCACCAAAAACTTCCTCGAATGTAGATAATTTACCTTCTCTTATATCATTTTTAGCTCTTTTTATAGAATCCAGCATATTCTTATCAGCCATGATCTCAAGAGTTTCCAACTCCTCAGGAGAAAGCATAACAGCCTCAGCTCTGCCATTTCTGGTAATAATCAAATGCTTGCCAAAATGGGCTATTTTCTTAATCAGTTCAGGTAATTTACCTCTTGCTTCTGATATTGGTACTATATAATCCATTAATCTCACCTCCACTGTAATTGTACAATATTTTGTACAAAATGTCAATAGCTGAAATATTATTTCTGAGCTAATCTCTTAATGATTTGATACAATTATAGGGGCTGTAATTTCTTAAAAAATAACCAGGTGTTACCCTTGCCATCTTTAGGCGTAAATTTCAAAAGACAATACCTGCCTGTTAATATCTTGCCATGCAGATCAAATACAATCTCTTTTTCATCTACTTTTATTGGGTCATATGTACCTCTGTCCCATATCTCTACTTTTCCCGCGCCGTAATGGCCTTTGGGGATTTCACCTTCAAAATCAGCGTAATCCAATGTATGGTCATCGACCTCAATCGCTAAACGCTTTATGCCTGCTACCTTTGGCGGCTCTTTCGGAATTGCCCAGCTCTTTAACACCCCTTCTCTCTCCAACCTGAAATCATAATGAAGATGCGAGGCATTGTGCTTTTGCACAACAAAGATAGGGTGTTCATTGAGATTTTGCTTGTTTTTCATACTCATTTAACCGCTATGTTAGAATTTATGGCTTACTTTAGCTCTTGGGCCTTTTAATTCAAGGTCTGTTTGAGTACCCAGATCCGCTGGGTTAGCACTTTTCTTTTTCTGTTCATGCAATCTGATTGAAGCGCAGCCACCAACAGCTACCAGTATAAAAACTAAAAAAAATACTCTCATAAAAATAGCCTTTTATATATAAAATATGGATTACTCGCATATTATAGTGTTACTAGATTGAATTTGCAAGAATGAATTGCACTAAGATAATAATATAGAATATGGAAAATTTCTTGGTAAGCAATACAATTAAGCAGCAGAATCAATCTTATTAATAAAGCTTCTCACTTTATATGGCTGGGCCATCTCTTCTCTCGCAGGCCTAAGTGCTATATCAATATCTACCCCTACTATCCAGCCCTCTTTAATAGCCTTTGTCGCGAATGTCCTTGCCTGCATATCAGTCTTATCAAGGTAAGGCTTAACTCTAATTGTTAATTCCTTAGGATCCCATATCTCCCACAACTTGCCCTTACCTTTGGGACTTAATATAAGCATGGGTACTTTATTTTTAAGCATAATCTTTATGTCTCCCGGTGATGGCCTTATATCCTCATCCGGATGAAAATGAAATTCCAAAAACGGCTTCCTGCTACCCTGTTTTTCCAATTGATTGTTTGTAACCAAAGTTTTTTTGCGCCCACCGTTGTTATCAAACTCAATCTTAACGGTATTAGCTGTTACAGATGAGGGTGCGACAACCCCGGTTGCTTCATCATGATAAAATGCTCCTGCTATTTCCGAAGGCAACCCTTTTTGCACAAAATCCCAAACACCCTCTCTTTTAAAATACTCCTCCATAGTCATTTCTGTGCCTATGGCCAAGCCACCTGCTCTCCCTTCTGTAGCGTTCTGGAGGATTTCTTCCTTGCCTTCCTCTGTACCTATATAAACAAGGGTTATTTTCTTCTTAAGAAAATCATGGTAGGTGATAGATCCCTCATTCAAAGAAGCCTTAGTATTAAATTTATATACCTCTTTTGATACATCAGAGCCCACTCTATTGCGCTTAATGGAAAAACCTATCTGCGGACCCCCGGCAAAATCTAGCAGATACAACATGTCTACAAATATATCGTTCAACTGACCTTTTTTTCTTAGCAGAACCCTTTGTATGGCCTCATCAGTATTTGCATAATCAGCCAGCAAGCCGACTCTTT
>Ga0222658_1000397_pt1 | contig 23550 bp, 20 predicted proteins | sample AntAcemetagen476_FD_179830 | JGI IMG/M metagenome (GOLD analysis project Ga0222658, IMG submission 179830) | Saline water microbial communities from Ace Lake, Antarctica - #476 | ecosystem: Environmental > Aquatic > Non-marine Saline and Alkaline > Saline | place: Antarctica: Ace Lake... | reverse complement strand
TTCGTAGTTTGATTTCGTGACTATTCTTGCTCATGTTGTATCCTCCAATCTTTTTAGAAAATACAGCATATGTAAACTATGTTATGAAACTTTATCTGTAAACGATGTTATGAGATTCGTCACTTACTCCCTACTCATAATGTGTATAAAGCCTAATAATCTTCACGATTTTTCGATCTTCAAATATTTGATATACTAACCTATGTTGAATATTGATCCTTCGGGAATAAGCTCCCGTAAGATCTCCAAGTAATTTTTCATAAGGTGGCGGATTTTGTAGTGGGTTCTTTTTAAGGATTGATAATAATTTTTCAATCTTTGGGCGCAAACCGGCTAAAGAGGCCTTTTTTGCATCTTTTTTGGCTTGATTTGTATAGACAAGGGTATACATGATCACCAATCAAGTTCGGTATTGCATTCATTGGGATCTTCGTTCATTCCCTCAATAATGGACTCTCTCATTCCGGGGATGGATGTTAAGAACATTGTTTCTTCGATCGCGCGCCAATCTTCTACCGATAAAAGTACGGCGGAATTACTTTTTCCGGTGATATATATCGGCTCATGGGCATCCTGCACCTGATCAATGAGCTTGTAGAGCTCTTTTCTTGCGTTTGTTACATTGATTGTTTTCATATTATACTCCCGTACGGGTTTGCGTACGCTTTAATATAACATCAATAACAATAGTTTGCAAAAGATAATTAATGAAAGGCATTAAAGGTGATGCCAATCACAAAATGATGATGGATACCAGTTCCGTAGGGATGATAGCTTGGTAATACAACATGATTCATAATATTTAACTTCATGAGATCGACACCCGGTTTCACTCCTACGGAGTTTATCTTTATTAGATCACTGACGACTACAAAGATGTCGCCTCTAACGAGGCTGAAACTATGCTACGCAAATGGCTTCACTATCGCGAGCAAGTTCAACTTGATATTGTTAAGTATGACGCGTGAACGAATAAAGTTACCGCAAAATCACTGATCGACACGTCATCCCGGAAAACTTGCGGAGCAAGTTTATCCGGGATCTAAATAATGTCATTGCTTTTTTATTAAAATGGAGTGATCAGTATATGAGATCCCGGATAAGATAGCCACAGGCTATCTTTCCGGGATGACGTAGGAGGGGATGTTAGATGCCAGTTCCGTAGGGATGATAGCTTGGTAATACAACATGATTCATAATATTTAACTTCATGAGATCGACACCCGGTTTCACTCCTACGGAGTTTATCTTTATTAGATCACTGACGACTACAAAGATGTCGCCTCTAACGAGGCTGAAGAAGTATAACGCTCTAAATCTTGGTATTATACTTGATTCTTGGAACTTGATTCTTGTTTCTTCTCTCTACTCCTTACTCTTTTCTCCCCACCCCTACACTCCGAACTCTTTCACTCACTTTTGCCTTTTGCCCTTTGCCTTTTGCCTTGAATTTTTGTAATATCATTACGAAAATTCTTTACACTTAGGGGAGCTATCATGCAGCAATATCTTGATATGGTTAAATATGTTTTGGAAAACGGTGTAAAAAAGACGAATCGTACAGGTGTTTCCACTCTCTCCAGCTTTGCATATTTCTACAAAGTTGATATTTCCAAGGGTTATCCCCTGCTGACCACAAAAAAGATGTACTATAAATCCATGCTGCATGAATTGCTTTGGTATTTGAGCGGCGAAGAACATATCAAGAATCTAAGTCAAAAAACCAAGATATGGAATGCTTGGGCTAACGAAGAAGGATTGTTGGAAACTGCATACGGTCGTTTTTGGCGGAGATTCCCGGTTCCCGAGACCGGACATCTCCCCGGAGAAAACTGGAAAACCCGTTGGACTAAAACCGATCCGGCGACGGGAACTCTGGTATTTGATCAAATACAATTCGTGATCGATACATTAAAAGAGATAAAAATTAATCCCGAAACCCCTAATTTGAGACGTATGGTTGTCTCAGCCTGGCATCCCGGGAACGCTGCCGAAAGCAAACTTCCTCCTTGCCATTATTCTTTCTGCTTTAACGTTAGCGAAAATAAATTAAATTGTCACCTAACTCAACGCTCCGGCGATATTGCTCTGGGCATTCCTTTTAATCTTGCATGTTATTCTCTGCTAACAATGATCTTAGCCCAGGAATGTGGATATGAGGTCGGTGAGTTTGCTCATACCATTATTGATGCCCATGTATATGAAAATCATATTGAGGGTCTCAAAGAACAATTAAAACGAGTACCCGGTCATTTACCGAGTATGAGTATAGCAAACAAACCCATATTTGAATTGATCGTTGAGGATTTTGAATTGAAAGATTATGAAGCTGCTCCGAAAATTAAATTTGGGGTGGCAGTGTAAAAGATTTAGCGCTGAGCGCTGGGCACTGAGAGTTTATTGCCGAATGCTACGCTCTAAGCTTTTTATATGGATACTTCCGGCTGGCCCCGAACAATCGGGGGTCGAAAACGAAAATAAATATTTAATTTTCAACCAGCCAGCATTCGTTTGTCGGATGACAAACGATCAAGCTGGCAGGTTTTGGAGATTGCATGAAACAACCCGTCATCATTATTGTTGGGATGACCAAAAAACGCATTATTGGCAAGGGCAATGAACTTCCTTGGCATATTTCCGAGGATCTGAAACATTTTAAACGTGAGACAACGGGAAATACAGTCATTATGGGGCACAATACCTATTTGTCATTAAACCGTCCCTATCTGCCAAACCGCAATAATATTGTGATCTCACCCGAGTTGGAATCAAACGAATATATTACCGTTTGCCGTACTCTGGATGAAGCGCTTGATGCGGGACAAAAGCTGGGCAAACCCATCTTTATTATGGGGGGTGCCTATACCTATGAACATGCACTGCCTTTTGTAGATTATCTGTACATTTCATGGGTAAAAAAAGACTATGAGGGCGATGTTTATTTTCCTATATTTGACGTCGCTCATTGGACTAAAGAATCGTCAGAAGAATTTGACGAATTTGTATTTATAAAATATAAACGAGTATAAGTGGAGGTTATAACCATGGATTCAACTTTATTAAAAAAACTTGGCATTCAAAAAATGAACAACGGTTGTTCAACCGGACAGGAATGGATCAAATCAACATCATCAAAAGTTTTAGATATCACATCACCTATTGACGGTGAAGCTATTGCGAAAGTACAAACTTGCTCGCATGAAGATTATCTTAAAGTAAAAAAACAAGCACAGAAAGCTTTTGTGGTATGGCGCACTATTCCCGCACCCCAACGTGGTGAGATCGTTCGTCAGATCGGACTAAAATTTCGCGAATATAAAGATGAGCTTGGCAAACTGGTCACACTTGAAATGGGTAAATCCATTCAGGAAGGCTACGGCGAGGTTCAGGAAATGATCGATATTTGCGATTTTGCAGTGGGTCTCTCCCGTCAGCTTTATGGTTCCACAATGCATTCGGAACGCCCGGAACATCGCATGTATGACCAATACCATCCGATTGGGATCGTAGGTATTATCTCTGCATTCAACTTCCCGGTTGCCGTTTATGCCTGGAATGCCATGCTGGCAGCTGTTTGTGGTGATGTTTGCATATGGAAACCTTCATCAAAGGTTCCGTTGACAGCCATTGCAGTTCAAAAGATCATTGCAGATGTCTTAAAAGAAAACGATCTGCCTGAAGGTATCTTTAATCTCGTTATCGGTTCCGGTCGTGACGTTGGTGAAGCCATGCTTCAGGATAAAGAAGTCGGCCTGATCTCCATCACCGGGTCTACCCGTGTCGGTCGTCATGCCAATGAAGTGATTGCTCGTCGTTTTGGAAAAGTTATTTGCGAACTTGGGGGCAACAATGCCATTATTGTTGCACCGAGTGCAGATCTTAAACTGGCTATCCCCGGTATCGTTTTTGGTGCCGTCGGAACCGCCGGTCAGCGTTGTACCTCAACCCGCCGTGTTATCATTCATGAAGACATGTATGATACCATAAAGAAAACCCTTCTGAAGGCATACAAATCCATCAAGATCGGGACTCCTCTGGATGAATCAAATCATGTCGGTCCCCTTATTGACACAGATGCAGTAAAGATGTACGCCGATGCTATTGCACAAGTCAAAGAACAAGGCGGAAAGGTTATTTGCGGCGATCAAGTACTTAACGGAAAAGGCTATGAATCAGGAACTTATGTTAAACCAACTATAGTAGAAGTAACGAATGATATGGCTATTGTTCAAGACGAGACATTTGCACCCATCCTGTATCTTATCAAATACAGCGGTGACGTCGAAGATGCTATTGCCATTCATAATGATGTCGTCCAGGGACTGTCATCAGCCATCTTTACTCAGGATGTTCGCGAAGCTGAATTATTCTTGTCTGCACGCGGATCTGACTGCGGTATCGCTAATATAAATATCGGGACATCAGGTGCCGAGATCGGTGGCGCTTTCGGTGGGGAAAAAGAGACAGGCGGCGGACGCGAATCCGGTTCCGATGCATGGAAAGGCTATATGCGCCGTCAGACGAATACCATCAATTACAGTAAAGAATTACCCTTGGCTCAAGGAATAAAATTCAATTTATAAAATTAACCCGGTGATAAATTTCACCATGAAATAGGAGAATATATGGTAAAAGCAACTGAAGTTAAAAAGGTCTTGTCAAAGCACATGTTGACAGACGGATTTGATGTTATTGTTGACCTCGACAAATCACACGGCTCCTGGCTTGTGGATAAACGCAACGGTGAAGAATATCTTGATTTCTTTTCTATGTTTGCTTCCCTTTCAATCGGATTCAACCATCCTTATTTAGTATCAAAAAAAAACGAATTCGCACGAATAGCCATTAATAAGCCAACCAACTCAGATATTTATTCAGAAGAAATGGCATCTTTCCTTGATACTTTCTCGCGAGTTGGCATTCCCGACTACCTCCCCTATGCATTTTTTGTATCAGGTGGTGGACTGGCAGTCGAAAATGCCTTAAAAGCCGCGTTTGACTGGAAAGTCCGCAAGAATTTTGAAAAAGGCGAAACTGATGTTGTTGGATTAAAAGTTCTTCATTTCAAGCAAGCTTTCCATGGCCGTACCGGTTATACTTTATCATTGACCAATACAGCTGATCCCAGAAAAACCCAGTACTTCCCTCTTTTCGATTGGCCGCGGGCGACAAATCCTAAACTGATCTTTCCTCTTGAAGAAAATAAAGAAGCCAATGAAGCTTTAGAAGCTAAGGCAATTGCAGAGATCAAAGATATAGTTGCTAAAGATGCTAAAGATATAGCCTGTATCATCATTGAACCTATTCAGGGTGAAGGCGGCGATAATCATTTCAGTAAATCGTTCTTTAAAGCTTTACGTGATATTTGTGACGATAATGATATGTTGTTGATCTTTGATGAAGTTCAAAGCGGTGTTGGACTGACAGGTAAATTCTGGGCACATCAAAATTACGATGTCAAACCTGATATCATCTCTTTCGGTAAGAAAGCTCAAGTTTGCGGTATTTTGGCCGGTCCACGTATGAATGAAGTAAAAAATAATGTATTTGTCGAATCAAGCCGTATTAATTCCACCTGGGGTGGCAATCTGGTAGATATGATGCGTTTCAAATATACACTTGAAGTGATCGAAAAAGAGAATTTAGTCGAAAATGCAGCTAAAATGGGCAAAGTCTTACTTGCTGAACTGGAAAAGATCAAAGAAGAATATCCTGAATTGATCTCTAATGTTCGTGGTGTAGGGCTGATGTGTGCCTTTGACCTGCCTACAGGTGAACAACGCAATACCTTCCTCAATAAAATGTGGGAAAATAAAGTCATGATCCTCCTTTGCGGAGATAGATCAATGCGTTTCCGTCCGCATTTGAACGTAACGACAGATGAATTGATGCACGGATGCAAGGTTATTCGTAAGGTCCTATCTGAAATGTAAATAATCGTAAGACGTAAGTCGTAAGACGTAAGACGTGAAATGTGAGGGCTCAAATTATTGAGCCCTTTTTTTATGTGTAAAGGTAAGTAGGTGTAATGGTCTATAGGTCATTATAGAATTTTGATTTCCTTCAACCATCTTTATTTATCTAAATTTTCTTCTCTTCTCGACCTGCGATCAATAAAAATATCATTTATTTCATTTTCATGTTAATGTACGGGAGGCTCTCGCTTGCCGTCCATAGCCCCGACGCTTCGGTACGAAGGATGGAGCCTCCCTCTTCATCCCCCGGGCGACTCCAGAGTCGCCCCTACTGTACCAAAAATATTGTATTCTTCTCAACTATCAACTATCAACTATTTCCGTAATTTGAGATCTCTCCACTTCGGTCGAGATGACAAAATATTATCAACTATCAACCATCAACTTTCAACAATATTCCGAAACATTTGCCTCCCTTTCTTGTTGTAATTACATGGCGTAAGAATTATATTCACCCGAATATAATTGGTTTATTAAATTTTGGAGGAATACATGAAGAAGATCGCTGTTATTTTGATGCTGTCCGCGGTCGTATTGTCTGCACAGGTGCGAATCATTGATACTCAAGTACTTGAGCTTGGGAATAATGCCTTGCAACCCGTGTTCAGTGCGGATGGAAAGTATATATTATATGGATCTGACGATGGTTTATATAGCTACCAACTAAAGGAAAAAAAAGCTACTCGATTTGCTGAAAGTGGTTATGATCCGGTCATGGATGAGCAAGGTGTCATACGTTATCGTATCGATAATTATACCAACGGTTATCGCGTAAGCTCATTCCCTGTTTATGACAGTAAAACGAAAAAAACCGATATATTGGCTAAAAATATCCGTTTGGAAAGCGCTCCAAAGATCACGGATCATGGTGTTTTTTATATTGAAAATAATGCTATAAAGAATAATTTTGCAAAGGCAACACAGACTTCAAAACCCGTTGCTTTTACACTGAATAATAAAATTGTGCTTTATTCTTATGGAACCAGCAAGATCCTGACGCCGGCAGGTGATCATCCTCATTTATGGCCGTCCGTATCCCCAAGCCAAGATAGATTATGTGTTGTGGGTGGAAACGACCTGTATATTTGCGATCTAAATGGGAATATTCTTTCCGAGATCAAAAATGCCCGTGCACCTCAGTGGTCTCCGGACGGGAAATGGATCGCTTTTATGCGTGATTCTGATGATGGCTATACTTACACAGCCTCGGATATTTATCTTGTCAAAGCCGATGGAAGCGATCTGATCCAATTGACGGATAGTGAAGACTTGATAGAAATGTATCCGCAGTGGTCTCCGGACGGAAAACAAATCATTTGTGACAATCCGGTCGATGGAAAACCGATATTACTAACCTTGGAAATCAAGTAAGGATATACCATGAAAAAAATTATCATCATTTTATTTATCATTACTTCCTTTCTTGCCGCTCAAGAAATTGATACCATAACATATAAAATTTGTATTAATGCGGGACACGGAGGTCATACCTCGAATGACCGGCCACCGGCAACTCCCGCCGGATACTGGGAATCGGAAGGAAATATAACCAGAGCACTTGCTCTTGAAACTATCTTTAAAAATTATGGTATTGTTAATGTAAATGATACAACACGAGCAAAGTTCAGTATCGTGATGACCCGGCGTCATAACCGTGCATCAGACAATCTTCGCCTATCAAGCATCTGCGCGATAGCAAACCAAAATTATTCGGATTGGATGCAATCTATACACAGCAATGCTACGGGACTTACAAACAGCACACGCCATACCACTTTATTGTTGTATCCCGGGCCTACAGGTGATTCGCGTATCAATGGACTTTCAGGTTATCCGAAAGCTCCTCAAGAAATGGCCTTAGCCGCTATTATGGCTAATAATATTTCGAAGGCCTTACAAACAACAGGTACCTCATTAGCGGGCGATTGGACTTTTTATGGAACAAACAAACCCTATTTAGGCGTGTTTCGTACTCTACAGGTCCCCGGCACATTGAGTGAAGGTACCTTCCATGATTATTATCCCGAAACCTATCGTTTGCAGAATCTGGATTTCAGGATCAACGAATCATGGGCGATCGCCATGTCCTTTTTTGATCAATTTAATTTGCCCGAACCTGAAATGGCCAATCTGGCAGGAATCGTAAGGACCAATGAAGAAAAAGTCAATTATCCCTACGGCTCCGGTTCGGACGACCAATACAAACCTGTTGACAGTATTAAAGTTACGATCTATCCGGTCGGTTCACCCGACAGTAGCCGCATATACCATGGCAATACAACCATGTACATAGACAAATATACGCCTCAGTGGTCACAGCTCGAATTGTATACTCCTATTAATAGCAATGATTGGTCTGCAATTGATAATAGATTTGACAAGGATTATAATACTGGTCCTAATTACGATTATTACATGAACGGTTATAATAATAATCATGGTTATAATCGTAACAACGGCTTCTATCTTTTCGATAGCCTAGCATACGGCAGTTATGTGGTTATTTATGAAGCTCCGGGATTTTGGCCCGATACCGGATCGGTTACGATCAATGACTCAAAGTTCTTCTGGACCAAGAATCGTTTCATGATTTCTTCTGCACCGCCTTATATAAAATCAAACACACCCCAAGCCAATGAAACCGAACACCCTGCATGGGAGCCCATTATCCTTGGATTTTCTCATGCAATGGATACTGCCGCAGTCCGAAATGGTTTGACACTGGATCCCCCGGCTGCCCTGATCTATACCTGGAATTCAACCAACAAACAGCTAAGCCTGGCTTTTGTGGGTGATAGTCTCGAAGTTGAAACCGATTACACACTGACCCTTGATTCGGACAGCATTACCGGTAACCGGAATCAGCATTTGGATGGTAACGGTGACGGCATTGGCGGTGACGATTTTGTTTTGGACTTCACCACAAGTCCACCAGATATTTACGCTCCCGCAATTGATGTCTGGTTCCCGAGTAAATATGCCCGTCATGCAGATCTTCAACCGATTATTTCTTATACTTACGACGAAGTGATCAACACCTCGGTCAGTATTGCAGATAAATTTAGATTTTACAGAACCACCGGTGAAGATATTGAGATTCCTTTTGAATTTGATATATATACTTTAAACGGTAAAAGCATTGTTTCCTTATTCCCCACTCAGGAATTGGAAAGATCGAACAGTTATATGCGCATCGTTAACAGCGGTATTTCGGATCTCTTCGGAAACACAACGACGTCAAATAAAACCAGCGGACTGATCATTAACTCCACTATCCCCTATTATGCCGACACATTGGTCATTGATGCTTTTTCACCATCCACTATAGCCGGTTCATGGAAGCAACCGGGTTTCAGTGGATCAACTGTAAATCTTCTTGCAGGATTAGCTTCGGCAAACGACAGATATGTCAATCATTGCAATAACAGTTCTTACTCAATGGCAATCTCTTATACATTTGACCCTGAGGCATCTGATGGACTTTTACGACTTGTTCATGTTGATGGTCTTGAAACTACTTCAGGAAAATCCTTTTTTGACCAAGGTGACGTTATGCAATCTTGGGTTTTTGGAGATGGATCAAATAATAAGTTCCGCTATGCGGTTGATGATCCGTCGGGAACCGGTGTCAGTGAGGTCAGCCCTTGGTTTGATCTTGATTACATTGGATGGCGTTTACTAAAATGGGACCTCCGCTCCGGCATTAACGGGACGTGGGAAAGCGTTTCGGACGGTACTTTGGATGGTGAGTTGAGTTTTGACTCATTTCAGATCGAATACATTGATAGCATTGGTACCAATGAAGGTGTGATATATATTGAAGACCTTGTTGTTATGACTCCCGGTGGCGTTGCTATTCAAGATACTGATGTTCCTGCAAATTTCTCGCTTGAACAGAACTATCCCAATCCATTCAATCCGACGACAGCTATCCGCTATCAGCTCCCGGCTAACGGCAATGTAAATCTGTCAGTTTATGATATCAATGGTCGTCAGATCGCAAATCTGATCAATCAATACCAGAGTGCAGGAACTTATACCGTTAATTTCAATGCCGGTCCTCTGCCGAGCGGTGTTTATATTGCACGCTTACAAACAGAGTTGGGCGCTATAAATCGCAAGATGTTACTTGTAAAATAATCTGATTATTAAATTGTTTATAATTAAATGTACGGGAGGCTCTTGAGCCTCCCGTTTTTTATCGGGCGACTCTAGAGTCGCCCCTACGATAGCGAAAGATAAGTATCAACTTCCAAGTTTCGTTCTTACTCTTGATTCTTGATTCTTGATTCTTGCTCTTAATTGTCCTTTGTCCTTTGTCCTTTATCCATTGTCAATTATATTTCCTATACATAAGGAGACATCATGCGCGACACCATCGTTAAGTATTTACTTGAGGCAGGAAAGATCATTTCAAGCCGTATTCATACCAAAAAGATCATTGATCACAAATCCACGGATGTCGATCTTGTTACAGAGGTCGATCGCGAAGTTGAGCTCTTTTTAATGGAAAAGCTAAGCTCACTTCTCCCGGGAAGTGAATTTTTATCTGAAGAAACGGCCAGTGAGATTAAAACAGCTGAAAAATTGTGGGTCATGGATCCGATCGATGGAACCTTAAATTTTGTTCATGGTTTTCCGATGGTCTGTATTTCACTCGCTCTACATGAACATGGAATTCCCACACATGCCTATGTCTATAATCCCATGATCAACTATCTTTTCGAAGCACAAAAAGGAAAAGGTGCAAAATTAAATGGCGTTAATTTACATGTTTCCACTCATACAAAATTAAAAGAATGCCTGTTTTCTACGGGCTTCCCTTACGATTATCCCACGAATAAGGAAAATAATCTGAATTATTTTGATCATTTCAATCGACTGGTCCAGGGTGTTCGTCGACCCGGTTCTGCAGCCATGGATATGGCATTTACCGCAGCCGGTACCTTTGACGGTTTTTGGGAATGGCATTTAAAACCCTGGGATGTGGCCGCGGGTATCTTGTTAATTGAAGAAGCAGGCGGTATCGTCACGAATTTTGACGGTCAACCCTATCATTTCGGAGATGAAAATATTGTTGCGGGAAATCCGGCCATACATGCATTAATGCTGAAAGAGCTTGAATTTTTGAAGAGAAAATAATGCACTGGGATGGTGAGTACTGAGAATAACCATTTGAATATTGAACAAGGATTAACGATATACGATATTCGTAAATTACATATAGACTGCCCATCGAAGCCTTGGCGAAGATGGGGTGTTCCTTGTTCGGATATCATTCCGACTACTGGCTTCTGGCTACTAATTTCTAAACTAAGGAAGTAAAATGAAAAAACTCCTACTTCTCCTAAGCATATGCGGATTACTCATCGCACAAACCACTCTTGAATACAAAGTGAAATATCATGATCCCGTTCATGCCAAGATCATGGAAATAAGAGATTCAAAAAAAGAGTCTCAAAATATGATCACGAAAGAGATCCGTGATACAATTACTGAAGAGCAGGAATTCACATTATTTGCCTCTGTTGAGGGAATTGAAGTCCCTACTTCCATGGATATGTTTGATCCTTTCTTCCATTTCCCACCAAAGCATCAAGGTTTGACATCTTCATGCTGGGCTCATACGGGAATCTCTTTTATAGAAACCGAAGTACAGCGACTGCAGGGAAAAGAGATCAAATTATCCGTCATGCAGATCGTGTATTATGATTATCTGGGAAAAGCTCTGAATTTTATTAAGACACGGGGAGCTAAAGATATCCGTCGCGGTGCAGAGGTCAGCGGTGTTTTTCGTATCGCCAAATCTTATGGTTTAATCCCCAAAAAAGATTTCTCTGGAAATCCGACATCGGAAGGTTATGATACCGGATTATTACATAATGAACTTCAAGCATACTTAGGTCATATCAAAAAGAACGATCTTTGGGATAAAGAAAGTGCCATGATCACGGTCAGAACGATCCTGGAAAAACATCTTGGAGAAATACCTGAAAAATTCGATTATGCAGGAAAAAGTTATACACCCAAAAGCTTTTATCGTAAGATCCTAAAATTCAACCCAAAAAAATATACGGCAATTCAATCTACACTGGCGTTTCCCTTTTATGAATTTACCGAATTTCCCTTCCCGGATAACTGGTGGCACAGTAAAGAATATTACAACCTTCCTCTTGATGAGTTTTATCAGGTAATTTTAAACGCAGTTAAAAAGGGCTATTCTGTTCCGATCACCGGAGATACCAGCGAGCCCGGCATTAACCGCTATGCAGGTATTGCGTTTATCCCGACTGCCGATATCCCTATAGAAAATATTGATCAGGATGCCCGGGAATACCGCATTCATAATAAAACGACCGGCGACGATCATGCCATTCATATTGTCGGGTATGTTCAGATCAACGGTGTGGATTGGTTCCTGATAAAAGATTCATCACGAACCGCTTACCAAAGCGCTCATCCGGGTTATTATTATTTTCGTGGAGATTATGTAAAGTTAAAAATGTTGAATGCGATTGTTCCGAAAAATATCATCAATTAAAATGTTATAAATGTACGGGAGGCTCTTGAGCCTCCCGTTTCTTTTCCGAGCGACTCCAGAGTCGCCCATACAATATCATAATTGATTTAGCAAATTTCATTGCTCACAAGATATTTAGTCCGCTAGCTGGCGAAGCGGGGATTTTCTTTGATCAAGCAAAGAAAAGAAGGGGTTCTTTAATAGTTTGTTCAACCCCTCAACAAGCTCGGGGTTGTTTTTTTATGGGTACAAAATCCCGGCATTTCATGCCGGGTTATTAATAAGTTACACCCCTCCATCCGTCGGGGTTTATTAATTTGATTTCAATAATCAAATTGCTATGTCTTTTAATGCTTTGTGTTTGTTATAAAGAGATTGTTGTGGCTTTGTCTCGTTGCGCCTTTGTGTGAGGTTCTTCACGAGTTACGAGTTCCCCGATCAAATCATAATCCACCGCATCGGTGATCTCGACCTCAATGAATTCACCTTTTTTCAGCTCACCGGGAATAATGACCCGATTGTCAATATCGGGAGAATCCCTGTAAGTCCGACCGTAACTGTCACCGCTGACAGGATCATATGTATCGATCAGGACTTTTTGTACAGTTCCGATCAAGCTGTTATTTTTCTCTAAAGATATTTCCTGTTGTGCTGTCATAATAGCTTCCAAACGGCGTTGCTTGATGCCTTCGGGAATGGGATCGCCCAAAAGAACGGCCGGTGTGCCGTCTTCCTGACTGTAGGTAAAACCGCCCAAGCGGTCGAAACGGGTCTCTTTTACAAATTCCAGCAATTCATTGAATGCTTCATCCGTTTCACCCGGGAAACCGACCATTACGGTGGTTCTCAAGGCAAGATTTGGTATCTCGGCTCTCAGTTTTGTGATCAATGTGCGGATATGATCACCGTCCTTACCGCGTTTCATGGCACGGATCATATCGGTATGAATATGCTGGATGGGAATATCAATATAAGGCAGGATACTTTTAGACTCATTGATCACCTTGATCAATTCGGGATCAAAATGTGCCGGATGAGCATAATGCAATCTTATCCAGGGAAAAGCATTCATGGCATCCAATGCTTTCATCAGTTCGGGTAAACGCGTCTTTTTATCAATATCCCAGCCGTAAGTCGTTGTATCTTGAGCGATCACGATCAATTCTTTTACATTTTTTTCGGCAAGTTGTTTAGCTTCTTTTAAAATGATATCAGGAGTCAGACTAACCTGTTTGCCGCGAATAAGCGGTATAGCACAATATGAACAATTATTATTACAGCCTTCAGCGATCTTCAAAAAAGCGTAATGTCCGGGTGTCATTAATGAACGAGGAGCCGCAATGGCATCCCGATGAAGCAAATAACGGGCAATATCTTGTATTTCATCAACACCAAAGAATGCATCGACTTCAGGCAATTCTTTTTTAAGCTCTTCACGATAGCGTTGCGATAAACAACCCATCACGATCACTGACTTGATCTGTCCACTCTCTTTTAGCTTGATCGCCTGCAAGATGGTATTAATTCCCTCTTCCTTTGCAGGTAAAATAAATCCGCAGGTATTTATGATCAATACCTCTGATTTTTCAGCGACATCGACATATTGAAAACCTCCGGAAAGTAATAGTCCTTTGACTTCTTCACTGTCTACGAGATTCTTGGAACAGCCCAGTGATATAATATGAAATTTCTTCATAAGTTTTCATTTCTTTTTAAATATGGGTCATTTAGAGGTTTAGAAGAAAAAAGGTCATCACGATATTTAACCCCGATCCCGATGCTTCGGGAGAGGGGTTGAACTCAGTAATAACCCGGTGCGAAGCGCCGGGTTAAGGCACTCTATAATAACCAACCCCGAGCTTGTCGAGGGGTTGAACTTTAGCAACTTTCAAAGATCAACTTTACTTTTTTGTTCAACCCTTCCACAAGGTCAGGGTTGATATTTTCTACGGTTTCTATCCCGGGATTTCATCCCGGGTCATTACTTAGTTTTACCCCTCGACAAGCTCGGGGTAATGGCTTTTCAACCTTCTTCAACGTTTCAACAACACCATCTCATGAATAGATCTCCACGGCTGCGCCTCGAATATCGAATAATGATTAACGAATTGTGATATGTGATTTTAATATAGGATTTCTATTTATTAAAAAACTTCATAAATCATATATCGTTAATCCTTGTTCTAATATCGAATTCAACTTTTCAACCCATCGACTCATCGACTCATCGACTCATCAACCGGCCTTCTTTCCTCAAACATTGCATTGACATAACGAACGGGATCAAAGGCCTGAAGATCCTCAAGTTTTTCACCCAAGCCAATATATTTTACGGGAATACTCAATTTTTGTCTGATCCCGATCATGGACCCGCCTTTGGCCGTGCCGTCAAGTTTCGTGACGATCAATCCGCTGATCGGTGTCACTTTGGTAAATTCTTGTGCTTGCACAACGGAATTCTGTCCGATCGAACCATCAAGCACAAGCAAGGTTTCATGCGGTGCTTCGGGAATGATCTTCTGGATGACGCGTTTGATCTTATCCAGCTCATCCATCAAATGTACTTTATTATGCAAGCGACCGGCGGTATCAATGAGAATGATATCGCTATCACGTGATATACCTGCCTGAATTCCGTCATAGACGATGCCTGAGGGCGCTTTCGCTTCCAGGTTCTTGATTATATCCACCCCCGCACGTTCGGCCCATATATCCAGTTGTTCGATGGCAGCAGCCCGGTAAGTATCACCGGCAACAATGAGAACCTTTTTGCCCATGCTGCGGTAAAGTGATGCCAATTTGCCGATGGTCGTGGTCTTCCCCGCTCCGTTGACACCGACGACCAGGATCACACAGGGATGATTTTCATCGATAGGAATACTGAGGTCATCACCTTTGAACAGATCTTCAAAAAGTTCGGCGATGATATCGCGAATATCTTCATAAGCCAGCAGGTCTTTTTTTCGGGAAGCCGCTTCGATCTTTTCCAGGATCATATCGCAAACATCCGCACCAAGGTCCGATTCATATAAAAAAGCCTCGATATCCTCCATAAAATCATCTGATATTTTCATTCCCCGTCCAAAGAGTGATAACAATCCCTCTTTGAAGCGATTCCTGGATTTGCTTAGACCTGCTTCATATCGTTCGTCCTTCAGAACCTCTTGCTCTGCCGGTTTTTCTTTATTTTTACGTTTAAATAATCTCATTATTTCTCTTTGTATCCTTGTGATCGTATGGGCGGGTCTGGACCCGCCCTTTCATCGGGCGACTCCAGAGTCGCCCCTACAATACCTCAAAATCAATTTTCATGTTCTTCCGCTTTAAACAATTTCACACTCTGAACCGCATACGCAACCCAAGAGATCAACATCAATAGGGTTGAAAGATAAAGGACATATATGGCATATAAATTCACGCCCAAATAAAATTCCAATAACCACAGAACTCCGGCGATCGTCAGAACAAGAATGAACATCTTTCCGGCGATATTGGCTCCGTTCACGATCTTATATCTTTTATAAAAGATGCGTTTCGTTACAAATATACTGGCATCTCTTACCGTTAGAAGGATCAAGAACCAAAGGGGGAAATCCATTCGAATGATCATTAACACGATCATACCTGCTGCTACTACTTTATCAGCTACGGGATCGATGAATTTACCAAAATCCGAAACTTCATGCGTCTTTCGGGCTACAAATCCGTCCAACCAATCAGAAACCACGCAAATTCCCAAAATGATCAATCCCCACACCCAGCGATCTGTCGCAAAGAGCCACACGGCTGGAATTGTGAGCACGATACGGGCCATGCTGATGATATTGGCAACGGTAAAATATCGCTTAGTATCCGATTCTTGCGTAACGAACTTGTCTTTTATCTGATCTTCATACATTCCTGACCTCGTTTTCGAATGAATAATAGTTTAAAATATGATCTTTTTCAATGATTTGTTCAATGGGAAAATGCTCTGCAATATTAAGGTTTTCCATCCGGATAACATGATCGGCAACAGCAATGCAATCCAGTAAACGATGCGATATGATAAAAACTCTGCTTCTTTTTCGTATCTCATCGATCATGTCATACATGATTTGACGATACGCCATATTCAAGGCAGTTGTGGGTTCATCAAGGATGGTGACCGGAGCTTTGACCGCGGCGGCTAGACAAAGTCCCAATCGCTGGCGTTCTCCCTCGGAATAATGAGCCAGACGTCGATTTTTTGCCAATAACTGATCTATCTCAAGTCCTTTGGCATAGCGATCAAATAGCTTCGGATCAAAATGCTGACCGACGGTGTATCGTTTATCTTTGTATAATTCAATAATTGTTGAGGGTGAATTCCCGGTAAACAGTCGCGTTAGATCCTGTGAAAGATAGGCGCAAAAAGGGTATTCCGTAAAAGCATTGACATCACGCAATTGTGAGTCCGACAGCAATTTAATCAATAAAGATTTTCCGCTTCCAACCGGTCCCATAATGGCCGTACATGAAGAAGCGGACAGATCGATCTCAAGAGCATTGACGAGTTCTTTTGTGTCAGATATCTTGAATATGAAAGGAAGTATCTTCATTTATTGACCGATCTCCTTTAAACGCTTATTTACAAGTGTCGAATCAAGGATAATATGATGTTTTTCTAATGCTTCCGGGCATTCATCTATAGAAAATTGCGCTTTTATCACACCCTCATCTATGATCCATACTTTATCGTTAAAAATGTATTCGTTGGGACTTTGAGATGTAATGCAAATGCTTTTCCCGCTTTTTGCCATTTGCTTCATACAGGAATAAAATATTTTAATGGCGGGAGGATCCAAATGGGATGTCGGTTCATCCATGAGGTAAATATCCGCTTCGGTCAAACAGGTCGCCGCGATCATGACTAACTGCGTTTCTCCAAAGGACAAAGTAGAGATGTCCCGATCCAATAAATGCTCAATGTGCAGGAGACTCGCGATCTTAGTGACCTCCGATTCGGATTCTTCCTTGCTCTTCCCCGCATTTTTCAAGGGAAAAAACAATTCATCGTGGACATACTGCATAATGATCTGATGAAAAGGATTTTGAAGAAGCATCGCGACACGCTTATCCCCGGCTTCAATTTCACCTGCCTGAAGATCCGAAAAACCGGCAATGACCTTTAACAACGAGGTTTTCCCACATCCCGAGTTTCCCAATAAAAGGATACTTTGACCGCTCTTGATCTCAAGATCGGCACCCAGAGGTGACTTAAAATGTGAAAGATGTGCGTTACGAATGATCATGAACAAAATATAAGAGAATTCTTTTTAGTTTCATAGAATAAGAAATGCGTTATGTAGATGATGGATGATGGATGCCTGTCGGCCGAAGCCTTGGCGTAGGCTGGATGGATGCCTGCCGGCCGTAGCCTCGGCGAAGGCTGGATGGTGGATAAAGAAATAAGGAGATGTGGAAAAGAAAATATGTCATCTCGACCGGAATCATCCGCCAGCTGGCGGATGACGTAGTGGAGAGATCTATTCATGATGCTGAAAAGATATAAATGATGAGATATAAGAGAAGGGTTTTAAATATTTTTTTACGCCTTCCGGCCGTAGAATTGGCGACTAGGGAAAGGTTTAGGGTGTAAAGGTGTAGAGATTTGGGGTTTAGGGAGGTTTTGAATATCGAACACACTCCTGCGCCAAGTCACAGCCTTCGTAGCCGAGCTACTTCCCCCTGCGCACTTTGGTGCTACGGAGGACAGGTCGGCGTAGTAGGCCTTCGTTGATTAAAATTAACGATTTTTGATTTATGGAGTAAATATTTTCACTTGACCCCAGCGGGGTCGTACATCAATAGAAATTTATCCCAATAAAAAATACAACCGCAGAGCGGTTGAACACGTTTTTCAATTGATTTCAGAACAAGGAACACCGGTTTTCGATTTAAGAAGTGAATATTTAATGACTCCGAAGGAGTCAAATAACAGTATATAGCTTTCACAGGAAGACAACAACCCCGACGGGGTTGAATAAGAGTTACAATTGATTTCAGAACAAGGAACCCTGATATACGATTTCAGAAGTAAATATTTTCTCACGACCTCAGCGGGGTCGAATATAGTAGAAACATGATCACACCACAAAACCACAACCGCAAAGCGGTTGAACAATTATTCTTTAGACAGGCCCATTCTCTCACCATCGGTGAGAGTTTTGCTTTTATCTTGCTACGTTCAAATTGCGCGGAATCGATTTGTCGCTCCAAATCGCGTTTGCCAATTTTATCGGCACAGACCATCCTTAGATAAAACTCGCGTTCTTCATTACTTTTTTTAAGCGTGAAAAAATGATTGTGTTAGGGGTCTAGGCCAATTCTCGCCACAGCGTTGAGAGTTTTTCATTATCCCAGTAGGTTTTGTAAAACTGTTATCGCCAATTATATCCAGTTTTGACATGAATTTTGTCTCATTGTTTTATGCCGTAATTTGCAAAAGTGTTACCCATGTTTTGATATTATTCTTTTACCTATGTATTGATACCATACCATACCATACCATATCGAACCCATTTTATTTGAATGTGAATTGATTTAAGAACAAGGATCAACTTCGCCAAGGCACAGCCTTCGTAGCCGAGCTACTTCGGCGTAGTAGGCCTTCGTTGATTAAAATTAACGATTTTCGATTTAAGAAGTGAATGGATTGTTCGCCTACCCTTCGTAACTGCCAGCTGATGGTGAAAGTTTGGATAAATCTATTCATGATACGGAATATACCGATCGCGAAGATTTACGCAGATTCATTTATTATTAGGGGTCATTTGCCACAACATTTCACGGTCCGAACACAATATATCCGGGTAATTTTGAACGTTAAACGCGAGATTTGTGCATTTTTATAGTGTTTGCGTATTTTGGTACATTTAAAACAGCTTGATAAAGATTAAATAAAATGTTAAAATTAAATACTAAAAATATTATTAAGAATAACGGAGAAAACTATGATTAAAAAATTATTGTTCTTGGGTATAGTTTTATCTTTTTGTGCTAGCTTTTTATTTGCGCAAAATATTAATTCTTTTCATGATAAAAATAGCTATCTACCCGACATATCGGGCATGAAAACTGATACCGAGATATCAATAGACAGTAATACGACTCTTATTGGACGGTGGGCCAATGGACCGTGTCGTGCTATAGATGTCAAAGATAATATTGCCTGTTTCGGAAATGGCGCTTATCTTGAGATCGTGGATGTCAGCAATCCCTCCAATCTGATAGAAATGAGTAAAATAATCTTACCCTCGTCTATAACAAATGTAGTCATAAGCGGCTCCTATGCATATGTGACAGTTTATGATGCCAGCCTACGAATCATCGATATTTCTGATCCTGCCAACCCCACTGAAGTCGGTTATTTTGATACCGGTGGTTCTGCTAGTGGTGTGACAGTCAGCGGTTCTTATGCCTATGTGGCGGATGCAAGGCTTCAGTGAAAACTGGAGCTTTTTGTTTTATCTCAATAATTTCAATAGCTAAAAATAGGGGCGCGAGCTTGGAAATACAATGATTTTGATGTGTCATTAGGAGTAGCGTACCTATGGATTGTATGTTGCGTACAATGTCGCTGGTACTACTGTAAAATATACTATCAAAGAAAGCACATGGGGCGGCGGTAGCGCTTAGTTTTTTGTTTACTTCCTTCTATAGAAAGACCGGTGTAATGCCGGTCCATTAATGCAATAGCAAAAAATATATAAAAATACTTGTATTTAAAATAAATATATTATAAACTAAAAAAGCAAAACTAATCAAAGATCTTTCGATCTTAAAACCCAAAAGGAAAAAAAGATGAAAAAGTTATTAATTTCTTTGACGGTCATTGCAATGGTCATTATTGTGCTTGTTGCCTGCGGAGAAGCAGAAGTTGAAGAACAGGTAAGTTTGATTCCTGAAGAATTAATCCAAATTAGCAAAGACCATAACGCTGGTCTTGAGTACATTTACAATGGATTAATAAATTCTGAAGATTTGTCAAATTCTACCGAAAAAGTTAAAAAACTTACTGCAGAATACTACAATACAGTGTATCCGGAGTATGAAGATGCAGCAATTGAGTATTTAAATAAAGGTGCTGATAGACTTGAAGTATATTATGACAAACTATCATTAGCTAAAAATACTGGAAAAGCAGTTGAAGATTCATACATTTTATATGTAATTGAAGAAATATCTGATTCATTAAGTGACGAACAGATAAGTTTGTTAATGGAAATAAACGATATATCAAAGTCACCTAGTATTGATTATATTGTAAGTCAAGTTGATGACATGATTAATAATAAAATACCTCTTTTACCCGAAGATGAAAGAAATCTTTTATATGGAACCGCTTTGATGTGTCGGTATTCTTCAGAATATTGGAACGAAAATTATGATGAATGGATTAATCTATTGAGTACTGATGAAACGCTTTCAAAGGCTTCATTTGATTGGGGTGCTGTTGCCGATGCCGATGTTGGAACATGTATAACCGTTTTATCTGGATGGGCTACAGCTGCTTGGCTGGGGGCTACTCTTCCGGGTTTAACATTTATAGTAGTTACAACGGGTGTAGCATCAGTAGTATCATCTGGAGTAAATGCAGCTCAACAAATAAGATAGTAAATAAGGTTTTGATATGAAAAAAATAAAAAGTTTATCATTGATTGCTTTTATCTCAGCAACTATAGCTATGGTGTTAATTGCATTACTTGAGTATTTGTTTTTTTCTCCAAGTTTTGACAAAGCATATTTCATTCAGAAATTAACTACATATTGTATTGTGATTATCACATTATATATTGGATTAAAGAAAACTAATGGTTTAAATAGACCTCAAAACGGTAAAAACAATGACTAAATAATGATGATTTCTATTTCATGCTGATATTTAGGCGATTTAATAGGACTCAAAATCCACCTGGCTTCGGTCAGTGCGGGTTCGATTCCCGCCGATCACAATCAGCGGTTCCTATGCCTATGTAACAGATGGGTCGGGTGGTTTATATATCATTAAAAATGACTTGATTATTTGTATTGATCCAAAAATATCCAATCTATCAATTACAAATATTGATACATCCACTATTTCAGCAAGTTCTGATATCATCGATTTTGGTAATTCTACTCCTACCCAGCACGGCTTTGGTTTGGCAATGGAAACAGATTCAGTATTAGTATTCAATGATATCTTTTTGGGTAAACCTGATTCTATTGGAACATTTAATTCCGTGATTGGAAGCTTAACACCAAATAGTACTTATTATTTGTACGCTTTTATTTCAAATGATAATAATAATACCATGTACACGGATACGGTCTCATTCAGGACATACGGATTACCTTCTGTTTCCATTTTATCCGTAAATGACATTGACAGTGTCAGTATTACTGCCAGTGGAAGAATTGATAATATCGGTAATCCGGGCATTACTCAGCATGGTTTCTGTTGGAGCAAAGATATCAACCCGACAATACAAGACCATAGTGCAGACCTTGGAGCTGTTGACTCATTGATCGTTTTTAATTCAAATATTAACAGTTTAGAACAAAGCACCCAGTATTATATTCGTGTTTTTGCAACAAACGAGGTCGGTACTGTTTATAGTGATGCGGTTTCACTTACAACACTTGAAACAGCAATTAATTCACTCCCAGATGAATTTACATTAGATCAAAACTACCCTAACCCCTTCAACCCCACTACAACACTGCAATACGGCCTCCCTGAAACATCAAATATGACCCTCAACATCTTCGACATTGCAGGCCGCAAAATAAAACAATGGAATATCACCAACCAACAGCCAGGCTGGCACGAAGTGATCTGGGACGGAACTGATATGAATGGGAATACTGTTTCGACCGGTGTTTATATTTATAGTTTGCAGGCTGGAGATTTTATTGATACAAAGAAGATGGTTTTTATGAAGTAACTGATAAATAAAGGGCGCAATATGAAAAAGAAACTTTTAGTCATTTTTTTTCTGTTGACTGGTGTGTTGATATATGCTCAATCAATAAAGGAAATAGCAAAAACAAGTATTAATTCCACCGTGTCAATTGTCGCGGTTGATAAAAATATGCAAGCTTTGGGTTATGGTTCTGGTTTTATAATATCAAATAATTTAATTGCTACAAACATTCATGTCGTTAAGAAATGCCAATCTGCATATGTGCTTATAAATGGAAGCGAGAAAAGACTCAAAGTAGCAGGATATGTTGGTATAGATAATAAAAACGACTTAATACTTCTAAAGGTAGAAGACTTTGTTGGAAAACCTTTATTGCTTTCAGATACTGATTTTCCAGAAATAGGTGAACGAGTCTACGCTATTGGAAATCCTAAAGGCCTTGAGGGTACGTTTTCAGAGGGTATAGTTAGTGGGAAAAGAGTTTTTGAGGAAAATGAAATAATTCAAATTACAGCTCCCATTTCTCCAGGCTCTAGTGGCGGCCCAGTCATAAATACACGCGGTGAAGTGATAGGTATTGCTTTTGCTACAATGGTTAAAGGTCAAAACTTAAATTTCGCCATCCCTGTTAAATATTTAAATGACTTAATAGATAATATTTCTACTTTAGAACCGCTATCAAAATTATCCGATTTTGGATTTGAAAAGCCCACAAAGCAAAATATTTATAATGAAGAAGGAGTAGAAATTAAAATTATTGGTTCTCCCAATCATGCTGATTATATAGACTATACTATTATGAATAGAACAGAATACCCCGTATCACATATAAGATTTATTATTATTGTATATGACAGCTCAGGCGATGTAATTAATTGTTTAGAAAAAAATTACGATTTTGCAATACCTGCCCATTTAGCTAAATCATTTCATAAAGAAGTTGATCAATCATATGGACATAATGTTAAATTTAGGTTGTTAAATTATGATGTTAACGATTAGTGGTTATTAGCAAAATGAAAGTGCAACGGTATTTTTCAGTTTACTTTTAGTAGTTTCATTTATATTGAATTTAATATCAGCAAGTGTTTTCAAGGTTTCATTTTCTTCCAATGATACAACAAGT
>Ga0222658_1000396_pt1 | contig 23569 bp, 16 predicted proteins | sample AntAcemetagen476_FD_179830 | JGI IMG/M metagenome (GOLD analysis project Ga0222658, IMG submission 179830) | Saline water microbial communities from Ace Lake, Antarctica - #476 | ecosystem: Environmental > Aquatic > Non-marine Saline and Alkaline > Saline | place: Antarctica: Ace Lake... | reverse complement strand
AAACTTGTTGTATCATTGGAAGAAAATGAAACCTTGAAAACACTTGCTGATATTAAATTCAATATAAATGAAACTACTAAAAGTAAACTGAAAAATACCGTTGCACTTTCATTTTGCTAATAACCAGTAGGTAGTAATTTGATATAAATTATATATTTAGCAATTTCTACTCACAACTCAAAACTCACCACTTACAATTTCCCTCCAATTTCCTTGATAATAAACAACATCCTTATTAGATTATTGGAAAAGAAACATTAATAAGTGGAGGTGAAACATGAAAAGGTCAATATTATTTTTCATGATTTTACTACTGAGTATTTTCTCGTCTTGTGATTGGTTCAATCCGGAGGATGATGACCCACTTGTAATCGATAATACTAAATATGGCCGGGTAACTCCAACATCAGCCAAACTTGGCACATTATTAAGGTTTTTTAGTTTGGATTCTACCGATTATCCACTTGAAGAATATAAGGTACTTTTCACATTAAGTTAAGTCGAAAAGCTCGACCTCAGGAATTGGACAAAGTATTGACGGGATATGTTGTGGCACAACACTAATTGAAAAGGAAAAAGTAAACATGAAACGAAAAATTGTTATCTGCGTACTGATAGCTCTGATGCTATGCACCGGTTTAATGTTCGGACATGAGGAAAAACTCAAATTCCGGCCATTTCAGTTGAGTTTCGCTTATCCCTTGGGAACGAATGGGCTAAATGCATTTCAATATACCAATGGAATATCGTTCAACATGGTCTATGGTATGAATGGCGGACTTGCCGGAGTTGAGATCGGGTCGGTCTTTAATTATATTCATTACAATGCTAATGGGGTTCAGATCGCAGGTGTATTTAATGCTATTAGAAAAAATTCAAATGGTGTTTTTATATCCGGTGCAACAAACCTTCACTTTGGCACGATAAAAGGTACAAGTATTTCAGGTGCCTTAAATTTGAGTGGAGGGCATTCAGATGGTCTGTTCATTGCAGGTGGTGCGAATATTCATTTAAGGAGTATGGAGGGCGTTGCGATTGCCGGAGGTTTGAATATAGTATTTGGAGAAGCAGAAGGCTTTACGGTTGCTCCTGTGAATCTTTTCTTTCAAGATTATAGTGGTGTCCAAATAGGTGTAGTCAACATGGTGGGTGGATTAGACGGTCTCCAGGTAGGTGTGGTAAATTATGTTGGAAAAGATAATGATGCATTACCTATTGGCTTAATATCTGTCGTAAAAGATGGATATTATGAATTTGAATTTTATTCAAATGAGTTAGCATTCTTGAATTTTAGTTACAAGATGGGTGTCAAGAAATTCTATAATACCTTCAATATGGGTTATTCAAAACATGATGGTCGGAATATATTTCGTTACGGTATTGGTATCGGGTCAAGTCGTCCGGTCGGATATAAACAATCCGTATCTTTTGAAGCCGGAACAGACCAGGTTATCACGGATTGGAATTGGAATGGTGCATTCAGCTTGATCAATAAGCTTTCCATAGATTATCGTTTAAGGCTGGGTGAAAAATTTGCACTGGTCGGAGGGCCAAGTTTCAATGTCTATCTTACCAATGAACAGATAGCTGGAGAATATGGTACGATAAATATTCCCAAAACAGTTTATGAGTATGAATGGATAAATACGAAGTTGTTTTCATGGTTTGGATTCAAAGTCGGTTTATCCTATGCCATATGATGCACTAGTGTAATCTGTTGAAAATAAATAGTATATAAAAATAATTGTCTTTGATTTTCCTTTCAAAGAAAAATAATTATTAATTATCATTTTCATATTTTGTAATGTATGTTCGCTCATTCGGGTATCCGAATGAATTTATTAATGAAAAGAGACAAAAAAAATGACAGATGCAATCAAATTTACTGACCTCGGACTTTCCAATAGTAGCCTTAGCGCGATCAGAAACAAAGGTTTTGAAGAACCTACAGCCATTCAGGCCATGACTATTCCGGTCATGCTAAAAAATGATAAAAATATTATTGCCCAGGCACAAACCGGAACCGGTAAAACAGCCGCGTTCGGTTTACCTATTCTTGATCTTATTGATCCGAATAAACCTGGAGTACAAGCCCTGATCCTGACACCCACCCGCGAGTTGGCCATTCAGGTTGCCGAAGAGATTCATTCTCTTCGCGGAGATAGTCAGATCAGAACCATGCCGATCTATGGCGGACAATCTATAGATCAGCAACTACGCCGCTTGAAAAAAGGTGTAGAGATCGTGGTTGGAACTCCCGGACGTGTGATCGATCACCTTAAGCGTAGGACCCTGAATTTAAAAAATATTCAGCATCTTGTACTTGATGAAGCAGATGAAATGTTGAATATGGGTTTTATTGAGGACATGGAAGAGATCATGAAACATACCAATCCTCATAAACGCACACTTTTATTTTCGGCTACCATGCCTCAAAAGATCCGTGATCTTGCCAAGAAGTACATGGACGGTTATGAACTGCTGAAAGCCAAAAAAGAAAATGTTACAACGGATCTCACAGAACAGATCTATTTTGAGGTCAAGAATTCAGAAAAATTTGATGTCCTTTGTCGTATTGTTGACTTTGTGGAAAATTTTTACGGACTGGTCTTTTGCCGTACCAAACAAGATACTGATACGCTTGTTACACGTTTATTGGGTAGGGGATACGATGCCGAAGCAATTCATGGCGATATCTCCCAAGCACAGCGCGAGCGCACATTGGCCCGCTTTAAAAAGAAAAGTATCAATATTTTGGTTGCAACTGATGTTGCGGCTCGCGGTATTGATGTGAGTGACCTTTCGCATGTGATCAATTTCTCCTTGCCGCATGATCCGGAATCTTATGTTCACCGTATCGGTCGTACAGGAAGAGCCGGCAAAGAAGGAACTGCTATCACATTTATCACACCAAGTGAATATTCAAAACTGATGTTCATTCAGCGCATGGCCAAAACAAGCATTAAACGCCAAGATATACCGAGTGTTAATGATATTATTTCCGCTAAGAAAAAGAAAATTGCCGAAGATCTGAATGCCGTACTTGATCAAGAAGTTGATTCAATGTACTATGCCTGGGCAAAACAATTGCTCGAAACGGGCAAGCCATCTCAATTGCTTGCTTCAGTTCTAAGTTATGCCTTTAAAGAGGAGTTGGATCCGGGTGTATACGGAAATATCAAAGAATATGCCGAAAAAGGTGCAAATCTTGACAAACATGGTAAAGCCCGCCTCTTTGTTGCTCTTGGTAAAAAAGATAAAATGCGTCCCGATAAACTTGCATTATTGATTATGCATACGGTTAAAATAGAATCTCGTGATATTACAGATGTTCAAGTAATGGATAATTTTTCATTTATAACTGTTCCTTTCGAATATGCCGAACCGATCATCAAAGCCTTTAAGGTCAGGAAAAAAGGTCAAAAACCTTTGGTCATGCTTGCTAAAAAATAATAATTTCTCCGATTGAAAACAGTATTTTTGATCATGAACATCGGAGGATATTACAATGTTATTGAAACGCAGCACAGCATTATTATCTATCGTATTCTTGTTGACCCTGCCGAGTTCTTTTTTTTTATGTAGTGTTTATAACGTGGAGACGAATAGTCTTTAGGAAATTATTAATTGAGTGAGCATAAACGCATCGGACAATATTCCGAAACAGAAGAAAAAGTAAATATCATTACTCACGCTTCAGGATTATTTCTAAGCGTTGTTGCTTTAGTATTATTAGTAATGCGAGCATTGAGATATGGCGATACACTTCATGTGATCACCTTTACTGTCTTTGGACTCAGTATGATCCTTTTGTATACCTCTTCAACTTTATATCATAGCGCAAAAGACATAACTACACGCGGCAAACTTCAGGTTTTTGATCACGCCTCCATCTATGTGCTAATTGCAGGTACTTATACACCTTTTACTCTTATTGTTTTACCTGGAAATCTTGGTTGGATCATGTTCGGTATTATCTGGACTCTTGCTTTGGGTGGTGTGATTATTAAACTCTTTTTTACCGGTAGATTTGATCTGCTTTTGACAATTATGTATGTCGCACTGGGCTGGATCGTGGTAATCGCTTTAAAACCACTCATTGCAAATCTGGCGATCGAAGGTGTGATACTTCTCTTTGCCGGCGGAATAGCCTATACTCTTGGAGCCGTAATTTACGGTATTAAGAAGATCCCGGGAAATCATGCTATTTTTCACTTCTTTGTATTGATAGGAACACTTTGTCATTTTCTATCAATATACTTTTTTGTTCTACCTGCAAAATAAGCTTAACAAGTAAATCACTAATTAATGAAATAAAATAGTTTCATAAGCTATTTATTTTCATTATGATGCAACAATTTTGGGAACTGTGGAATATTTTGGTAGTATGTTCTCTATGTTGAAGATTATTGGCGTATTCTTCAAATGCTTTCTTAACGAAAATGGAGTATAAATGCTCAAACGAATTCTCTCAATACTTTTTTTAACATTGACCTTTGTCTATGCTGTTACAAATTACTCTTTACGTGGTGTCATTACCGATGCTTCTACAGGAGAAGATCTAATTGGCGCAGCAGTATCTGTAGATGAAAGTTCAACAGGAACTTTTTCAAATTCTTATGGATTTTATTCTCTGACATTGCCCGAGGGCGAGCATCAAGTTACTTTTTCATTTATGGGTTATACTGCCATAAAAGCAGAGATCGATCTGAGCAAAAATTCCATTATAAATATTGAACTAATCTCAGCTGTCATTTCTCTTAATGAAGTGATGGTCAGTGCAGATCGCCCCGATAATAATGTAAGTTCAACTCAAATGAGTGTTGCAAAGCTTGATATTAAAGCCATTGAGATCATGCCGGTGCTATTCGGGGAATCGGACATCCTAAAAACCATACAATTACTTCCCGGTATCAGTTCGGCCTCTGAAGGCAGTACGGGTTTTTCGGTGCGTGGAGGAGCGAATGATGAAAATCTCATTCTTCTGGATGAGGCGACTGTTTATTCACCTTCGCATTTGATGGGTTTTATTTCCGTATTCAATTCCGATGCCTTAAATGATGTCACAGTATATAAGGGTGGTATTCCGGCTTATTACGGTGGAAGAGCATCCTCGGTTATTGATGTATCAATGAATAACGGAAATAATAAGAAATTCTCGGGTAGAGTGGGAATTGGCTTAATATCTTCACGACTGACTCTGGAAGGTCCCATAATTAAAGATAAATGTTCATTCATTATCTCGGGAAGACGAAGCTATGCAGATATTATTTTAAAAGCATTACCGCTGGATATGATCACAAATGACACTCAATTATATTTCTATGATCTTAATGCAAAGTTGAATTTTAAACTGAATGATAATAACCGTGTATTCTTCTCGGGATATTTCGGTGAAGATGTATTTGGCTTTAAAGATATTATGGGGACGAGTTGGGGAAATACCACTTTTACCGGCAGATGGAACCATATTTTTGGTGATAAATTATTTTCAAACCTGTCTGCAGTCTATAGCAAATATGACTATGGTTTTAAATTGTCCGATCAAATATCTATGAGTTCCGGAATAGATAATTATACGGTCAAAGAAGATTTTACATATTTTCCAAATCCAAATAACACAGTCAAGATGGGGCTTAATGCCTCTCGTTATAAATTTAATCCAGGTAAATTAATCACCGGAACTGATAGCAGTGATTTTCGTTTGGTCATGGATGAGCAGCATTCTTTAGAAAGTGGCGCCTACATCTCAAATGATCATCAGATCACACCACTTTTAGGTGCGGAATACGGTTTAAGAGTTTCCATGTACAATCAATTGGGACCGGGCTGGATATATACTTACGATGATGATAAAGTTAGAAACGATTCCACATGGTACGATGATTGGCAAGTAGCGCAAAATTATTGGAATCTTGAGCCACGGATATCCTTTAATTATCGCTTAACGGATCAAAATTCTATTAAGGCGTCATACAATCGCATGGCGCAATATTTACATATGTTATCCAACAGTACTTCCGGACAAGCAACAGATGTATGGATATCAAGCTCAACGCTGGTGAAACCCTTAGTCGTTGATCAATTTGCACTCGGGTATTTTCACAACTTTGACAATAATAATATTGAAACGTCGATTGAAGTTTATTACAAAGATATGCAAAATATATCAGATTTTGAAGATGGCACGAATATTATGTTCAATGATAAAATTGAATCTCAGATCCTGAACGGAAAAGGTCGATCCTATGGTCTTGAGCTATATCTAAAAAAGAAATTTGGAAAATTCACGGGCTGGCTGTCCTACACCTTGGCTAAAACGGAGCTTCAGATCGACGAGATCAATGAGGGGGAGTGGTATCCCGCAAAATATGATCGTAGTTATGATCTTTCTATTGTGATGAATTATAAGATCACCGAGCGTATGACGGTTTCCGGGACATGGGTGTATTATACCGGTAATGCAGTTACATTCCCCAGCGGGCAATATATTATTGAAGATCAAGTCATTCCATATTATACCGAAAGGAACGGTTATCGTATGCCCGACTATCATCGTATGGACTTGAACTTTCATTTGGATGGAAAAGAACACAAAAGAAATTTTACAACATCCTGGGACTTCTCGATCTACAATGTTTATAATCGTTATAATGCCTATTCGATCTATTTCAGGGAAAGCGAAACAACTCAAGGCAATATGGAAGCCGTGCAATTGGCGCTGTTCGGTATTGTCCCATCCATAACTTTTAACCTTAATTTTTAAGGCATAAATATGAAAAAATTACTTTTAATATTCGTAATTGCAGTTATAGCTCTCACATCTTGTGAAAAAGTGATCGATATCGACCTCAATCTTGCCGACCCTGCTTTGGTGATCGAAGGAAAAATTCTTAAAGACTCTTTGGCACAAGTTTTAATACAAAAAACAACATCCTATTTTACACCGGATACTCAGCAGTGTGTTTGCGATGCCGTTGTGATCATTCAAGAAGATGATTCACGTCCGGATACACTTGAATATTTGGGAGACGGGCTATATAAAAGCACCAGCATGAGAGGTAAAAGTGATGCTAATTATCATTTAACGATTATTGATGATTCACAAACCTACACAGCCAGCTCATATTTACCTGCAGAACCACACATATATCAATTGACCTCGATCTCTATGTTGGCATTTGGAGGTTTTGGAGATAGTCTTATGACGCCCCCCGGAGGAGGTATGGGTAACTCTGATTCCATTCCCTGGTTGATATTCACCGATCTTTACGATGATCCCCTTGATGAAAACTATTATCTCTTTAAATACTTTTTAAATGGAGAAGATGTTACAACTGCATACAGGACAAGTGATGATGAAGGTGCTGAGAATGATACCCTTAATTACATGGGTGGTTTTTCTCGCTTTTACTTAGGTGATACCGTCACGGTTAAGGCCTATGCTGTAGATCGCGATGTCTATATATATTTTGAAACCTTGAATGATGTATTTAGCTCAAATCCCATCATGTCATCAACACCCTATAATCCACATTCAAATATTTCAAACGGAGCATTGGGTGTATTTTCTGCCATGAGTTCTGATAGTAAAACAACAATAATTATGCCTGAATTACCCGCGTTTCCCAAGTAAATCAAAATTAAAAGATGTAGAAATAAAAAACGCCTCGTTTGGGGCGTTTTAAATTATCGTAATAATTTCCAATTATTAATTACTGAGGTCTTTTGCCTTTTTTGAACTTTACACCGGGATAAGGATCTTTCTGATCTTCCGGAAAGGTTTCAAGTTTTTTAGGATTTTGTAAAAAGTCATTTAGGACATGGAAAGTGTTATTGAAGTAAATACCATCGGCAATACGTTCATCAATGGTCACACGAATAGGAATAACCGTTTTAACGCTGATCTCACCGGTTTCCTGATCAACAGCGACATCTTTTTTCAATCCACCTAGGACAAAAAACAAGGAAAGATCGCCATAATCATAAAGATGATGAAATGGGGGATGCTGAACGCCAAATGAACCCAGATTTGCAATGTAAGCTGAACCGTGCATGCTGTCCGTTAAAGTAAGATCTACCGGCATGACATTGCGTTCATCTAAGAACTTATACATGAACCATGCAAATAATTTGACGAACCAACGGGGTAATTTCATAAGAAATTCAACCATTTTTTCATCACTTTTATCGGAATCACCGGTTTTTGATTTTTTAATATCTTTACGGGCTTTTTTATGGACTTCAAAAATGCCGTCACGCGGGCCCAGTTTTAATCCAATAGTTCGTTCTTCGCCTTCATCGGTCATTTCTCTTTTTGATATAAAGAAATAAATGTGTTCATTGCGTTGGAAATAACGTCGACCTATAATGAAACGATTTAATCGAGGCCGTTCAAGGTACATACGGTGAATGGCTGCAAGATAGAGATCAAAGATCTTGATCTGATCATCTTTTGGCCTGTTTTTGTTTGTTTCCTTCAGGTAAGCTAAAGCATTTTCCATTTCGATATTGATGTCTAAATAAACGGCCGAACCATTGCGGGTTGGCATGACATACGGAAAAAGTTGATTAATAGCCGTGATGGTTTTAATGGGAGTACCATTATATCTACTCATGTGTTATCCCTCCTTACATTTCAAACACGAATGTATAATAAGAACAAATGGTTTGAATTGGAAACAAAAAATGCGTGAGACGTAAAACGTGAGACGTAAAGCGTGAGAAGTGATGTATTTGTGATGAGACACGATGGACCGAAGCCTCTGGACGTCTTTACAAAGTACAATTAAATGGAATATATAAAAAAGGGAACAGTCTTGACCGTTCCCTACGTTTTACGTCTCACGTTTTACGTTTTACGTGATTAGAATTCCATCCATCTGATCAATCGGGTCTCAAAAGGTGTTTTTAACAGAGGATGTACGGGCCGGACTCGAATACCGTATTTGTATTTGCCGCCTTTCGGCACCGATAGGTCACCACTGTAAATGTGACGGTTGGATTTGGTATTTTTTAAAGTGAGTTCTATGATCTCTACGGGAACTTGGTCTTCATAACCTTCGCGGACCAACATGGCTTCTGCGATCACATCATTCGGACTTAGGCCGTCTAGGTCAATATCCGCTTTAAGTGTAATATGTAATTCATTGGTGAAATCACCCACAGGATTGATCTCGGTAACCCAGATCTTGGGCCATGCTTTTGTGACCTTTTCTTTCCAGTCGGACAGATCTTTCGCACCTTTTTCGTTGTCTGCTTCAATGCTTTTACTGTAAATATGGGTTGGAACATAAAGGTCGTTTGCATAATCTTTTACCATACGTGCTGTACTGAAGGTTGGGGTCACGGTCTTGATGGATTCTTTCATGCGCTTGACCCAGGCGGGGGAGAAGCCGTCGTCATTAAGTTCATAGTATTCGGGAATAAGAGAATTTTCCATCGTGTAATAAAGACTATTGGCATCTTCACTATCCTGAATGTCAAGATGATCGTATTTTTTTTCTTCACCAATGGACCAGCCATTCTTGCCGTTATAGCCTTCTCGCCACCATCCGTCAAGTACGGAGAAGTTGATACCGCCGTTAATCGGAACTTTCTCTCCTGAAGTGCCGCTTGCTTCACGCGGGCGGCGGGGATTGTTTAACCATACATCTACACCGGATACCAGGTAGCGGGCGAGAGACATGTTATAGTTTTCAAGTAAAACAATTTTACCGAGAAATTCATCTTTCATGGACAACTTGTAAATCTGACGGATGAGTTCCTGTCCGGGTCGATCTGCCGGATGGGCTTTACCGGCAAAGAAGATCACAACAGGTTTATCTTTATCACCCAATAGCTTTAGCAAGCGTTTCTCATCATGAAATATCAATGTAGCTCTTTTATAAGTTGCAAAACGACGGGCAAAACCAATGAATAGAGCGTCCTCACGGATATTCTCACAGATCTTGTCTGTAATATGTGTCGGAACACTATTTCGTTCGTTACGAGCGCGTATACGGTCTTTTACGACCTCTGCTAGACGTGTTTTACGTTCAGCATGTGCATCCCAAAGGGTTTTACCGGGGATAGAATCCACTTTGTCCCATGTTTTGGGATCGTCAATATTATCCAGCCAATTATCATTAAGGTAATCTGAGTAAAGTTTCTTGAAGTTCTTGGCCATCCAGGTTTCAGTATGGACACCATTGGTGATGTGCGTGATCGGAACTTCATAAAAGGGAATATCTTTCCAAACGTCGTTCCATATCCTACGACTGACCTCGCCATGCAATTCACTGACGCCGTTTGAGCTTTTTGAACAATTCAAGGCTAAAATAGTCATACTGAACAAACCGGTGGTCATATCTTTACCAATAGAGAAGAACTGCTCCCAGGAAACACCGTAAGGATCCAACTGTGCGGCAAAATATTCTTTCATCATGCTTTCGTTGAATGCATCATTTCCGGCGGGAACGGGTGTATGGGTCGTAAAAACGCTTTTTGAGGATACCAATTCCCGGGCAAGATTGATCGGGTAGCCATTTTTAATATATTCCCGGATCAATTCAATGCCCAAAAATGATGAGTGACCTTCATTCATATGGTAAATAGTGGGTTTAATGCCCATTTTGCGTAAGGCACGAACACCGCCGATTCCCAGTAGGATCTCCTGAGTGATACGCATGTTCTGGTCACCGCCATATAACTGTGATGTCACGATACGATCTTCAGGAAGGTTTTCAGGAATATCCGTGTCCAGCAAATAGATCGATGTACGACCGGCTTGCATTTTCCAAATTTGTGAATATATCTTGCGACCGGGGAACATCACGGAAATGGTAATCGGTTTATCATCTTTGTCAAGAACAAGCTTGACGGGAATATCTTCGAAATCATAGGTCGGAAATACATTTTCCTGTTTTCCTTCACCGTCGATACGTTGAATAAAATAACCTTGTTTGTACATCATACCAACCCCAACAAGAGGAATACCTAAGTCGGATGCGGATTTACAATGATCACCTGCAAGAATACCCAAACCACCCGAATAAACAGGTACGGATTCATGGACACCGAATTCAGCTGAGAAATATGCAACCTGAAAATCTTTATTTTCTTTATGGTTTTTATTGAACCATGTATCTTTGCGGTTCATGTAATTGTTGAAATCATCAAGTACTTCACGAAAAAGTGAAAGAAAAGCGGGGTCATTGCCCTTGGCATTGAGGTCATTTTGAGATATTTGTTTTAACAAGGTTAGTGGGTTATGATCCACTTGACGCCAAAGCTCATCGGACAGTTGTCGGAAAAGTTGTAGAGCTTTTGGTTGCCAACTCCACCAGAGATTGTATGAGAAATCTTTAAATTCTTTTAATTCTTCGGGCACTTCATTTCGTACCGTAATGTTACGAAAACGTGTCATATATTCTCCTCAGTTGATTAGGATGAAAGTTATGAGTTTTTTATTTGATAAGGCAAGGAAAAATCTTAATTTTATGGCTGAAATTGAGGAATTCTGTTAATAATAGGAGCAATTCATGGCTGAATATATCTTGGCAAAACATATTTCAAAGTATTTGAATAAAGAAGTCACGCTTAAAGGCTGGGTTTACAATATCCGTAAAAGCGGGAAAATTTGGTTTCTGATCTTTCGCGATGGTACCGAATTTATTCAATGTGTTGTTCTAAAAAATGACGTATCGGAAGAGATCTTTGAATTGAAAAATACACTGACTCAGGAATCCTCTCTTGCAGTCACCGGCATTGTTCAGGAAGCACCGCGTCAGGAAGCCGGATATGAATTACTGGTTAAAAATATTGAAGTTATTCATGTTGCTGAGGAGTATCCTATTGCACTGAAAGATCATGGCGTTGATTTCCTGATGGATAACCGTCATCTTTGGTTGCGTTCAAGAAATCCTTACGCGATCATGAAGATCCGTGCTGAAGTGGAAAAAGCATGTCGTGACTTTTTTGATGAACGGGATTTTACCCTAGTTGATTCGCCCATGTTCACTCCCAATGCAGCTGAAGGCTCAACGACCTTATTTGAAACAAAGTATTTTGACAGAAAAGCCTATCTGACCCAATCCGGTCAGCTATATAGTGAAGCGGCTATTATGGCTTTAAACCGTACTTATTGTTTTGGTCCTTGTTTTCGCGCCGAAAAATCCAAGACCCGCCGTCACTTGACAGAATTCTGGATGATAGAACCGGAAATGGCATTTTTTGATATTTTTGACGATATGGATCTGGCGGAAGAATTTGTTGAATACCTCGTACAGCGTGCTTTGAAAAATTGCCGTCGCGAACTCGAAATGTTAGATCGTGATATTAGCAAACTTGAAGCCATTCAACGTCCTTTTCCTCGTATTACTTACGATGAAGCTCTTGAGCTCTTAATTAAAAAAGGGTTTGATATTAAATTCGGTGATGATCTTGGTGCCCCGCATGAAACGGCGATCGCCGAAGAGTACGATAAACCCGTCATGATCTGGCGCTGGCCTACGGAATCAAAAGCATTTTATATGAAACGCGATCCTGAAGATGAACGCTATGTCTTGGGTGTGGATGTGATCGCACCGGAAGGGCATGGAGAGATCATTGGTGGTTCACAGCGTGAAGAAGATATTAATGTCCTCTTGGATCGCATTGAAAAAGAAGATCTTCCCAAGGAAGATTTCGAATGGTTCCTGGATGTCCGTCGCTACGGCTCAGTTCCGCATTCGGGTTTTGGACTGGGATTGGAACGTACCGTTGGCTGGATTTGCGGCACGCACCATATCCGTGAGTGTATTCCGTGGCCACGGACAATGGGTCGTTTGAAGCCGTAAATCGTAAATCGTGAGACGTAAGACGAAATTGTTGGGGCGGACCTGAGTGTCCGCCCTTTTTTATTTTCAGAAGCTAAAATTCAGAAATTAGAATTAATTTTAAATAGGCCTATGCTTGCCGACCGAAGCACGAAGTGCGTAAGTGGGTGTCCGCCCTTTTTATTTTGGACGACTCGAGAGTCGCCCCAACATCCGAAGAGTCGGATTTTGGTGAAAATATTAAAGAGCCACACGATCGTGTGGCTCTTGTATATAGATGAATATTCAATTCAAGCAGAGCTTCATTACTCTAAAAATAATTTAGAATATGTATATACCCAGCGACAATCTAATCAAGTTTGAAGAAGTTATTTCACTGTCCTCTTCATTTAATGAATAAATGTCAGTCAATCCTTTCATATAGCGAAGTTCAACATCAACTATGTCAAGCACTTTAGCACCAACTGCCAAACAAAGACCAACTTTTCTAAAATCAAAGTTATCCATGTCAACTATTCCACCAATATAGATGAGATTACCCAAGGGAATACCAGCATTTACACCAACAGCAATGAAAGGACTTACAAATGAAGTAGGTAGATTGTAACGAGCCATAGCAACAGCGTTTAAGTTATATGTGAGAATTTTGATATTATGAGTATCATCTGATCCTTCGTTGAACAAGCCAATTGAGAATCCTTCCACTGAGTACAAGCCTTCCAATTGAATACCAAAATTACCAAAACCGATAATAGCAAAAGCACCACCAACAAAACCAGTGATACCTTGCAAATCGCTGAATTCATATTCATAATCATGATATACAAATTCATCTGAATGAATGTATGAATAATTGGCACCAAGTTTAATACCAAAATCAAATTGAGCAAACGCGAAGGATGCGAATAACACAGACATCAATAAAACCATTAATTTATTCATTCTGCTTCCTTGAAATTGTTTAAACTTACTCCATATTCTCTTCGAGTTTTCACTTTTATCTTTTTACTTTTTTCTTTTGCCTTCCGAGCTTAGCGAGGCGTGTGAGGCTCTCTGCAATTCCTCAAGAGGCTTCGATTCCTTCAGGAAGAATGATGAGATAAGCGCAAAAGCACCAATGACAACAAAGAACTTCATTAAGAAAGGAAGGTAGGCATTTGAATGTATGCTCATAGCGGCTACGAATACTAATCCGGTTATTTGTCCAGAAAGCATTAACAATCCCTGACTTGTTGATTCAGGTGCGGGGTAGGAGACTTCCGCACCGTACTGAAAACCAATAGGTCCTGCGCTCATAACAAAAAATCCTAAGAAGAAAGATGAGATCAACGCTACCATATAAGCAGCTTCAGGAGTTGATGTAATGGCACCCGCAAAAGCTATTCCTGCTAAAGCAGGAACCATGCCGATAAGGCAAATATTTAAGAATATTTTACGCTTTTGAAACTTATCGGAAAGTATAGGTAATACAACCGCTCCAATAACACCACCAATTAACATAATTCCCCCAATCAAACCATCTGAATCTTTAACATTCAAATATTCAGCGATTGAGTCAGTCATAGATGAAACGGCATTGAAAATACCTAAACCAATAAAGAAGATACCAATTGTGATTAACATATCTTTTTGTTTAAAAATGAATTTAAAGCCATCGGTGAATTTATGGCGCGTATAAGCCTCTTTTCCCGGAGGGGTAGGCGGTTGCTCCTTAATAAGGAGAACGGCCGCTAGACAGGCTGCGGCAGTGATAATACCATAGGTCATCAGCATCTTCTGCATTCCATCACCATAGTTTGCGAGAGCTGGATTAGTTGCAATCATTAGTGGTGTAACAATCATGGCAATAATAATGCCTAAATATATTGCGAGTGTTCCAAGTCCAGCTGCAGTTCCTCTTTCTTTAAGAGGGAACCACCTAGCCGTTAGTGCAGTGAGTGCATTAAGTATAAAGGGTTGTGAAACGGCAAGGCCGAGTTGAAAAATGATCTGTGCATTAAATGAATCGGCAAAAATGCCTTTACCAAGCGCGGAAAGTCCACATATTGCGGCACCGATACCAATACCTTTTTTTATTCCCCATGTATCGATCACATACGATGCAGGTATGCTTACTATCAAATAGATCAGCATGTAAGACATCGCCAGAAAATCAATATTGAAGATTGAATTAGGATTGAATTGCCCCGCATAAAAGGTCTCGGCCGCTCTTGCAACCGGCGCATGGGTCAGCCATTGGATGTTTACAACCAGACATGCCAGCATATAGGCACCCAGTACGACCCAACGATAACCGTAGGTTTTAAAACTTTTTTCATTCATGTGTATATCTCCCGTGTAAATTAGTTTAAGGTTTAAACCCTCAACTGTCAACTATCAACTATCAACCTATAATTGTCAATCGTCAATCGTCAACTGTCAATTGTTTCGGTAGTCCAATCCAAGTAAGTTTTTTATAAAATTTGCCTCGTGAGACCAGTCGTAATATAACAATTAAAGCCAAAAGACGAACACTTAATATCCACCAGACATTTGCGCCTACTACAACATAAAAAATGGTATCTTCCACGAGAGCATGTACCACACACATGGATATAGTCAATAAGCATACATCTTTGTGTGTCAGTTTATGATCTTTATTCATTTGAAATAATATTCCCGCTCCGTAGGCGATCCCAATAAAAAATCCAACCATCCATGCGCTTAAGGCATTTGCTGACATACCAAAGAAGCGGGTAATAAAACTAAGCTTCTCTTTGATCTTTTGACTTTGTTTCCAATAAATTAGAAATTCATATAGAAGCATCACAATGAACATAAGTCCAATGATCTGTCCTGAGGTTGTCAGTGTTTTTAAAAGAAGATTCGTCCATGTAAAATCCTGAGCCACGGCAAAAGGATTCATCACAACACCATGGATAACTTCGGGCATGATAAGGTTTAATAACATTCCCATTAAAAGACTGAATACGATTCGTGCAAAAGCGATCCCAATACGTCCCATTTTTAATTTTACCAGCACCGTCGTTTCCAGAATGAGATTATGTGCAAAACCTGTGATAATGGCTATGATGGTTAATTGTCTAAAAGTTAATTCGATAACCGATGCAGCTGCGATAGCCGCAAAAAGATTATTGACCCAGGCGGCAAGTAATACCAATGCAGCTTCTCCGGGGAGTCCCAAGAGCTTCATGACCGGTGCAAAAATGGGTGCGATCAAATCCAGGAATCCTATTTGATCCAAAAAAGCCGTTAATAAAGAAACGGGAATATAGATCTTAAGAAGCATCCATGAAACTTTTAGTGCCTGTTTGACTGCTTTCACGAAGACATCGCGGATATTCTTAGGTACGAATTGCTTAGAAAAATTCTTTGTTTTTTCTTCCCTACTGCGCATTAGTAAATTTGGGATAAAATAAATTCAAATGCAAATCAATAAATCGTGATGATAGATACATTGAAATTATTACCATATTATGTAGAGACGCAAGATCTTGCGTCTCTACAATATAAAAATGATTTTATACCACACACTTCATACTAAATACCCAAAAAGTCATTTATTTTGTGTTCCCAATCACTGTTTTTCTTATAAATTTGCATTTTAGGGTAATTTATACATATATTTGCAAAAATTTCTGGAAGGAAACACATGGCCCGCAATTGCATCATAGTTGAATCTCCGTCGAAAGCAAAAACGATCAAGAAATACCTTGGCGACGATTACCACATCCTGGCAACCGTTGGTCATATTCGTGATCTTCCCAAAAAAGAATTGGGTATTGATACAAAAAATAATTTCGAACCAAAATACATTGCGCTTCCCGGTAAGAAAGACGTGATCATGAATTTAAAGAAAGCGGTCAAAGAAGCTGAGAATGTATATATCGCGACTGACCCTGATCGTGAAGGGGAAGCTATTGCATGGCATTTGACCCAGTTATTAAACTTGGATGAAACACAGGTCAACAGAATTGCTTTTCATGAGATCACAAAGAATGCCGTTATGGAAGCGGTTTCAAATCCCGAAAAAATAAATATTGAACTCGTGAACGCTCAACAGGCAAGACGTGTTTTGGATAGATTGGTGGGTTTTGAATTGTCACCTTTATTATGGAAAAAGATCAAACCTTCCTTATCTGCCGGTCGTGTGCAATCCGTAGCGGTTCGACTCATCGTTGAACGCGAAGAAGAGATCGAAGCATTTGAATCGCAATCCGCTTTTAAGATCACGGCCGTATTTACTCTCCCGGATGGCTCCGAATTAAATGCCGAATTATCCAAGCGTTATGAAAAAGAAGCGGGCGTTGAGAAATACTTACAGAGCTGTATTGATGCAAATTTTCACATTGCCAATATTGAAAAGAAAAATGCCCAGAAAAATGCACCGGCCCCCTTAACAACATCAACTTTGCAACAGGAAGCAGGACGTAAACTGCGTTTTTCGGTTTCACAGACCATGATGTTGGCACAAAAACTTTATGAAGCCGGTAACATTACTTATATGAGAACCGATTCATTGAATCTTTCGGATACGGCATTGGGTATGATCAAAGATCAGATCATTGAGATGTTCGATAAATCATATTCTCATCCTCGTAAATTCAAGACCAAAGCAAAGGGCGCACAAGAAGCACATGAAGCCATCCGTCCTACTGACATGAGTGTCCTGGAAGCCGGAGAAAATAAAAATCTAAAGAGTCTGTATAAATTGATCTGGCAGCGAAGCATGGCTTCACAGATGTCTGCCGCTGCTATTGAACGGACCACCGTTCAGATCACGAACGATAAAAACAGTCAGAAACTTGAAGCAAAAGGAGAAGTTGTTACTTTCCCGGGTTACTTGGCTGTCTATCAAAACGGTGATGACGAATCCAAACTTTTACCTCCGATGAAAGAAGGAGAAAGTTTGATACTTAATGAAATGGACGCAACGGAAAAATTCACTCAAGCGCCGGCACGATATTCCGAACCGATGTTGGTGAAAAAAATGGAAGAATTGGGTATCGGCCGTCCTTCAACCTATGCACCGACCATCTCAACGGTCCAAAAACGCGAATATGTTGTAAAAGAGAACAGGGAAGGTAAAGACCGTGATTACCGACAATTTACCTTGATCGATGGTCAGATAAGCCGCACAGTCAAAAAAGAAAAAGCCAATGCGGTTAAACAGAAACTTTTCCCGACAGATATCGGGCGGGTTGTGAATAAATTCCTTATCACTTATTTTGATGATATTATCAATTACAATTTTACTGCACATATTGAACAGGATTTTGATGAGATCGCTGATGGAAAGATCGAATGGCATGCCATGATCAAAGAATTTTATACCCCTTTCCATGCCAAGATCGAAGAGACAAAGGAAAAAAGTGAAGTATTTAAAGGCGAACGTTTATTGGGTGTTGATCCGACTACCGGACTGAATGTTTATGTCAAGATCGGACGTTTTGGTCCTATGGTTCAAATGGGTGAAACCAAAAGCGAAGAAAAACCACGTTTTGCCAGTTTGCAAGATGACCAACGCCTTGATACCATTGATCTGAAAGCTGCGCTTAGCTTATTGTCTTTCCCCAAGACGGTCGGTCAATACGAAGACGAACCCATGGTGGTCTCATTTGGACGCTTTGGTCCTTATGTGAAACATAAAAGTAAATTTTATGCTTTGGCAAAGGCAGAAACACCAGCAGAAGTCGGACCTGACAGAGCTATCGAATTGATCGAAGAAGGTCGTGAAAAGGCTCGTAAACGGGTGATCAAAGACTTTGCAAAAGAAAAGATCCAAGTCCTAAATGGCCGTTACGGTCCCTATATTGCTTTTAATAAGAAAAATTTTAAAATCCCTAAGGGAAAAGAGCCCGAAAGCCTGACGCCGGAAGCTTGTCTTGAGATTATTGAAAAAAGCAAAGAGACTAAGAGTAAAAAGAGTCGATAAGTTGATAGTCGATAGTTGATAGTCGATAGTTAATAGTCGATAGTTGATAGTCGATAGTTAATAGTCGATAGTTGATAGTCGATAGTCGATAGTTGCCTACCGGCCGTAGTCTTGTGCGTAGGCTGGATGGTTGATAATATTTTGTCATCTCGACCGAAGTGGAGAGATCTCAAATTACGGAAATAGTTGGTGATTGAAAAGAAAGGTTAGAGACTAGGATTGAGGAGTCGTAATTTTACACCTTACACCTTACACCTTACACCTTACACCTTACACCCTACACCCTACACCCTACACCTTACACCCTACACCTTACACCTTACACCTTACACCCTAAACCCTAAACCCTAAACCTTTAAACTATACTTGAAATATTGCAGAATTTAATTTTATATTACATGTACTAAAAACGAAAGAGAAAATATGTCAGTAAAACCCATGTCCTATCCCTTGATGGAAAAACTCGTATCACTATCACGGCGTCGCGGATTTTTATTCCAAAGCAGTGAAATTTATGATGGTATTAATGCCGTTTACGATTACGGTCCCATAGGTGTAGAGCTAAAACGAAATGTCAAGAACCTATGGTGGCAGGAAATGATCACCTCCCGGGAAAACGTTCTTGGAATGGATACAGCAATTTTGATGCATCCCCGTGTATGGGAAGCCTCCGGGCATGTGGTGAATTTTCATGATCCCATGACAGAATGCAAAAAGTGTAAACGTCGTTATCGTGTAGATCATTTACCGGAAAATACAAAAGAATGTCCCGAATGTAAGGGCGAATTGGCGGAACCAAAACAATTTAACCTGATGTTCAAGACCAAACTTGGGTCTACCGATGAAGGATCATTGGATGTTTACTTGCGCCCGGAAACGGCACAGGGTATTTTTGTCAATTTCAATAATGTGACGTCATCCAATCGCGTAAAACTGCCTTTTGGTATCGGTCAACTGGGTAAAGCTTTCCGTAATGAGATCACCACGGGAAATTTTATTTTTCGTACCCGTGAATTTGAACAAATGGAAATGGAATTTTTTATTCGACCGGGTGAAAATGCCGAGTGGTTGGAATATTGGTCACAAGAAAGACTGAATTGGTACAAATCTTTGGGTATTACTCCTGAAAAACTTCAGCTGCGTCCTCACGGTAAAGACGAATTGGCGCATTATTCTACTGCATGTTACGATGTGGAGTATGAATTTCCTTACGGTTTTTCAGAGATCGAAGGAATTGCAGATCGCGGAACATTTGACCTGGATCAACATATTGAACACAGTAAAAAGAAGATGCACTATGTAGATCAGGAAAACCGCGGAGCCAAGATCGTTCCGGCCGTTATTGAGACTTCAGCCGGTGTTGACCGTACTGTCTTAATGATCATGACCGATGCTTATTGGGAAGATGAAGCAAATGATCGCATTGTCATGCGTTTTTCACCGAAAGTTGCTCCTTTTAAAGTTGCCGTATTTCCGCTTTTCAAAAAAGAAGGCATGCCGGAAGTCGCTCGCAAACTGTACGATGATCTGCAAAAACATGTCGCTACCGTCTATGATGACGGCGGTTCCATCGGGAAACGCTACCGTCGACAGGATGAGATCGGAACACCCTTTTGCCTGACTATCGATCATGAATCACTTGTTGATAATGCCGTTACCTTGCGGGATCGCGATTCACTTGAACAAATACGCGTACCGATCGATAAGGTCGTATCAATAATCATTGAGAAAGTGAATGCCTAAGAAGTCGATAAGTCGATAAGTCGATAAGTTGATGGTTGATAGTTGATAGTTGATAGTTGATAGTATAATATTTTATGAAAATGTAGAGACGCGATAACTCGCGTCTTTTTTTATTTAACAAAACATATTATCACGGAAAGAATGCCAGTACAAATTAATCCGGAATCAAATTAATTGAATTTATTCTAATATTAGTGATCGATCAAAGGTTGAGATCCCAGATCAAGCCCGGGATGACATGAATATTATCATTATGTTATTATTTATTTTTTTGTGTCTTTTGAATTCTTCGTGCCTTTGTGTGAGGTCTTATCTAAAAATCAATTCCCGTCGGTTGTTCTTTGACTCCATAACCATGGATATTACACTCCTCTTTAGGAGCGTAACGGACATTGAAGAGCTCATATTCTGTGGGACAGAAAGGTGTGGGGATCAATTTGCTTTCTTTACATATTTTAAATTTACGAACGGTTGCCGGTTGATCAAAATCCAGGTAGGGAAGTTCCAGCTGATCGTAAGTATTCTTCATAAAGGTTGCCCATATCGGCAGGGCTGCCCGGGCCCCGGATTCTCTTGCCCCCAACGGAACACGCGAATCGTCCACACCCACCCAGACGCCGGTCGCTAAAATGGGTGAGAAACCTAAGAACCAGGCATCCGTATAATCATTCGTTGTACCGGTCTTACCTCCAATGGGCGCTCTGAATTTGTAAACATTGCGGATATTTTGACCTGTTCCGTAGCGAGCCACGGTTTTTAGCATATCAACCATCAAATAATTTGTCTCGTCACTGAGGACTTCCCGTGTTTCACGAGGAGAATGGTATATTTCACGTCCATTACGGTCCAGAATGCGTTCAATGGCATAGGGTCTATTCCATATACCCTTATTGGCGAACACGGCGTAAGCGGACACCATATCGCTTAATATGACCTCGCCGCTTCCCAATGCAAGAGAAGGATAAGCCGGAAGATTAGTGGTAATGCCCATTTTACGCGCATAGGATATCACAACTTCAGGTGTGGTCAATTGTGTGATAGCATTTGCCGCGATCAAGTTGACGGAATTCTTTAATCCATTACGCAGAGTCATCAATCCGCCGGTACTGTTATCAAAATTCTTGGGTATCCATAAATTACCATCCGGTTGAGGGATAGCCGGTGGCTGATTCAGCAATTGAGTTGAAGGAGAATAACCATTGTCGATCACAGATGTATAAACAAATGGCTTAAAGGTTGATCCGGGTTGTCTCCTTGCCTGAACAGCACGATTGAATTTACTTTCTTCAAAATTCCGACCACCGATCATAACGCGAATAGCACCATTATCCGGATCCATGGAAAAGATACTTGCCTGAACCGTTTTAGGTTTTAACGGTAATGCCGACAATAATGAATCCATGACCAGTGAGGTCGAGTCGACTACGATCGTGTACCACGTTTTCTGGTCAAAAGTAATGGAATCACGATGCAGTGAATCTAAAAGAAAGAAATTATATAAGGTCGTGTCTTGATAGAGCGTATCATAGACAAAGGGTTCCCATCTGTTTTGAGCGAACATGATGCGTTCATCGTCCGGCAGGAGAGAGGACATGAAGTAATGATAATCCAGAGAATCATAGCCTAAAACGGGAATAACATCACGTAATTCGGTTTTTATGGTTTTTAAAAATAAATTAGAATCACTTGCAAATAGTGACGTATCAGGATCTCGATCTAAAGTATCCTTGGGGATAGAAAAGTAATTGTACATAATCGGTTGATCGCTGGTCAGAGACTTTTTCTCATTCGGGGTCATCGCGATGATCATGTAGTCTGAAAAGTATTGTAGAGGTATGCGTTGGTGCGGGTAGTATTGATTATATATTTTCAGCAGGAATTCCGGACTTGAGAGTAAGCCCTTATCCAAAACTGCCTGTTGAACAAGCAATTGATTTGAGATCGATTGTCTGGCAATACTCTGCATATCTTGATTTAAGGTCGTAAATATCTGAAGGCCGTCACGATAATAATCTATACCCTGAGTTCGGCAGAATTTAGCAACCTCAAGACGAATGTATTCGGTAAAATAAGGGGCTATACTCTTGTTCTCAATATAGTTCACAGGTGTGTTTGATGACAAAGCATCCATGAATTGTTGTTGAGATATTTTGTCATTTTTGACCATGTTGCGCAAAACAATATTTCGCCGGCGAATAGCGCGGTCATGATGAAAACGTGGTGAAAATGGAGTTGGTGCAGGTAATATTCCGATCAGCATAGCTGATTCGTCAAGTGTCAAGTCCGAGACTTCTTTAGAAAAGTAATAATCCGTTGCGGCTTGGATACCATAACACCCATGTCCCCAAAAACAAGAATTCAAGTACATCTCCAGGATCTCGGTCTTAGAGTAATTTCGTTCAATCAGGATGGCAACGATCAATTCCTGGATCTTTCGTTTGATGGTTTCTTGACGGTTCAAGTGGAGTGTACGTGCCAATTGCTGGGTCAATGTGGAAGCACCTCCCGATCCAAAACCATGGATAATATTAGAATAGACGGCTGCTGTGAACCGTCTCAGATCCATGCCCCAGTGATCGTAAAACTTTTTATCTTCAGTGGATAGAATAGCATCTTTGACATAATCGGGAATGGAATCAAGAGGGATCAGGGTCCGGTTCTTAATGCCAAATTCTGTCAGGATCCTGCCATCTGAAGAATAGACCGTCGACACGATATCCGGTTCAAAACGTTCCAATTCTTCCAGGTCGGGTAGATCGCGCGATAAATAATACAAAGAACCAAAACCTACCAATCCTATAAATAGAAAGATAGCAAGCGTGATCCAAATAGATTTTTTTACAGCTCGTGACATCAGCATTAAGTTTATCAATAATATTCTTCGTTTCAAAATGCTAAAAACATTTTAGTCACATATGTTCCAAGGTATTTTTTTTAGACCTTCCGGCTGGTGTCGAATCCCGAAGTATCCATTAGACTACCAAGTCCCCAAAAAAGCATTAAATTATAATGTTTAGAATCCTACATGGCGGAGTTGAGCAAGTCTATCCGAAGTTCATTGCTATCGAGCTAATTCCCCGATTAAGACCCAACC
>Ga0222658_1000394_pt1 | contig 23583 bp, 20 predicted proteins | sample AntAcemetagen476_FD_179830 | JGI IMG/M metagenome (GOLD analysis project Ga0222658, IMG submission 179830) | Saline water microbial communities from Ace Lake, Antarctica - #476 | ecosystem: Environmental > Aquatic > Non-marine Saline and Alkaline > Saline | place: Antarctica: Ace Lake... | reverse complement strand
CTGGTTTCAAATTTATCGATTTAATTTTATTAAATCTATTTTTTGAACCATTAAATAATTTTCGGATATCTCTCATAGCAAATTTAGTATTGTCTTTTATATCAGATTTGAAATCTTGAAATAATTCTTTAACTTTTTCATTTTTATCAATACGATAATTATTCATCATCTGTCCACTAAAATACCATACTCCACTATTCGCTTTTCTAGAAATTTCATCTAATGTTTCCACAAAATCATCCATTTGGTTTTCAGCTTTAATCATTAATATATTAATTTCTTTAACAAATGCTTTTGGTGTAGTCCCTTTAGCTTCATTAATAGACTCAAAATTTTTGTTTATTTCTGAAAAATTCTTTATTTTCATATAATTTTATTTTTGTTTTATATATAAATTTTACCAAATAAAAATTACTTATCTAAAGAATATAATATTTGTTTTTGAATTTTTTTTTCATCTAAATTTGGATATTCAGTTGAAATTGTAGCATAAAGTTGTTTAGATTGAGTTTTTAATTTTTTAATATTTTCATCTAATATTTTCACATCATTTTGAATTTTTTCCATATTAGTATTCATATCCATTAATTCATCATTTAATTTTTCTTTTAATGATTCTTCATCTAATTCTTCATTCTTTTCAATAAATTTCTCCATAGATTCTAAAAGGTTGAGAATTCTATTTTTATATTTCTCAATTAACTTTTCTTTTTTTATAAAATTATTGGTGAAATTTAAATAATCAGACCTAATTCGTTTAGCTTCATTAATATATTTATTGTGAATTTTCATTATAATGTTATTTTTAAAAATTGTTTTTCTGGATAAAATCCAATATCAAGTAATTCATATTTATCTTTATTATAACATAAAACTAATCCTGGGTTATCCATTTCATTTTTTTTATATATGAATAAATCATCAACTAAATCATCAAACATTACTTCCATATTATGTTTAATATTTCCAATATTATATTTTTCATAATTTTTTTCGGAAATTAACATATTAGTTGCTGGGCCAAGTCGACCATCTGCAGCAATATAATATGATCCATTTTTAATTTTACTTCCAATTTTACTTTTATCTACATTTACCATAGAAAATTTATCTAATATATCATTTTTATTTTTAATTGATAATTCTATAATTTTTTCAACTAATAATGATTTTGCTAATGATTTATCTGTTTTGGAGAATTCCAAATTTTTAGTGAATACGTCTGGTCTATCTGAATTTAAACTATCTGAATTTAAACTATCTGAATTTAACCTATCAAAAGGTCTTTCATTAAAATTTTCAACTTTTTCATCATATTTAAAATCAACAAATAAAAGTGATAATACATTTGATTCTGTTTCTTTTATTGTGATATATTTTTCTAATTCTTTTAATTCTTTCATATTTTTTAATTTTATTTTTTTACTGGTTTATAACCCTTTTTTTCAGCAGTTTCAATTAAACAATCAATTATGTTTCCATCAGTATTAATAAATTTATATTGTTGTTTTCCAGTTTTTGTCATTTTTCCTTTAATTAATTCAACACCATTTATTGATTCTTCTTCAATTCTTTTTTCTTTTATTTTTCTATCTTCTCCATAAACAATTTTATAAATTTGATTATAAATATTTTCTTTTAATTTATCAATATCTGAAACAAATGTATTAAAAATTTCATCAGTATAATATTCTATAATATCTCCCTCAATACCATCTGCTAATAATTCTATAATTTGTGGTTTTGCAATTTTATCACTAATACTTAAATCAATTTTAACAGGATGAATTCTTTTAAATTTTTTAAACATTTTTACTTCTTCTTTTTCTTCAATAATTTGATTATTCATTGGTTGTTGAGTTTGAGATTGTGATAATTGTGATTGTTGAGTTTGATTATGTATTCCATTTTCTAATCTATATTTGATAATTCTATCTTTAAATGGATCTATACCATTAAGTTCTATTTGTTGGGTTCTAATATATTCTTGTTCTGTAGTTAACCCATTTTCATTAACTTGTTTTGTTGGTTGTACAGGTTTTATTAAATTATTAATAGCTTCTTCATTATTAATATCAATTTGATGAGAACCTAAACCATCAACAGAAACATTTTCCTTAACAGTTTGATTAGGAATATCTGTAATATTTTGTGTATTTGTTTTTTTTAATGAATTAACATTAGTTATAACTGTTTTCATATTTAAAAATTCATTTGGATCAATTACTTCGGATTTAGATTGTTGAGTGTTTTGTTGAGGTTGTTGAATATTTTGAGGTTGTTGAATATCCATAACAGGAACATATTTCTGTCTAAATAAATTTTGATCTATTTTAGTACCAGAATCTAAAGTATAAAAAACTTTATCAACTTCTAATATTTTAACTTTTTCATTTGTGTCTATATTTTTAAAAATTTGGCTCATTTTATATATTGATTTTTTTTATCTATCAAATTTTATATATAACTAAAAACAAAGTCAAATAACATATGTTTGTTGATAATTATAATAAATTTCTAACAAATCTCATATTAGAGCATAGTAGAAATGATAAAATACCAGAATTAACGTGGAATAAGAAAAGAAAAACGGGAATATTTTTATTTGGTCCTCCAGGAGTAGGAAAAACTACTTTTGTAGATAATTTTTTAATTCCTTATTTAAAAAATTATAAAATTTTTAATTCAGATAATTTAATTCAAAAATTAAAAAAAATTGGCAAAAAATTAATTAATGATGATAAAATTAATCAGAAATTAATTAATAATAAAAAAATATTAAAAATATTAAAAAATAAATATCATATAGATGTTAAATTAAGTGATGAAGAAATTGTTGAAATATTAAAAGGAAATGAATTTATAGATAATGAAAATTTATTAATAAATAGAATGATATTATTTATGAAAAATAGTAATGCAGATTTTATTTTTGATTCAACTGGAAATAATCCTCAAAGAATAGAAAAATTAGTTAATATGGCAAAAGAAAATCATTATGATATTATTTTTATTAAAGTTTATAATGATTTGAAAACAACTATATATCAAAATTTAAATCGAGATCGAAAAGTTGAAATAAATTATTTATTTCAATCATATTTAAATGCTAGTAAAAATATTACAAATTTAAAAAAATTGAATCCTAATAATTTTTATATTTATAATGTTGCAAATAATAATTTTTATGAAACAACTAAATATATAGATTTTTTAAATCCAACAGATAATATTTTTGAAGAACTTGATATTAATCTTAAAGATAATATAAGTTATCATGGACAACATTTGAAATCTTGTCATTTTAAAAAAAGAAGAAACAAAATATTTTATTTTTTTCAATTTAAAGAAGATTATGATAAATTTATTAATAAAATATCAAAATCTAATTCTGATATAGAAATAGAAAATATAAATAGAACCAAATTAGCTAAACATTGGAATAGTGGGATAATATTATACAAAAAACAATATAGATAAATAATATATAAATTATATGAGATATAAAGAATTACAACACGAAGGACAAACATATACTAAAACATATGAAATTAATGAAATATTACTTGCTAATGATTTTAATTGGTTTTTAGATTGTGAAGTAGAAAACATAAGATTAGAAATATCAAAAGAAACATTAATTATAAATGCAGGTATATTTTATAATGGTACATTTGAATATGGTGCGATTAGAGACATTGATTGGAAAAATGGTAGATTTATGAATGGTGTGATATATAATGGGATGTTTAAGAAAATAATAGTTGAAAAAGGTATTATATTTGATGGTATGTTTTTGAAAGGGGAGATATTATTTGGAGATATTAGAGGTGGTGATTTTCAAGATGTTATTATATCTGATAATACAAAACAATCTTCACAAGAAGACGAAATTCAAGAAATTCAACCAGTTCAAGGTCAACCAGTTCAAAATCAACCACAAACCCAAGTTCAACCACAAATACAAATACAAAATAAAGATAATGTTCAGGCACAAGAAATACAAGGTCAAGAAAGTCAAAAAGGTTCACAAATTCAGACACAAATTCAAGAAAAAATGAATTATCTTGAAGATTTTAGATTATTTAAAAGAAAGAAACATTAAATATACAACAAAAACATATATTATTTTTTTATTATCATATGAGAACATATATCATTTAACCATTTATTTTTTAATGCTATTTTATAAGAACCAGTATATCTACAATAATCATATCTATTATTATATTTTAATGCTTCTTCTTTACATTCTTCTTTTGTCCAATTAAAATTTGGAGATTTTCTTTTTTTATAATTCATATGTGTACATAATTCTTCTAACCAATTATTTTTATAACATTTATAATAACATCCACAAGAATCATTCATAAAATCTTTTAAGTTATTGTATTTTAATGTTTCTTCTTGACATTTATCATAAGTCCAATATCCATTTGATTTTCTTAATTTAATCATGTGAGAACATAATTCATCTAACCAACCATGTAATCTTATTGATGAATAAGCACTTGGAGAATTTTTGCTTAAATCTGATTTTTTATCATATTTTAATGCTTCTTCTTTACATCTATTATATGACCAATAATTATGTTGTTTATGTGGTTTTATTTTAAAATGTTTAGAAATTTCAGTTAACATATTATTTTTTACTGCTATCCTATATGATTTTGATTTTCTATATTCAGAATAAGTTTTATATTTTTTAAGGTCATTTAAAATTGATTTTTTATCCCATATTAAACTTGCATTAACCATATGTTCAAATAATTCTGTCCATTTTTCTCGTTGTATTCTTAAATAACATCCCAAATATTCATTTTTTAAATCTTTTCTTGTTTTGTATTTTAATGATGTTTCTTTACATTTTTCATATGTCCATTTAATAATTATTCCTCCAATAGAACCAGTACCAATCTTATTTAAGATATTCCAATTATTATTCTTATATATTTCAACATATTCTCCTTCTTTTATTTTTGCTATTTCTACTGGTAAATAATCAGTTAAAATTTTAAATGTGTATCCACTACATATATTTAGTTGTTGATACACAGCACTATTTTTTTCTGTTTTATGTTTATATTGTCTATTTTTAATATTGCAAGTTAATCCAATATAGACATAATTATTATCAAATTCATACGAATATATGCATCTTTTTTTCATATTATAATTTTATTTTTGAAACATCTAATCTATTTTTATTAAAATATTTTAATAAAACAAATTCTATATATCTTGATCTATTTGTTGTGTTTTTAATTATTATATTATTTAATTCTGGTGATATCGTTATTGAAAAATTTATTCTTTTTTCTTCTTCTTTTTTCTTTGGTCTCATAATTAACTTTATTTTTATATATTAAAATAAAAAAGTCAAAAAAAGTGATTTTTATATTTTAAATATTTTTCTTATAAACATTTTTAAAAGAAAATGATATATTAATAAAAATAAGATATGATATGGGTAGAAAAAAAATAGAACCAGAAAAAAAGAAAATTCATTTTGGAATTTCAATTCATCCAGAATTAGGAAAAATATTAAAAGAACAATCAAAAAAAGAAAATAAATCTATTTCAAAATTGATAGAAGATGTTTTGAAAGAACATTTAAAAAATAATGAAGATAAAAATTGAATAAAATTAAAATAGTACATATTGCAGATGTACATATAGTAAATAATCCTGAAGAACATTATAAATATAGAGAACAATTTCAAAAATTATATAAAGAATTAGATATAATAAAACCTGATAAAATTGTAATAGTGGGTGATACATTAGATGCCTTTATAACAACCACATTAGAATCAGAAACATTAGCATCAGAATTACTTGATAAATTATCTAATTATTGTGAAGTTATTGTTGTCCCAGGAAATCACGAAATTCGTAAAAAAGATTTAAAAAGAGTTTCATCAATTGGTTCAATTGTGAAAATGATGAATAACAGAAATATTGTTTTTTTAGATAAAAGTGGATTTTTTGAAGATAATTCAGAAGATATAATATGGGTTAATTATTCTCATTTGGAAAAAAGAATTATTCCTTGGAAAAATATACAACATAATAAAGATAAAAACAAAATTTATATTGGATTATTTCATGATCCTGTTTTTGGTAGTAAATTACCTACTGGAATTAATATGAATAGTAAGAATTTAATTAAATTATCAGAATTTAAAAATAACGATTTAAATTTATTTGGGGATATTCATCTTAGACAATTTTTTAATGATACTACGGCATATCCTGGTTCATTAATACAATTATCTTTTGGTGAAAAAACTAATAATCATGGTTTTATATTATGGGAAATAGATGAAAACAAAAATATATCATATAAGGAATACAATTTACAAAATGATTATACAAAAATTACATTTGAAATAAATAAAGATTATGATTATGATTTGATTGATTTTAATCATAAATTAATAACTAATAAATCAAAAGTTAAGATAAAATGGACAGATTATACTTCTAATGTAAATAATGAAAATGAAAGAAAAATTAATAAATATATTAAAAATAAATTCGATATTGATGAAGTTGTTTATGAAAAAACAAGAATTTATTCAGATATTATATCAAGTGATTCTTTAAATGAATCTATAAATGTTAATGATAAAATAATTCAACAAAATATTTTTAAAGAATACTTAAAAGCTAATAAATTTGAAGATGATTTTATTGATGAAATTTTAAATATTGATGATATTATTAATGATAGATTAGAATTATCAACAACTACTAATAATGTTCAATGGAATATTGAACAATTTTGGTTAGATAATTTTAAATCATATAATAAAGAAACAATTGATTGGAATGATATTCATGGTATAATTCAATTACATTCAGAAGAAAATCAAATGGGCAAAACAACTCTTCTTGATGGTATTTGTTATATCACTCATGGGACAACATTAGCAACTAATAAATTAGGTGGTGGTAAAACAGAGAAATTTGGTGATAATCGTTATATAAATAATAAAAGAAATCTTGATAATTGTTCAGGTGGAATGATTATAAATATAAATGGTCAACAATACACAGTTTTAAGAGAAACTATTAGATCCTGGACATCAAAAGAAACAATCAAATCAGTATCAACAGATGTTAATTATTATCTTGGTATTGAAATAAAAGAGGAGAAAAAATTAAGAGGAGAAAGAAAAACTGAAACTCAATTAATGATAAATGCTATTGTTGGTGATTTTTCAGATTTTATTAGATTGGCTTTAATCAATTCAGAAAATTTAAATGATTTAATATCAATAGATAGAGCAACATTTATAGATTCAATTATTAGAGATGCAGGTTATGATATATTTGAAAAAAAATTAGCAGTATTTAAAGATTATAAGAAAGAAATTGTAGTTAATAAAATTTCTTTAAATTTATCTGATACAGAAATTGAAATGAATAAACTATCTCAAATGTTAAGAACATATCAAAAAGAAAAGTTAGATTTTATTGAAGAAAAATCCGGAGTTACTTTTTCTTTAAGTATTTTTAATACTGATAGAGATAATGAATTTAAGAAATTAAATAAGATAGATGATGATGTTTCAAAACTAAATATTGATAATATTAATGAAAAAATTAAAGAGTATCAAAATACTATTAAGATCAATTTAAATCAACAAAAGATCAACTCTAAGACTATGTTAACACTAAAAATATCATATGATAAAGAACAGTATGAAACTCTCTTAAAATCATTAAAAACTCTTGATGACCATATTTTAAATTTAAAATTAAAATTATCTCAATTAGATTCAAAAAATTCAACATTAGATAATAATGTTAAAAATTTAGAGTTAAAAAAAGAACAATTGAAAGACAAAGATATCACAAAACAAAAAATGATATTGAAAAATATTGAAATTGAAATTGATAAATTAAATAATGAATTTGAAAATTATCTTAATAATGAAAAAAGAAAAATAATTGATAAAAGAACAGATATTAAATTTAAAATAAAATCTATAAAACAAGAATTATCTAATATTAAAGAAAAAGGAATTGAATTAAAGAAAAGAATTAAAGAAATAGAAGAATCTACAATTTGTCCTACTTGTTTTAGACCTTATGAAGAAAACAATGAACATAATATAAAAGAAAAAATATCTCAATTAAAACAACAAATTGAAGATTTAATGCCAGATGTTAAAAAATATCAATTAGAATTAAAAGAAAAAACAAAATTAAATTCAGAATTAAAAGAAAAAATAGAAAATTTAGAAACTGGTGTTTATTCTTCTAAAATTGAAAAATTTAAAAATGAGATAATTTTAAAAATTGATGATAAATCAGATGAGATAGATGAAATAAATAATATATGTAAAAATATCAAAAAGAATATATTTTCAAAAGAATTAAAATTGAATATTGATAAAATAACTGAAGAACAAAATATTCTTGAAGAAAAAATTGAAAAAAATATTAAGTTAAAATCAGAAGGTAATAAAAGAGTGAAAGAAAAAAGTATTGAAAAATCTAATACACAAGATGATATCAACAAAATTCAAAAAGATAAAGAGGAAAGTAGAACATATGAAACTTTTTTATATAATAATAATGAACTTTCTTTAAAAATAGCTAATATAAAATTGACTATTGAAAATGCAGAAGAAAAAATTAACAAATATTATAACCATATAAAATTTATTGAACAAAATCAATTAATAAATGAGAAAATAAATGAATATGATGGAAAGATAAATAAATTTAAAAATGAAATAGAAGATTTAAATTCAAATATAAATGAAACTATTAATAATATTAATATAATTGAAAATTCGATATTAGATATTTCTGAAAATATGGAAAAATATAAGAAACAAGTTCATCTTGAAGAAATTTTAAAAGAATATCAAAGATGTGTTCATAGAGATGGTATACCAACATTTTTATTAATGAAATCAAAAGATTTAATTAATCAGGAATTGTCAGATTTATTATCAACAGTTGATTTTAATATTTTTTTTGATGAAAAGTTAAATTTGAAAATGTATATGGAATTCGCACAAGACATTGTTCAAAATTTGTTAGAAGGATCTGGTGCTGAAAGAACATTTTCTGCAATAGCTTTAAAATTAGCTTTAAGAACAATAAATCATAAATCTAAACCTAATTTTTTATTACTTGATGAAATTACAGGAAAATTAGTTAATAAATCTATTGGATATTTTAAAGATATGTTAGAAAAAATGAAAGATAAAATAGATAAAATAATTATAATTGAACATAATCATCCAATTAATTTTGATGCATTAATTGAAGTTCTTAAAGATGATAAAGGTATAAGTTCATTAAAAATAACATATTAAAAAATAAATTTAATTAGATGAAACTATTGGGTTTGATATTAGATTGGAATAATGAAGAATAATGAAGAATAATGAAGAATTATATAAATTATAAAAAAATTTTTGAAAATCTTGAAGAAATATATAAATTATTAATTAAATGTAAATATTAAAACAATGATATTTTATATATAATAAAAATTAATAAATTAATGAATGAAAATGATATTATAAAAACTAAAAAATTTATAAAGAATGCCAAAAAAATTCACGGTAATAAATATAATTATTCATTAGTTAATTATGTTAATGCTTGTTTAAAAATTAGAATAATATGTTCAATACATGGAATATTTGAACAATCTCCAGGAAATCATTTACAAGGGAAAGGTTGTTCTAAATGTAGTAAAAGATACAAAATGACAAAAGAAGAATTTATCAAAAAAGCAAACATAATTCATAATAATAAATTTGATTATACATTAATAAAATATAAAAATAAAAATACAAAAATAAAAATTATTTGTCCTTTACATGGAGAATTTGAACAATATGCAAAAGTTCATTTAAATGGTCATGGTTGTTCAAGATGTAGTGGATATAAAAAATTGAAAATAGAAATAATTGAAAATTTTAAAAAAATTCATAAAAATCATTATAATTATGATTTATGTGAATATAAAAATAATAGAACAAAAATTAAAATAAAATGTAATAAATGTGATAATATATTTACTCAAACTCCAACAAGTCATTTAAGTGGAAAAGGATGTCCATATTGTTATGGAACAAAAAAATATTCTACTTCTGAATATATAATTAAAGCAAAAAAAATACATAATGATAAATATGATTATTCTTTTTCAAAATATGATGGATCACATAAAAATATTACAATAATATGTAAAAAACACGGTAAATTCATTACAGATTCATCTAATCATATTAACAAAAATACAGGTTGTCCAATATGTAATGAAAGTAAAGGTGAAAAAGAAATATCTAAAATATTAGATAAAAATAATATTAAATATATAAGACAGAAAAAATTTAAAAATTGTAAATATATTAATCAATTATTATTTGATTTTTATTTGCTTGATTATAATTTATGTGTAGAATTTGATGGAAAACAACATTTTGAAGCTATTCAATATTTTGGTGATGAAAAAGGATTAAAAAATACACAAAAACGAGATAAAATAAAAAATAAATATTGTTTTGATAATAATATTAAATTATTACGAATTAAATATAATGAAAAAATAGGTGATAAACTTAAAGAAATAATTTAAAAATATGAATGAAACAGATGATTTTTTCAATATTAATGATGAATTTGAAAATATAAAAAATGATAAAAAAGAAAATATTGAAGAAGAAAATCAAGAAGAATTTGAATTTGAACAAAATGAACAAAAGATAACAGATAATATTAATTCTGATAAATATGTCCCATCTGATTATCAAAGAACTCCAAATGAAATAAGTGATTCAGTTGAAGAATTAAAAGGTAATATTTCATCAATGTTAGATACAATAAATCATCCCGAAGAAATGTTTCCAGAACCAGATTTATTACCTGGATTAGATTTAGCTGTAGAAGTGTATGATTATGATAAAGATATAGAATTAATTAAAATTGATTCAAAAGAAACATTAGAATGTTTAGCAAATTTATATTTAACCCCAGATAATATGAAAAATAAAAACATATATAAAATAATAAAAAATGATTCTGATTCTTTATCTGATTTAAATTTTTCAATTAGTATGGCAAAACGTGCATTAATTTCTTGCATGACTCAATTAGATCTCGGTGTAAATGATCCTCTGATGTATCAATCCGTTGCAATGTTTCAAAAGGAGATGAGAGATACTATCAAAATGACTTATGATTTGCAAAAGAAAATGAAAGAATTTTATAAAGAATTAAAAGAAGAATTAGTAGATATTAATCAAGGAGAAGAAGAATCAGAAATATCTGATGAAGATAATTATACTATTATAGGGGACCCAAAATTATTAAATGATGTATTTGATCAAATAAAAGATGACCCAACATTATTAGAACAAATGTTAAATGGTACATTTAAATTAAAAGAAAAAGAATAAAAATGATTTATTAAAATAATTAAATACCTAATATTTTATTTAATTTTTTACTTCTTTCTAAATTTTGTTTAGTCATAAAACTTAAATCATATTCTTGTAAAAATAATTCATATCCAATTTTTTTAATTACTTCATCTTTCCATTTTTCATCTCGACCAGGAATTTGCCACCAATAAGTTCGTAATGTATTATAGTTATTTTTTAATGGATCATTATCACTTCTTTCTGAATTTTCTACAAGATTAAGAAAGAAATTATAACCATTTGGTCTTGATGATATAATAAATTTATTATTTTTCTGAGAAGAAATAGTTGGAATTATAGAATTATATATATCATAAATATAACTATCTGGTATTTGTGAAAAATTATTAATTATAAATAAACTTGGATTATATCCAAGTCCTATATTTTTTGAAGATTGTAATTGAAAAAAACTTTTATTTTCTAATTTAATATCTTTTAAATTCCAATTTGTAACTCCAATTTGTAAAAAAAATGGTAATTGAATATATAATTTTTTTATTTTTTTAAAATGTTCTATATTTTCCATTATTTTATGATCAATTTTTAATATACTATAATCTTGATTAAAAATCATTGAATGAATGAATAACATTATTAATATTGAAAATGTTCCAGTTTGTCTTGAATTCATAAAAATACTAAATCTATTATTTTTATAATGTTCAATTATTTTTATCTGATATGAATGTAATTTGATATGAAAATAATTCTCAATAAAATAAATTTCATCTGAAAAACATTTTGCATATTCTATTAATTCTTCATGATTATAATCATAAACAATATTAGATGTTCTTAATCCTATAATATTATTATAATATATTTTTTCTGTTCTTTTTATTTTTTCATCATTTACATATTTGTTGTGAATTTTCTCAATTTTTTCTTTATTATAAATCATAATTAGATATTTTATTTTTGTCTATATATAAACAAATAAAGGTCAAAAGTTGATACTTTTGACCTATTTAATATGAGTTGGTTGTTTTTTTGACTTATTTAAGTAAATTTTCAAATGCAGTAAGAAACCCATCAGACATGTGTAAAAGTTGAGTTTGATTTTCTTTATTCATAGATTTTAAATAATTTTTAATATCATATTTAATATTTTTTTCTATTTCTTCTCTGTATTCATCTAATAAAGATACAAATTCTATTTCATTATCTTCTTGCCAAGGATAATCAATAAAATCTAATACTTGTTGTGTGTATGAATTAAACTCTCTTAAAAGATTTTTTTGATCTTCCCATTCTCTATATTTTTTCATTTTTTGTCCATAGTCATCTGCATATTTTTTATCTATCATTCTTACTGGATTATATTTAGGTTTTCTTGGTTTTGTTTTTTTATTTTCAACTACTTGTCTTGTTGGGAGTTCGAGAGATATTGGTATTATTTTATCATCATTTGAATCTTCTGGTTCTTTTAATTCTTTATTACCCCGAATCACATCTTTTTCTTTTCTAATTTCATCAGCTAATACAACTTTTTTATTCATTTCAGATGTTTTTGGTTTAGTTTTTGGTGTTTCTTCAGGATCTCCCCAAGTCATTTTTAAATTTCCCCAAGGTATTCCAGATAAATCTTCAATCATTTTATTTTTAATTAAATCTAAAAATCGAGTATTATAATATTTTTTCATAAATGATTTATTTGAAATATGTATTTGACTATTTTTAGTTCCAGGTTCTGGTACTATATTTTGATCATTTTGTACTTTACCAAAAATATTTGAAATAGAACCAATACCAACATGACCACCAGCTTTTGTTGTTGTTTCAGGTATTATATTAATATTATAACCAAAGTATTTAGCCATATTATATAATAAATCTTGTGTGTATTTTCCCAAATTTGTTATATTTTTCCCATCTTTTGTTTTTGGTAAATATTCTTTAGGATATTTATCTAATTTATGATATGAACAAACTTGTAATGTGTTACCATATTGTAATAATATCCAAAATATTGGTTGTTTTGCTCTAAATACTATACCCTTTTCTTTATTTCTAGATAAAAAACCTGTAATACCTTCAATAGATGAATCAGTAGTTACATTTTTAGTTATTTTAATTGTAGGATTATTTTGATAATCTAAATCTCCTGTTAATTCTACTTTTTGACCAATTATCGGCTCAAGTTTATTATATATTGGACTCTCTTTTAAAACATTATATTCAATTGTAGGAACTCTATCTTCATTAAATTGTTTATTAAATTCATTAATTATTTCAGTATCTGTTTCAAATATTGAACGAGCTCTTAATGCATTTGCCCAAGTACCAGATGGAACAAAAACCATAGTTCCAAGTATTTGATAACCATCTAATTTTATTATTGGTCTCCCATATTTTGAAGCTTTTGTAAAATTTTCTTGAAATTGTGTTTGATTTCTAATATATTCTTTTCTATTATAACCTCTTGTCTTTTTTTGCATTTGTCCTAACCTCCATCTTGCATCACCAATAAAATCTTTCTCAAAAGATTTTAATAATTTTCTATTATATAATTTTAAATGTTCTAAATATGCTGGTACATCAGGTTTTCCATTATTATCTAAATATTCGGCTTGTTTTGCAGCTTTTTTAAGATCCCAAATATTTAAATTATTTGCAGGATATAATAATCTAAATAATCTATAAATATTATAAATACTTGGTGCAATATCTTTTGAATTTGCTACAACTTCTATAAATGTTCTATGATCACTTCTTTTTAATAATTGATTAAATGCTGCAGCAAATTCTAATTTATTTTTAAAACTTCCTGGATCAAATTTTAATAAAACTTCCTGTTTAATCTTATAATCATCATATTTGGCTGAATCTACCATATCAATTACATTTAGAATACCTGAATCAATTGGTAATCCTAATTGATCCATAATACCTTCATATGCAGAACCAGTATCTGTTTTAACCGCACCTTCTCCTCTATTTCTTTCTTCATTATCTTCTTCCATAAATTCACCATGATGATCCATATAAATATTAATACCGTCAACATTTTCAGCATAATCTAATGCTATATTAATATATTTGTCATCTAGTTCAGTTGTTGACCAACCTTCTTGATAATTTACAATCCCATAACCATGAAGTTTGAATCCTTTACCTAATAAATAATTTTTCATTGCTACAGCAGAAAAGATCCCATCAAGATCATCGTGAAAAAATAACATTACTTCTTTACCTATTTTACCTTTTTTAATCCAATAATCTTCTGATATTGGTATTCTTGGAGCTGATTCAAATAATTTATCTGAAAATGATTTATATTTTAACATAATTTTGTTTATTTATTTTTTATTGATTATTTTTTTATATTCAATATTTGTTTTTGTGTTTTTTCTCATATTATGACTTCTTTTAGTAAAACATAAATTTTCAATAGAAATCATTTCTTCAATAGATATATTATTTTTAAATCCATAAAATATTGAAAGTTTATGATCTATATTAGGATATTTTTTATTATAACAATTTAAATAAAAATAATTTTTTATATATTCTCCATCATAATAATCTGTTCCATCCCAAAATTCTAATAATATTTTCTTTTTAGATTTTGTTTGTTGTCTAACACTTCTTTGATATTTTTTCCATTTAGGTAATTCATCATCAGAAAAAAGTTGTTTTGCTTTTTTAACACTTTCTATTTGTGAATTATGTTCAACATTATATTTTTTTAATAATGTTTTTTTGCGTTTTTTAATATTTATATTACTTTGAAAAGTATGTTTAACTCCATAATTTTTAAATGTTGTTTCTTCTTTCTTCTTTTTTATTATATCTAATTTAGATATATTATCCACATTATATTTGGTTTTTATAGTATTATTTGTTTTTATTAATTTACATTTATTACAACAATAATCACTATTTTTTGTTTGAGTAATATAATTACAATAATCTACTTGTTTTATTGTATTACAATATGAACATTTAACATTAATTCTTTTATGTGAACCTTTTGATAAATCTGAAATTTTAATATTAATTATATTTCCAACTTTATTAAATTTATATTTTAATTTTTTTAGTCGTTTAAAATTAATAGAATTTATTTTTATTTTAATATTTTTATCAATTATCAATTTGTTTATTTTTTTATTATATATTAAATATTGAATTGAATTTTTCTTCAATATTTTCATTATATTTTATTCTTATTAATTTAATATTATTATCAAGACAATATTGATTTTTTATTTCATCATGTTTTTGAGTTAATTTTAGAGTTTTGTTACCACCCCAAAAATTATTAAATAATTCAAAATGTTGTTGACCATCAAATTCAATACACAAATTATAATTAGGTAAATAAAAATCAAATGGTAAAGTTCTTTTATCTTTACAATTTTTAAATCTTTGTTGTCTTATATGGTTGATTTTATTTATGTTTAATAATTTTGATATTACTTTTTCTCCTTTACTTTCACTACACTTTGGACAATTAATACCTCTCATATGACTATTTGCAGATTGTTTAAACAATCCATGAATAGGGCAAATAATTTCAACTTTAGTGTGTGCATTAATATAATTAACTAATGAATAATCATATTTATTATTATGAATTTTATCAGATTTGACAATAAATTCTTTTGTTGTTAATTTTCTATTATTACTACATTTTGAACAACCATATTTTTTAGATATATGATTATTTGGATTTTGATAAAACTCACCATGAATAGGACAAATTATTTTCACTTTTATAGAATTATTAATATAATTAACTAATGAATAATCATATTTATTATTATGAATTATATTAGATTTATTAATAAATTCTTCTGTTGTTAATTTTTTTGATCCACCACATTTTTGACAACCTCTTTTATTATGTAAATGTTTTTGAGAACTTTGTTCAAATACTCCATGAATTGGACAAATTATTTTTACTTTGGTTTTTGAATTGATATATTTAACTAAAGAATAATCATATTTATTATTATGAATATTCATAGCTTTTTCAATAAATTGTTCATTAGTTAATTTTCTCGACATATATCATCTTTATTTTTATTATATATTAAATATTGATATTCTTCCAAGCGAACTGCCAAGGTACTTTTATATTTAAATAAATATTTTTTTCATTAAAACTGGTCCTCCACACCAAGTTTGTAAATTTTCAGTATTGAAATCAGTATAATTTTTATATATTTTTGTGGTGTAATTACCATCATATTTAATTGAATTAAATCCATTATTTTTTGGTTCAAATAAAAAATTAATAAATTCGATTATATCATTAGTGGTTAATTTATCCATCTTTTTCTTGAAATTTTTTAATTCTTCTTCTTCTTCTTTTTCAGAATTTCCAGTTTTTGGTGTATGTAAATAGTCTCCTTTTTTAATATATCTAAATACACCCTTTTCTTTATAATATAAAAGTGAATGTATGAAATCTGAATCAAGTTTGTCTTGTGATAACTTTTCAATACCTATATTTTTTATTTCATCTTGTATTGCTCCCCAATCTGCTGGATAATATTCAAGAAAATTATGAATCATTTTAATAATGGATTTTTTTCCAAAACCTCCAAAAGAACCCCATACAGAAGAATGAGAACAAACCCCCACTTTTGTATTATCATATGGTATTATTTCAAATAACTCTCCATAACTCTCTGCACTTATTTTATTAGTAGAACAAATAACTGATTGATTATATGGTGGAAAATCTTTCCATTGTTCCATTTCACTCATTAATATTACATGAATATTCTCTGGTTCAATAGAATGTCTATAATGATTTTTTGGATTTAAGTAATAATGATTTTTAAATTCTAAAATTTTGAATAGATTTATGTAGTTTCCAATTCCACGATACATTTTTATTTGATTATTAATATCAATATAATTTTTACAATTCTTTTCTAATAATTTATTGAATTGACCTTCTGATAAAATATCACCATATCGTTTTGATGTGTTGTGAGATTCATTATATGTTCTTAAATATTTCATATTTATTTAAATTTTGGATGATTTTTTAAAGTAATCATTGCGTTTGTATGCATTCTTTCAAATAATTCTACTGAAACAATATCAATATCAGATAATTTTTCATTAATTGTTGGTGGTTCTAATCCTTGATTAGTTTGATATACCTCATTAACAGATTTTAATGGTTCATCATCAACAAATTGATCTAATCCATTTAAATTTTCTGTTTTTTGTTTAATTTTTTTTGTTTGATATGGGTCATTATTTGTAATAACTTGACCATTCATTCTTTTTTCAATTACAAAATCTTGTGTTCCCCATCCATCATTTAAATTTTCATTCATATTATATTTTGATACTGGGGTTTCATTTAAATTTTGTAAATTTTGCCAAGGATCAGGGTCAATATTTATTTTATTTTGATTTACTTCATTTAAATTTTCCATTTCATTTTGATTTGTTTTATTCAAATTTTCATCATCATTTTTAATTTTTTTAAAAAGATTTAAATATTCTTCATCAGTCATAATTAATTGTATTTATTTTTAAGTATATATAAAAAAAAACATCAAAGAAAAATTCTTTGATGTTTTTATACATTTTTGATTGTTGCAGTTTTTATTTCATTGCTTTAACAGCAGCATTAGATGCTTTTCTATAAGGTGTTATAAGTTTTTTAATTTCTCCCAACGCTTTACGCACATCAGCTTCCGCAGTTTTGTTTCCTTTTTCAACAAATTTTGCATGACGATTTACTACAATTAGATATTGGTTTTCAATTTCTAAATAAAGTTCTTCTAAATTCATAATTATAATTATTTTTTAAAAATAACTATTAGTAGTTATTTGAGTTATATATTTTATAAATATGGGCCAAATACTAATTTATTTGATATTTATTGATATTTTAAAAAAATTTACTGTTGGATATTATTTTCACATTGTTTATTTTAAAAAATAATATGTATCTGAATTACCATTTGCTACTGCATTTGATTTAGAATTATTTAATGCTGTCATCAAACTTTTAATACCTTTTGGATTTATGTTTATTTTTCATGTTCCCATGATTGTCTGATTTTTAATATATAAGAAAATTTAGAAATTAATTCTTTTAATGTCTTTTTTGTTTTCATTAATTTGACCATGTTTCTTAGATTTCAAATCTTTAACAATTTCTTCAACTAACGAGTTTAATAATTTTTCATTATCTTTAAATTTCTTTGCAAATTTTATTTTTTGCACTAATCCTTTAACTGCATCTTTAATTAAAATATTTTTATCAACTTTATAACTTTTATATTTTTCAGAATTTAATAAAGCTCTTTTAATATAATCTAATGTTTTATTATATTCATTTTTCCCTATAAATTTTGATAATCTCCCAGTAAATCCTTCATTTGTTGAATTACAATCTTCATCAGGTTTTACTAATCCATTAACAATAGGACACATTTCATCATTGAAATAACATTCATTTATTGTGCATTTTTTCTTATGAGTACACCAAGTCACAGATTCTTTTATAAATTTTTCATTTTTAATATTCTTCTGAGTTTTAAACTCGTTAAATTTTGATATATTTTTCATAATTAAATTTATTTTTTTAATAATTTTCATCTTCATCTTCATCTTCATCTTCATCTTCAAAATCGTCCAATGTTTCATCATCGTCCAATGTTTCATCAATAAATAACGACTTAAAATTGAACATATTTTCAGAATTTTTAGTATAATTTCCATTTTTTAATTCTATATAATCTAATATTAAATTGAAAATATTTTCTAAACCTTTTTCATATATTGAATCATTACTCCATTCCATTAAATCAAACTCATCATTAATTTTCTTTTGTAGATTTTCATCAATATATTCTGATTCTGATAAATATGCATGTGAACTACCAGCAGTTTGTGTCCCATATCCTTCGTAGTAATAGTCTCCATCATTAAAATATCTATATGATATTTTACTAATTGCTCTAAGTATTTCACCTTCTACAGTTTCACAATTTCCTGTACTGGGTACTAATTTTTTAAAATATTTGTCTGCCCTTTTTTCTGTTTCATCATTCAACCATCCCTCAGTTAATAATTTATTTATTTTTATAAAATTAATATTTTTAAATTCATTAAAATTTGATATATTTTTCATAATTAAATTTATTTTTTCATATCTATATATTAAGTTTTTATTTTCATTTTTTAATTATTGATTTTAATTCATTTATTTTAATATATAAAACAAATATTAAAAATTTTAATGACATATAATTTTAGAACTGAATTTAATTTCAATACAATAGCAAAAACTGGAACTACAAATTTTATTTTAGAAGATCGTAACTATTTACCTATAAATAGTGCTAATACAATGGATATTTATTTTAAATACCAAAAATGTTTAGATGGTATTTGTTATTCATATATTAATGATATTAATAACATCTATAAGATATCTTTATTAACTGGTGATGGAAACACATTAAATAATATGTATAATGAATATAATATTATAGACAAATATTTACAAAATTTCCATCTTATTGATATTGCAAGTGATATAAATATTGATACTGGAATTACTCATTATAAAATAGATAATGTTGAAATTAAACCAAATCATAAAATATTATTATTTAATCAAGATAACATAATGGATAATGATATTTATGATGTAACACAAAATTATTTTTTAGAAAAATCAGATTTACTTGAAACAACTGGAACATCTAGTAAATCAAAATTTTATATAAAATTAGGAACATATAAAGAAAATCAATATTTTTTAGAAAATTCAGGGATAACATTTCCAATTACTAATGAAGCAAAATATTTTACACCATATCATTCATATATTATTAAACATAAATTTGATTATAATATTACAGGAGATACTGCTTCTTTAATATTCACAAATTATGATATTGCAAGAACATTAAAAAATAATATAACTGAATTTGAAACTATTACATTTGATTTCAATCAAACGGGAAATACTTTAGATATAAAGTATTTAAATTCTGATACATATAATATATCTAATATTCTTGATATTGGGTTATTTTATATTTCATCTGGGAATACTGTTTCTGCAAGAACCTTTGATTTTACTACTGGTGGTACATATTTTGATGTAGATAGTATTTTTTCTGCAAGTTCTTCAACTAATGAACATATATTAATAACTCTATATAACACAACTGCAACTACATCAATAGTAACAGAAAATATATTAAATACTGCTTATTTAAATTATTTTACTACAATTAAAAGTTTAGATAATAATAAATTGGAAATAAATGGAAATATTCCAGAATATATTTATAATAATTTATCAACTGGTTATTCTTATAAAATTAGAAATTTACATTTTGCTGAATCTGGTTTAACACAATTTATAGAATATATTAATGCATCACCATATGGAAAATTAATAACTGCATCTGTATCAGGATTTAATTTTGAAATAAATGTAAATGATAATGATTATTATAAATATTTTGATTATAATTTATTATCATTTTTATATTCAGAATCTGGAGTTACTGAAACAATTTCTACATTTTCAACAGATAATTTATATGCTAATTATAATTTAGAAACATTTATTAATGATATATTTATTGCAGAAAGTGGGACAACACCAACAACTATATATTCAGGAGATATTTTATATTCAGGAGAATATACTATTGAAGAAATTTATTCTACATTAGAAACATATTATGCAGTTCAAAGTTCAAGATATAAAATTACACCATTAACAGCATATTTAAATAAATTAGAAGATTTTAATTCATATACTTATATAGATTTTTTCGCAACTGGGGATACAAGTGGAAGAACAATGATTACTGAAGTTACAGAAGATTATATGATTATTGAAAAACCTTATAATGATTTAACTGCAAGTGGGATAAGTAGTGGAATTTATGATATTACCAATGTTGTTTCATTAAGTGGTATATCTGATATTTTAATGAAAGTATATTTAAACTATGATCAAGAATATTATAAGAATAAATCTGATTCTGAAAGATATAGAATATCTGGTGCATATGGTCAGATTATAAAAACTGATACTAACATTTTAGATTATGCAACTGGAATTTTATATCAAGATGAAAATGATAAATTTAATTTAAATATTTTTAATATGATTATGAATTCTGGATTTACTCATATTGATGGCAATTTAAATATTATACCAATAGAATTAATAGATATTGGTGTTGATAAAAAAACAATGAAACCAAGACCTCTTGAATTAGATAATTTAAATTATAATCCATATTCTATTAGTATAAATACAATAATTAGTGGAGTAAGTTGTTATAATAATCAAGATGGTGCCATTTATGTTACTGCATCTGGAGGAACATTACCATATTTATATACTATTACTCCAACAGGATACATAAACACAACAGGAATATTTGAAAATTTAACAGGTGGAACATATTTTGTATCTGTAAAAGATGATACGAAATCAACAGCATCATATTATGTCACTGTTAATGAACCAGGACAATTAGGAATTTCTTCAATAGATATAACTGATCCAACAGGTTATGGTAATAATGATGGTTTTATTACAATAAATATGAGTGGGGGAACATTACCATATCAATATAATCTTACTGGTATATCATATGATGATACATTATTAGAAATTATACAAATAAATAATAATTTATTAACTGGTATAACTGCTTCAAGTACAGCTTATACCTTAATTATTAGTGATGCAAATGGATGTTATATATCAATTTCTGGAATTACTGTTAATCAACCAGCATATTTAGAAATATATTCTGTTTCGACAACAACTCCAATATGTCCATATACAACAAATGGAAGAATTCAGATATATGCAACTGGTGGAATACCACAATATCAATATAGTTTAAGTGGGGATACTGGTAATTATCCAATATTTTTATATGATAATTTATATGAAAATTTAACAGCAGGGACTTATATTTGTTGGGTAAAAGATTCAAATGGATATGAAAATTCAGCAGTAACTAATATTCAAGAAAAACAACCAATAACTATTAGTGCATCAACGATTAATCCAAGTTGTAATTTATTAAGCGATGGTATGATTTCAGTTTCAGGAGTACCATATGGCAGCGATTTTTATTTTAGTACAGGGGGGTCATTTGTAATTGGTTGTTATGATGGTGCTAATTATAGTTATGAAGAATATTTTGATTTACCAAATGGTGTTTATAATATATATATTATAGATTATTTATCATGTATTTCATCAACACAAATAACATTATATACTGAACCAATAATATTTCAAATAGATATATATAACCCTACTTGCACAACTTGTAATAATGGATTAATATATATACATGATATTGATGGAGGATTATCACCATATCAATATAAAGTTGAAGGTCATTGTGCATATCAATCAAGTCCATATATAAGTGGATTAACTATTGGAAATTGGCAAGTATATATAGAAGATGTTTCTGGATGTACATCATTTTATGATTTTGAAATGAATGAAGAAAAATTTGATATTGAATTTTTATATGAATCTACACCTTCTTGTTCATTAATACCTACCGGGGATATTACAGTATATGCCTTTGGTGGAATATCTAAATATAGATATACAACAGGATCAACATATTATGAGGGAAATTATTTTGGAAATTTAACTGGTGGAACATATGAAGTATCAATATTAGATGGTGATGCTAATGAATATCGTGAAGAAATTACTATTGATACAATTGAAAATATAATAACACAAATAACTCCAACATATAATGATGGTGTTTTTGGTATTACAATTGATGATATAAATAATGGGGATAATTTAAGTGCATATACATTTGAAATTGATGATAATTCATTATGGCAAACATCAAATGAATTTACAGGTCTTACATCTGCAACAACATTTGATTTTAGAGTAAAAGACAATACATATGGATGTGAATCTGAACCAATCAGAACATCAACATTTGTTGTAATATCATCAACATCACATGGTGGTCAAAGTATTACAATTGTAGAAGTAGATTATAATGATGATTTTGGATCATATGAATTTGATATAATTGATATTACTGGTGCTGGTGCATGGAGTGGTTGGGATCCAGCTTATGAATTTACTGGACTTAAAAAATCA
>Ga0222658_1000392_pt1 | contig 23627 bp, 26 predicted proteins | sample AntAcemetagen476_FD_179830 | JGI IMG/M metagenome (GOLD analysis project Ga0222658, IMG submission 179830) | Saline water microbial communities from Ace Lake, Antarctica - #476 | ecosystem: Environmental > Aquatic > Non-marine Saline and Alkaline > Saline | place: Antarctica: Ace Lake... | reverse complement strand
AATCTTGGTTTTAGTTTTGCGCACTGGCTGGCCACTCGGTCAATACATATCTTAACAACGTCACTATTGGATATGTTGTTTCCAAATGGTGTATAAAATGTATTGAGGTTACTGATCAACTGGAGTGCATCAAATGAACCAGTTTTGCTTTTTCTTTTAAATATAGCCATAACAAACTCCTTGAAATAATCTTATTCTAATACATTATAATAATAGCCTTGTGATGCTTTGGAGATTGAAACTTTATGATTTTCAACTAAATAATCAAGAATGTCTCTCATTTGCTTGCTTTTCATTTGCCCACATATTTTAGTTATTTTTTCTATACTTATTTTTACTTTTTCAGTATTCAATTGTTCTTTATATACTTTTAAGGTTGAGTAGACATAATGTATGAATTTGGTTTCATTATTAAAATCAAGATTCTTAACCTTGTGTTTCTCTCTAATTAAGTTATATTGTTTTCTTCTGATTTTTCTAAAAATTTCTTCGCATTCAAATCCATCACCATAACTATATTGAGATCTTTCAGTAAATAAACATCGGAAATTATCAACAACTCGTAAATCGACATCCGGATATAGTTTTCCACTATCCCATAATGTTTTATAATCCAAATCCCCATCACTCTCATACAGTTCATCAAAGTTACTGGGCACAATGCCATAGTTATCCATCGCTTTATTAATTGCATAACAAGCCATTTTTTGTCCATTTATATTGCTATAACTTCCTTCATGATAAAAGTATAATTGGTACCAATTATTAAACTGAAGATACAAACTTAATATCTCAAAGGATATATATTTTTGATAATTCAAAAAATCACTGAATTGTCTTTTTTCTCTGTCATAAATTGCTAGCATGCTGTTTCCACTGAAATCCTTATAAATGATTACATACAGATGTGGATCTTTATATTTCTTAATTCCTTGTATCTCATATTGCAAACCATATTTTTTACTGAATATTTTTTCAATTATCTTTAGCTCATTCTCAGATATATCAATGTTTTCATCACTAATCTTTGATAAGTTATCGAAGCTACTGTAATATACCTGTTCTTCATTTTTATCATCCAAATAGTCAATATAGCATTCCACAATACTATCATTATATTCTACACTAACATTAAAAATAGGAAAATTAATTTTTTTATTAAATTCCCCTATAATCCTCATTATATTTTCATTAAAATAATTCATTTTATCACCCCATGCAGTGATTATAACATATTTTCATAGTCATTCTTATATCGATTTAAAACAGCGTATGCAATTATAAGAGCAACCGTTCCATCTATTCGTTTATATTTTGAATTTAGTTTAGAAGGTTGAATATTTCCATTCAAATCTACTTTAGCTTGAGTGTTAGCTAAACACCATTTTAATATTGGATTATTATCGTAAACAAGTATATTATTCTTTAAATCAGCTTCTAACTGTTTCATCGGTTCAGATAACGAGTAGACACCTTGTCTAACCTTTTCCATATTGAATCCTAGATCTTCCATTTCTTTAATCCAATACTGTGAATTCCATGGATCAAATCCAACCCAGAGTGGTCTTATCTGATATTCATGAATCATCTTCATAAACCACTGAGTTACAAGACTAAAATCATTTTGGCTCCCCTCAGTTAATGTAATCAATCCTCGCTTAACCCAGATATCATATGGAACGCCATCTTCATCCATTCTTTTCTTTACCACCTCACTAGGCATAAAGAAGTGTGTGATGACATATTTGCGATTATCATCTTTCTTCTGAATTAATAAAACGGCTGCAGTTAAATCTGTAGTTGAGGAAAGATCTACTCCACCAATAGCATAACTATTTTTAATATAGTTGATATCATTTTTCATTTCATTGTTTAGATCATCAAATGATAGCCAAGCACCCTGGTCGACTTGTTTGACATTAAAGTCCTTGCAAAGCATGGTCACTCTTGTTGAGTGATCGTTTTTTGACTTATTCATGACATCTTCTAAATATGAGCGGAGTTTAACTACACCTATACTTGGATTTGATTTCTGCCAAGTGTTTGAATCATCATAGATTTCTTGTGTCGAATCTTGAGTGTACAACCAGGGAAGCACTCTTTCATCTTTAATTTCACCGCTCAGCATCTTTCTACAATACTCAAGTTTATTATCAAGAAAGCCTCCAACTGTTGTACCTTCCGTGGTAATAATAAAGATAAGTGGTTCCTTCTTTGTAGATTGACTTTGCTTAATTGCATCATAGACTTTTGAATCAGTCATTTCGTGAACTTCGTCAATACAACCTACTTCAATGTTATAACCATCTTTATTTCTGCTTTGTGCTGATAATTTCTTGATTTTATTCTTAGTTTTTGGAGAATATATGAAAAATATATTTTTCTTGCTTCGCTTCTCATTTGAAAGAGATGGGGATTGTTCTCGCATATTGTTAATTTCTTCAAATAAAATATTAGCCTGTTCACTTGTATTGGATGCACATACAATGTCAACCCCACCTTTTGATAGGAAAAATTCAGCAAGATCTATTCCTGCGACAAAGGTTGTTTTTCCATTCTTACGGGCAACAAGCAAGATAACTTCATTAAATCTTCTTAGACCAGTATCTCTCACCTTAAACCCATAAGCTGTTTGAATAATCGCTTTTTCCCAAAGGTCTAGGATAAATGGTTTTCCATTAAACGGTGACTTTGTATGTTTACAGAAAGTTTGTATGAAATCTATTCGAAGATTACCCGGACTTTCATCAAATAGGTACCTTGGATCATCTAAATCGCTCAATAAGATATCAAGTTGTTTTTTGAGCTCTTCACCAATCAATATATTCCCGTTTTCAATTTGATTATAATAATCAATTAAATAATTCATTCGCTTGTTCTTTTAAGAAATTCATCAAATGCATCGTCGCTTTCTTGGACGTTCTTACCCATGATTGAATTGAGTGTTTTAATAACTGTACCATATGAATTAATTAGTTTGGTATAATACTTTGCGGATTCTGTCTGCCGTTGTGAGCCTTTGTTAGATACCTGGACTGAACCGTACTTACGAATCTGTTCTTGAAGAATTCCAAGCTCGATCTTCATGAATGCTGCTTGTCCAATAAGGCTATCAACTAGTTTTGTTTTATTCTCATCAACCGATGAAAAAAGCGATCTAAGTCGCTCATACTCGATCGCTATTTGTTTTTTTTGCATTTTAACTTCCATCAATTATTAAATATTGAGTTGTTTACTTTGGGGTTTAGCTGTAATGAATCGAGTTTATCTTTAAATGAAAATCTATATCCTGCACAGACTTTCAAAATATTAGCAGCTTTAATTAAAATATCTGTTTGAACTTTGCCATTAAGAATGATTTGATATGCAAACTCTCCAAAAATGTCGTAATTTTGGAATTGGCCGTATCCCGTGGCATCCACAAAGTGAGCAGCAATTGAATCAATCATGTTCAACTGTAATGAATATTGAAGTTTATTAAAAACTGTATGGAAATTTTTCAAGTGATTATCAACCAAAAACTTTGCAATTATTGCATGTTCTGACAAATCCATTAGAAATTGCACTTCAAGCTCATTACACTCACCATTAATGATGTTATTCAGCACCAACAAATGATTTTGCCCATTTGTAGTTACATCAATGATATTGTTGAGAGCATGAATCAGTGACTTATAATCTGAGTACCTGTCGCTTTTTTCTATCATTATACACTTGTGAACTACGGGTAACAAAAAATGATTTGTGCCCAATATTCCATTCCCCATTATGTAATCAATAATTTTTCCAATGGAGTAAATGTCACTTCTAACATCTACTTGCTTTATATCTTTCATACCTTCAGGTGAAACAAAAAAGTGATCGTTTTTGGGTCCTGTCGAAGAGATAAGCGAGCGTTTGACATCGCTGTCTTTTGCAAGACCATAATCAGATATGAAAAGTTGACTTCCACGGACCAACAAATTTCCAAGATGTAAATCTCTATGAATTATTTTTTGTCCATATGCAACGTCCATTAAATCAATCATTTGTTTAATTAACTCAACTTTTCTCTTTTCATCCAACTTGTTTTCTTTTAGATAATCGTACAAATCCATATCGCAACGATCCATAAAATAACTATTCGTTTCTTGGTTATAATCATACACTTTCAAAAACTTAGTGTTTTGAGATAATTTTTCCATCATTTTGTATTCATGTTTGAAGCGACTTATTGTATCATCAGAAATCATATGTGGTTTTAATTTTTTCCTTACAATAAAATCGTTAATAAATTCAACTACACAAAAATATCCTTCTTTAGTTGAATTGCTCGATATGATTCTTGAGTAAATTGTGTCTGACAAAATGTTTAGACTGTTTCTATTCAACATTTTAATGATTTTATTACAAAAACTTTGGTACTTTTCATTGTCGCCAAATTTGTCGAATAAGTTATAAATACTCTCAATAAATAAAATGATTTTATCTTCGGATTTATCATTAAAATACTGATGTAAATCTATTGATTCATCATATTGCATTCCAACTTTGATGTAAAAATAATCTTCTACTGAAAAATACTCATCCTTATATATTCCATTTTCATATATATAATCAAAAATGAAACCAGAATAAACCCAATTAGTTTCGTCTGATTTTTCTACAAGAAAATGTTCATAAAGATAATCAATAAATTTATAAAAAGATTCCTTCTCAATCATATAACTGACCCTCAATTCCTAATTTTCAAAAATTATGCCTTGTGTATTTTAATTGCCCACCTGTACGGTACCCAACAAAAATATCTTGCTAAGACTAGGGGGGGCTAATCATCATACACGTTCGATGCCTTCAACTCATTAATATCAACACTTGTTTTATGTATATCATATCTAACAGAATTCAAGTAATACTCTAGGTCATTATTAGTAATTAAGTAGAACTCAAATTCACAGTTAAAAGTAATATACACTGTTCCATGATAATATTCTGGCGTTGAATATCTTCCAAATGAATTAATCACGTTAACAATATATGGTACTTTCACCTGAGTTTCGGCAAAGAGTGTTCTTGTGGTACTATCATATTGAAATCTCACATCATTAGTCAACGTTTCAGGTTCTAACATTTCTAAAACTTCAATTTCATCAATATTCCCTCCATTTAGTTCTTCTCCCAACAAAATGAAGTCAATATCATTTGGTGCAAAGTCACCTAGTCTATCATTAACAGGTAAGTTCAAAAACATCGATTTGGTTTTTATTGATTTGAGAAATTCAGATGCTAATCGAGTAATTTCTAATTGTGCATCACCATCTAAATAAGCTTCGGCTTGACTAATCAGTAAAGCATCTAGCCTAATCATAGTGAGAGTCTTCTTCTCGTCAAATAAGTCTTCCCATTCTCTAACTATATTATCAGCAGGTTCTTTGTAACTATCATTTTCCCACCAGTCTTTTTTTATTTCATTCTCAATAAATACAACTTCATCATAGTCTTTTGAGATTTTTATTAAATCCAACCATATAAATATATCACTATATTTCCTAAATCCTTCTTTTTTCAAATCCGTAAGTCCCGGTCTTAGGTTTAACTTGATTCGTTGGTCAGCAATAATGGACATGAATATTTTTTCATGAATATTATATTTGTTAGCATTGCATTTAGCGTACACACTATTAACTAAATCAGATATTAAATCATCTCCAGAATAACCGATATCTTCGATACTATACAAGCTTTCTATTTCATTTTTTAGATCATTCAACCCTACCGATACCTTTTCTCTTAGATCAATAAGTCCTGCTTCGATATTAGTCTTATAGCCTTTATATGATTTATCATTTATCAAATCATTTATTTTTACTGATGTTGAATTATGAAAACCATTGAATTTAGATTTAAATTTAAGTATAGGGTTTCTATTACCACTCTTACTACGGGCCTCTAAATAATGATTTTTGAATTCTTCATGTACAAAAGATGAAATATACAAGTCATACTCACTTTGACTTTGAAAAAAATTAACAATTTGCTCTATGGTTTGATTTGTATATTGATAAATATCTAATAGCGCATTTGTGTCAAACACAATTACTTTTTTATTCATAAAGTGTCACCTCTTTTAGTTGATTATATCAAATTTGTATGATTTATTCGAGGTTATCTAGAAATTAAGTTTCCATCATCATCAAATTCTTGTATAGATTTAAACCTATCATGTTCTTTATTATGACAATCTTTACAAAGCAATTCTAAGTTTTCTTGATTAATGCTTATTGAAGCATCCTTAACATTTTCTATATTAAGTCTTACCATATGATGCACTTCTTGTCCTACAGCACCACATCGTTCACACTTGCCATTGACTTGCGTGATTTTTAATTGTCTTGCTAATTGCCATTCTGCAGACTTATAGAAGTTGTGTAAGACCTTAGGTTTTTTCATAAAATCGTTTTAATAGAGCTGCTTTATCTTTAACATGCTCCCATCTAACAGGCAAATCAACTCTGCCAAAATGACCATATTTTGCTAACTCTTTAAACTTGACATTGCTTAGCTCAAGTTCTTTTATTATTGATCCTGGTTTGAAGTTAAACACAAACTCAACTAAACTTTGTATTTCATCATCACCGGTAACGCCTGTATCAAAAGTATTTATCAGTATACTTGTTGGATCAGCTTTCCCAATCACATAGCTTAAACTAACTTCGCAGTGTGTCGCTAAATTTGCCGCTACAACGGCTTTTGCTACGTATCTGGCATAATAAGCCGCACTGCGATCAACCTTGCTTACGTCCTTTCCTGAGAAAGAACCTCCTCCATGTTTGGAGTATCCACCATACGTATCAACAATAATCTTTCTGCCTGTTAATCCTGAGTCTGCTTTAGGACCGCCAATCACAAACTCCCCTGTTGGATTTATCAAGATCTTTGTTTTTTTGATTAGATCTTCTTGATCCATTGAGTTTAACACAATACCCATGATGATTTTTTCATATTCTTCCCTTGTTACTCCAGGCTTGGTTTGTGCAGAAACAACAACTATAGGAATGCTATGTGGTTTGCCATCTTTGTAATCAACACTAACTTGACATTTACCATCTGGTCCAAAAATATGTCCGTATTTTTCTTTTCTTGCTTTATCTATACCTTTTGAAATTCGATGTGCAAGAATGATTGGTAGTGGCATCAATTCTTTTGTCTCATTACATGCGTAACCAAACATGATCCCTTGATCACCTGCACCTTGTTCTTTAGATGATGATTCATTTACACCAATCGCAATATCTGGTGATTGTTTACTGATGAGTTCCATAACAACAAACTCATCGTCATATCCAATATCTTTAAGTACAGTTTTCGCTACTGCTTTATAGTTAATATAAGCTGTTGTTGTTACCTCACCAAAGATAAAAACAAAATTATCTTTTATAGCTGTTTCAACCGCTACTCTTGATTCTTTATCCTGTTCTAATATTGCATCTAAAATAGCATCACTGATTTGGTCACAGACTTTATCAGGATGTCCACTAAAAACAGATTCACTCGTTATTCTTTGCATTTAAACTCCTCCTGTTGAAGCACTAAAAAAGGAGCTTGTATCTCGCTCCTTGGTTAATCCCTTCTATTATTTATCTTAATTTATATGTTTTTAGAAGATAAGCTGCGTACCTAGCATAATGATATCCTTCACTTTCAACAAGGATACCGAAATCATGTTCTTCTGATGTAACAAAGATGCAGTGAAAGACTTCATCCTTATCACAATACATGAGTTCAACATTGTCTTTAATGAAATCATAATCATTGAGTGGATCATGAATGAAACACTCAAACAATTCTTTTTCAACAATAACGGTTTTTTCAATAACAAATGAATCTTGTGGAATCAGTTCATCGCTTGATGCTTTTCTTAAAAAGTTTGTTTTCATTTTGTAATCTCCCATGCTGTATAAACTGAACGATAACTACAATCCCAAGTATCAAGAATTACTCCATCGATACAAGCTGTAACATGTCCTGTCATTTTTAATACGTAAATTCCTTTTGGATGAATCAATGTAAAGTCAGATCCTTTGATTCTAGGTTCCCCTTTTATTGCTTTGAAGATTAGTCTTGGATATCCTTCGAAATATTTATACAAGAACTTTGTATCTTTGTAACTTGTAAATCCCCATTCTCTTTTGAGTTGATTTAACTCGCGCCTGCACGTGCTGTAATCGGTATTCTTGGAAGTCGATATTGCTCTTACTACACAGTCAGATGTTTTGATCTCTTTTGGATGTGCATTGAATTCTTTAAACATTGTTTTTCTCCTTTACCTTTTCGGTTACTACATATATCACTCTAAAGGCAAATAATAGCAAGTTAATTCGTCACTATAGTCAGTTATTTTGAAATTCGGATATACTATCCAAAGAAACGGATTTGCCCTTCCGGATTAAATAACAATCAACACTCGATTCTTTATGTCTAATATATCTTTTCACAATGACATCGACATATCTTTCATCAAGTTCCATGAGTAGTGATTTTCTTTGAAGTTGGTCAGCTGCAATCATTGTGGATCCAGAACCGCCAAATAAATCTAATATTGCTTCACCAACCCTAGATGAATTGGCTATTGTTTTGCCAACTAGTTCTAGTGGTTTCATTGTTGGATGAAGTTCGTTTTTGCTTGGCTTGTTATAGTTGAAAATTGTATCTTGTGTATAATCATCTATAAAGTAATGTGCAGCTCCTTCTTTCCAACCATATATGATTGGTTCATGTCTCCAATGATAATCTTGTCTACCAAAAACAAACACATTCTTTTCCCATACGAGTATTTGTGCTAACTTAAATCCTGCTTTAATATAGGACAATAAGAAATTAAGTTCTTCTGTGTGAGCATGAAATACATATATCGCTCCGCCTAATTTAATGGAATCAAACATATTTGTGAATGCTGACAATAAAAAAAGATAGAAGGCGTTATCTTCCATCTTATCGTTCATAATTTTCCCTGCAGTTCCTTCATAATCCACATTGTATGGTGGATCAGTAAAGATCATGTCTATTGTCTTTCCGTCCAGTAATTTTTGAACATCTTCTTTTTTGGTGGAATCTCCACACATAACTCTGTGGTTTCCAAGGAGATAAATATCGCCAATCTCTGAGAAAGGTTTTTCTGATAAATCATTTGTGGGATCAAAGTCATCATCAGTTGCATTTTCTGGAACATCTGAATGTAGATCTTCAAATCCAAACTGAAGCATATCCATATCGATATTTGATAGTTCTTCTTCAAGCTTACTGAAATCCCAGGTTGCTAGCTCTGCAGTCTTGTTATCAGCCAAACGAAAGGCCTTTATTTGCGCCTGTGTGAGGTCATCAGCAACGATGCAAGGAACAAGTTCCAGTCCTAGCTTAAGGCTTGCTTTAAGCCTTGTGTGCCCTGCAATAATAACATGATCACTAGTGATCACAATCGGCACTTTAAAACCAAATTCTTTAATACTATTTGCTACAGCATCAACTGCAGCATCATTATTTCTTGGATTGTTTTCGTATTCTAATAACTCCAGAGTTTTCTTCATCACTATATTCATTGGTCCAAACCTCCTCACCTTTTTCTAATCGTTTAATCATGACATCAATCTCTTCGCGTCTTTCGTTATATTCCTTACCGAACTTAATCAATAAAAGATATTTGATAGCTGATACATCAGGTTGAACTTTCTTCTTCGTTTTTACGATTCGCTTTTTTGTTCCTGCTTTGGTTTCTTCAATGATTGTTTGTGATTCTTCATAATCTCCGCCAACTGCTCTTTGATAAAGCGCATCAAATACTTTGTACTTTAGATCATCATCCCCATTGATAAATGCTTGATTTAATCTTGGATGTGCTCTTTTTAATTTAATAAGTGTTCTTTCGCTTACTCCGATAACTTTTGAGATATCTTTTTGTAATATACGTTTTGAAACGAGCTCTTGAATCGTTTTTAATTTTTCATCAAGTACTCTATCTGCTTGCCATTGCAGATAGGTATCTAGTACTTTTGCCAATAGGTACAACTCCTCATTTCTTCAGTCTATTTCAAAAACTGAAGTTATTTACTAGTTGAAACACTACAATTCATTGCAAAAGAAAAAGGATCTCACGATAAGTAAGGTCCTTTGCTTCTAAGCTCGGTTTGAGCCAGTATTCCACGATAATTAGAGTTTATCATAAATGTCAATTTTTATCTATATGCCCTAAGCATAATAATTTGATGGCTAAGAGAATTTCCATTTCCTATAAAAAGCACCTATTTATAGTCAGATGTATTTCAATTCTTATGTATTCTTATCGACTTGTCCATATACACAGATTATCGGTGCAATAAAATAAAAATGTCTATTTTTAAATACTTCTTAACATACCGCTTTCCATTTATTTAACGCATAATCATATGTATATAAATCTAGTTTAACATGTCTATTCTAATTCTGTCTAACTTAGTCCTTGACATAGGGTACACATTATCATTAGAAATAAGGTCTTTTTTCATCAAAATTAGTGTTGTTTTCCCCTGGTTTTTGGGAGCAATCAAAGATAACTTTGGTGTCATAGTAGCACAAATAAATTCGCACTTTTTGATGAAAACACTGAAAAGTGTTCTTTTGTCCATCAACATACCCTTTGTAGGACATGGTGGGAAAGTAGAGGACATTTTTTAGTTTGTGCCTTTGCTTGGATTGCAATGTGAACATAAAAATTGCGCATTAACTAGTTCCGTTCTTCCTCCTAGTTTGTGAGGTATTACGTGATCAATATGCATTGCTTTATGGTCAAAAAGTTTACCACATTTAGGGCACCGAACTAATCCATTTTCGGTTTTTCTTTTGGCATCATAAATTTTATACAAGTCATCCCTATCAGTTTGGTTAAAAATCCTTTTTGGGTCCAATTCTACAAAACCACACTCTAATCCAAATATATTTCTAAGTACGATTCTTAAATCATTTCCAGTAATTTTCGTATAAACATTTTCAGCATAGAAACCTTTTAAGTCCGTAATTACTTCATTTCTTTTTGAATTGTAATTCTTATATTTTGTATTATCTCCTAATATTTCTCTTATTATCTCATAATAAATTGCAACATTTCTAGGTTCAGGCAATTTACTAATTTCTGTTAAGACACTCTTTATTTCCTTATTGTAGAATAATTGTCCACTATCTTCTCGATGGGTTTCCACGAATTTTTTTATTTCATTTTCTGAATCAAGATGAATTAACAGTAACTTATAAACCCCAGAATATCTAGCTCTTGCTGGTACACTCTTATCTCTAAAATTAAAATCATTTTGAATTTCAACATTTAATGGATTCTGAATTTCTTCTTTGAACGTGTTCAAAAAATTTCCATAATAAGATCCTTGCAGTAATTCCCATTTATTTAAACTCTCTGCTGTTATATTTAAGATTTCAAACAATTCATGTTTAAAATGCTCTTCTTCTTTTGTTCCACTCATTATAATAAATGGTATTTGATATTCTTTGACTTTCTTTTTGTCAACTTCACTAATTTGAGAATAATATTTTTTCGTATTTCCGATGTAATTAATTTGAAGATTTCCACTTAAAAATAAAAATATACTTGTTAATCTTTGTTTTCCATCAATAACATCATAGGTATCATCTTCAATGTTTTTCCAAAGTACTATAGAGGGAATTGCAAAATCCTTAATAATACTTTCAAGTACTGCGGCTTGCTTTTCTGCTGAATAGATTACGCCACGCTGATATTCAATATTTACTTTAATTATAGTGTCAGGTAATGTTTCCAGTGTAGCAGGGTTCAGCTTAATCAGTTTTGTTATTTCTTCAACTGAAAAACTTGTGATTTCTCTTTTCATTTTTTTCCATCTCCTTTACCTTGTTTGGCTTTTTGATTCCCTCGTGTTTTGAATAATTTAGGATTCCATATATCATCAGGCGATTTTATCTTAGATTGATCTTCGACAAAACTAACTACATCTTTGTAAGTGTAATATTCTCTTCCCTCAATCAATTCTTTATTCTTTAACAGAACTTTGCAAAATGGTGCCTTATAGGGATTAATAAGGTCTTTTGAGATTATTAGCAGACTAGATACATCAAAACTATGTGCAGTCTTTGGAGTATCAGCATATTCCATATAATCCTTAAATGTCCAATTAGACCTGTCTATCCATCCAGGCAATGACTGAAATTGTTCTTTCCCTTGACCAAGACCAATAATCTCAAATTGATCGGGATGCAAATCCTTCAGCATGGTTGCTGGAACTCCAAATACATCAGAATAGTCATAAGGTATATCAATTACACTTGGTACATTTATTGCTTCATAGTTCCAATAAGGCATAAACTCATCAGGTTTATCTTTCCAACTTTTCGTTAGTATCCTTTTAAGTTTATGTTTCTTAACATCAAAATTGGTTAACCATACAGATGGCAAATATTGAGAAACTAAATTACCTTTTGCATCTTCATATTTGCTAGGTTCAGTATATCCACACCATAAATCCTGGCCCTTAAAGTAGGGGAAGGCAAAAGTATTTGTAAGAATTGACAAAGGAGCTAAGAACAGAAATTCTCCACCTGTTTTTTTAAACTCGATAATTTTATTAATCCATTCATTCATTTGTGAAAAGGGTGGGTTTGTAATTATTACATCAAATTGCTCAAATGGGGCATCTTGAAATCTTAACCCCTTACCAGTAATTGCATCAAATCCACTTATGAAAATATCTTTTATGTGAAAATCTTCTTTGTGTTCCGTTAAATATGCAACGAATTGACAATTTCTTGGTGTATTATTTTTGTCTTTTTCAGTAAAAAGTTCTGGCATAACTTTATAAATAATAACTTCCTCATTAAATTCTAAAAAACCATCAATTGTCTTGACATGTTTTATTTCTTTTTTCAAATATGGTAACGTTGCATCAAAATCACATGGTAGATATACCGTCTTACCTTTGAATTCTCCATCATATCCATACCATTTCAATTCATTTATGATTGTTTCTGCTGGCGTGTAAAATTCATCATTTACTCCATTGGTTTTTTTGCTCATAAATTTTCCCCTCAATTATTGATTCAATCAATTTTTATGTACAACTACAACATTTAATATATTTTACCATTTTAATCAATATAAATCGACACAATATCAAAATTCATTTGAAGATAACCACTTCAGATTCTAATATTGAAAAGAGAAAAAACCAATTCCTTTTCGAAAACTGGTCTTACATCTCTAGTTTTACTGCCGAGAACCATTCGTGAACGGCAACGTCAACATACCTTTTATAGGACACCATAGGACAATATAGCCCACGGAGCAATCAAAGATAACTTTGGTGCTTACAATGAGAGTATTTCATATCAATGCTTTTTACCTGTTTTTAAACTTTTCTTCCCACTTTCTTATAACTAAATTTCTAAACTGTTTAAAAGAACTTGTTTGAAAATATGAGTTGCCTTTATAAAAATTATCTAGATCGACAATCATCCTTAATGCTCTACTTTGACCAAGAGTCAAGCTTTCTTTTAGACTCCAGTAACTTCTTAACAATTCATCTGAAATTTCCCTCTGTTTATCAAGTTGGTCTATTCTATCCAGCCAATAGATGATTGATTCATCTGATTTAAAATTAGATATTGTTGACATAATCTGATCAAATGAAACACTTTTATATCCAATAAGTTTTACTTCAAGATACTTAAATTTTTCTGGATATTCCTGTAAAAATCTATCTGCTCTTCTCAAATCGTCTATCCATTTATAAAACAAGTCGTTTAAACCAGTCTTTGATTGATTCATTATTATTTTCTCTCCTTTTTTTAAACATCTCTAAATTATTTATTAACGATTTTCTTAAAAACGCAAAGTTATCTTCAATGGGCTTTTCTGGATTTTTAGAAAAACTCACGATGTAATCAGTTGCTACTAAGACATCATCATATCCATATGCATCTATTGCTTCTATAAATAACTTGTTATACTTACCAATCTCAATGGAGTCTTCTTCTAGGTAATTGTTTTGAATGAGTCTTTGGGTTATAAAATGGATTTTAGGAGGGTTAAAAACCACTTTATCCTCTTTATCCTTTTTATCTTTATCTCTCTCTTTTTTCTTTTCTTTTTCCTTTTGTGTACTTTTGTATACAGAAACCCCTGCTTTTGTTACATTAACTACACTTGAGGTGTCATTATTGTCACCATAACTCGGGTTATTGTTACAGTAACTAGGGTTATTGTTACCATAATCCTTATAGATGTTTTTATAGAAATTACTTAATTCAAGCATTGTTTCATCATCCAAAAGCCAATACTTACGATTGGTTATGATCCTTCTTCTTCTCGTCGCTAATACAAATTGTTTCTGGATACCTTTTGATGTAAAAACACCCTTATCCATCAGTGCTTCATCAAACAAACCAATCTCTGCAGCTCTCTTAATAACCGCTTTAATCTCTTTAACACCTGGAACCCAGGCATTACCCATCGATCTAATTAAAGTCTTTGCTGCAAGCTCAATACTCATCTCTAAATAATAGCCCTGTCTATAGATAAGTGTTAACATCCGAAAGTAAACCATCTCTCCTAAGATGCCATATTCCAAATTCATATCCATGACTTTTCCATCTTCAAAAATATCTACATCAAAAGGAAAGTATTTTAAACCTTCGATGAATGGTCGTGCCATATAATTTCCTTTCAGTTCATAGAAAAACCCTTATTTTGGGGTTTTCCTATGAACGTATATAAATTGTACTCATTTGAATGTGATTTCTTATGTTTTCTTGTTCGTTAAGCCACATACACACATTACCGGTGCAATAAAAAAATATTATTTCTTTGGACCTTTAATCAATGTTTCAAGAAACTTTTCTAAACTATCTTTTGATATACGCCATTCTGTCCCTAATTTAAAGGCTGCAATCTTATCTGATTTAATATATGAAAACATTGTTCTTCTTGAAACTCTTAAATATTTAGCCACCTCGTCTAGTTTATATAGTTCAGCTTTTTGCTTTTCGATCATGCTTGACTCCCTCGTATTCTTTTAATATGCGTTCAATAAATGTAATGCCACTTCGGTAAACATAGGTGCGTTGAGATGTGACAACTGATCCTGAACTTACAACCCTGGATTCAACCACTCTAAAATACTTCTTATCACAATATTCTTGTAGTGGACTATTTGAATCATCTAAAACTCTCTTAGCTCGTAGAATTTTTAATAATTCTGTGCTTCTTAATCCTTGATATTTAATGAGTTCATGCGCAATATCTAAATCAACACTACTACTTGTTCCTAGAAGCATATCAATATATTTAATTTTTGGTGCATTTAATTTCAGTTGTGTTTCTACGATATTATTTTTGATGCGCAAGTCTTCAAATTCATCTAAAAATTTAAGAATCAAATCCGGATCTTTGAAATCATTTACACGATACGTATGATATTTGATTAGTTGTGGTAAAACAGTACGGTATAACCAGTCGCTAATGCCTTCAGCTTCAATTTTAGTCGATTGAAACATACAACTGCTCAATTGATCTGCTGTGATAAAATACATGTTTTTCGTTCCGTTATTAGTTGTAGGAACATCTATTACCTTTACGCTTTCTGATGGAATACGTGAGCGACAATCATTAGTACTTTTAATGCCGTATATATGTGCTATATCTTTTAGGTTAAAACAAGCTTGATCCTCGATAATCGCTGTACGAACTTTTCCATAAAGGCTGTTCTCAAACTCTTTGATCATAATGTATCCTTCCATTTTCTTTTATATAGTTTGTCTTACACAATATTATTCCTTTTCTTCCTTTTCAACTACTAAAAAATCAAACAAATTATCACTAATCTTATATTCGTAAAAACCATCTTTTTTTCTTTTACGATGCAAGTAAAGCTTGGTTGTTGCTGGATCTGAATGTCTTAAGAGCAACTGTGCTTCATCTGTGCCGGCGCCTTCATCAAGTGACAAAGTGGCCGTGGTATGTCTCAAACTATGAGCTGAATAGCGCTTATCATCGATATTGATATCCCTAAACATTTCTTTAATAACAAACCGAATATTTCTTGTTACCATACGATTATGTGCGTATATGCCCTTGTGATTAATAAATAATGGTTCTGCTTGATCGTTTCGTATAATAATATAGGCCTCAATTAAGTCATAGACTTGTGGTGATAACCTAATGACTGCATTTTTAGTATCTTTTCCTTTACCCATAACAAATAACACATATCCGCCGTCTAATTCGCTAATATCTGATTTATCTGCCCTTTCTACCTCAATGGTTCTCATACCTGTTGTAATCATTAAAGATACTAAGGTATAGTTTCTAAAATCAATAATTGAACTACTAGATTTTTTATAAGCAAATTGAAGAAGTCTTTTTGATTGTTCTTCTGTTAATGCTGAACGTTTGAATTCTTTTTCAATTTTAGGACTTTTAATCCCCTCTGCAACACTTGAACCATATCCTTCAATATGAAACCATCTATAAAAATTCCGGATGATGACCATGTGTAACGCAATCGTTGTTGCGCTCAATTTTCTTGTTCTAAGTTTCTCTCTATATGCCATAACATCACTACGAGTTGGTAAATCAGATAGTGTGTCTACATAATCGACGTATTGACGAAGGATCCTCGCATAGGTTATCTTAGTAGGAATCTTCACATCTAGATATTCTAGATATTTTTGGGTGAGTTCCTTAAACCTCTCTTTTTCGAGCATCTTTTCACCTGTTTCTTTTTTTATATTATACTTAACTTAGAACATTCAGATTATTGATTACCAAATGATCTTTTTTCTTTTTTTAATACTGTTTAATTTTTCAAATTCTACTAAGTATTCAGCTTCATTTTTAAGAAATTCTAAAGCATCAACTTGTAACAATCCAATAAGTTCAATCACAAGCTCAATAGGTAGTCTTCTTCCCCTTTGGCCTCCTTCAATTTGACGGTAATAAACTGCTGAAATATCTAATTCTCGCGATATAGATTCCGCAGAATACACCGTTTTGTAGCGGTAGCCTTTTAAATAGTCACGCACTAAAGGAATGTACTTCTTTCTCACTCGTGGCAAATCTTGTTCAAACATCCGTTTTTGTCTCCTTTCCATTGTTTTATAGATGACATGCTAGATTATATCGGATTAGAAAGAATCAAAAAATGACTTTTTATGATTATTTAATCGTTGCAACAAAGAGAGTTAAATCTTTCCTATTATTGCCCATAAAATACATGATATTTATGAATTAATGTATACATAACCCTTGACTATCCTACATATGTTGCACTATAATAATTACATGATACTTATAACGAGGTGAACTATATGTCTACTGGCTTAAATTCTGATTATGATTTTAATAATTTATTCATTAGTGAAAATTTAAAAAGACTACGTTTGATGAATAATTTATCACCCATACAGTTGGCAAAAATCATCAATAAATCCAGACAAGGTTATGTCAATTACGAGACAGGTGTAAGAGAAATCGGCATTCATGATCTCATAACACTTTCTGGATTCTATAATGTTCGGGTAGATGACATCATTGGTAATCCATATTCAAATCGAAGTGAAAAAAAGATAACATTCCGGAGCTTTGAGTACAAAGAAACCAAAATTGTGCCTACTATACAGATGGCCCTTTCAACAATTAATGATGATGTCATTACTGTTAAAAAGACTGAGCTTGAAATTGATTTTTATTGGCGCACACAAACAAATCAACATAATCGTGTCATGCTATTTGAATATTATGATTCTATTTACAGTTCAAAAGTTTTTTTCAATAAAGACAAGGGTGGTATATTCTTTATCAACGATGAGCCTCAGTATTTTACAAAGGCTCATGCAGAAAACCTCATCTTTAAAGGTGTGTTCATGGGGACACTAAAAAAAGATTTTTCAATCGAGAACTTCTTTTAAGTGTTTTATGCAATGCGCATATAGTTTTATGATTTAGTTTGTGATAGACTATCAGTGGTAAATCAGATAGTTGTTGTCGTATCTTTTTCGTACAGATGACAAAAGATCCTTTCATGGAATTGCTTAGGCAGTTCTTTTTTCTTTTGCACTTTTAGAAAGGATCAAATGAAAAACATCATAGATACAATTTATTATCAAAAAAAAGCATATTTGGATATATTAAAAACAGAAAATAAAATATCATTTTTTGAATGGTATCAATCTTTAATTGAACTAAGGATTGAATTCAACTTGATCACAGCAGCTTAATAAAATTAGTTTCAAAATGACTTGCTATTTAGAGCAACATGAGTGATAGATACACATGAAAGTTAAGGAGGTCAACTATGATGATAGAACGCAAAGTCACCGTGATTAACCCTATATTACATAGTGTTGATCTTGGTGCATCTCAAGGGATCAAAAAGAAAAGGGTATGCGCCTACGCACGCGTCTCTACAGATCAAGAAGATCAGATCAATAGTTACAAAGCACAAATTCATGAATACACGAGACTTATTAACGAAAACCAACTATGGATATTTCAAGGGATGTACGCTGATGAGGGCTTATCTGGAACGAGCACGAAAAAAAGATTGCAGTTTCTAAAGATGATCGATGATGCTAAAGAAGGAGAGATTGATTTAATCTTAACAAAGTCAATTTCACGCTTTGCTAGAAACACTGTCGATAGCCTAACCATGATTAGAGAGCTTAGAGGTGTTGGTGTTGAGATCTTCTTTGAAAAAGAGAATCTATACTCAAGTGATCCTAAAGTGGATTTTATGCTGACAATATTTTCATCGATTGCTCAAGAAGAATCAAGAAACATCAGTGAGAACGTCAAATGGGGATTTAGAAAACGATTTAAAGAAGGGATTGTTCATATCAATACAAAAAGATTTTTAGGTTATGACAAAGATGAAAATAAAAAGATTATTATTAACGTAGAGGAAGCCAAGATTATCAAAATAATATTTAACCTTTATCTATCTGGTTCATCAACCAGGGATATAGCGAATATGTTAACAGATAACAACATCAAAAATGGACGTGGTGAGGTTTTCTGGAAACCAGCGACTGTTATGTCTATCCTGACCAATGAGAAATACTCAGGAGACGTCATTTTGCAAAAAAGAGTCACCATAGACTATCTAACACATAAATCAGTTGTAAACACTGGCCAAGCACCTAAATATTACATAACAAATAATCATGAACCGATCATTTCTAAAGAACTTTTTATGATTGTACAAAATATTAAAAAGGAACGCAGCATGCAGCAGGGTTCTTCTAGGTTTGCCAATAGATATCCTTTAAGTGGCATTGTCTATTGTGGGATTTGTCATAGAAAAATGAATAGACAGCACTACAATCCAAATACGAGCTATAACAGAATTGTATTAAGCTGTAAGAATGGCAGGGAGCAACACTGCAGTTGTTCTAACACGCCAATTGATAATCAATTATTAGAAACACTGAGTGCGTATGTCTTTCATGAAATCAACTCAGAAGCACCTGAGATTATGAATCAAACACTTCTACTTCTAGAATCTAATCTAACGCAGCCAATCATTAAAGAACAGATTGAATCTGCAGAGCATCAAGTCATAGCAATCGAAAATGAAATTAAAAATTTAATTCAGCTTAGAATATCAAGCACTTCTACAGATGATGACAAATATTATCAATCCGTATTTTTAGATAAAAAAGCTGAACTCAAAAGACTCAATCAAACACTAAGTGATTACAAATCAAAACTTATGGATTCACATTTAAATAAGGAACGCATCATTCAGCTCAAAAGCTTCTTAGAAGAAAAGCAAAACATCATCAGCAGGGAAGCACTAATGATGCTGGTAAAAAAAATCATTGTCACATCCCCAACAGAAGTTATCTTTCTAACCTCAAGTTCGGATGATGAATTTATTAATTTTGGAGATGAAATAGAAAAATATAAAAAATATCTCCCCATCTTAAATGGCACTTATACTCATGATGGTAATGAAATTAATTGGAGACTTATAGAAATGGACAAGGGCAAAGATGGACATTAGAGAAATCACATCGATTGAAACACTAATTGATAATCAGGTACGTAAGAAAAATGTATGCGCGTATGCTAGAGTTTCAACATTAAAAGATGTTGCTCACTTAAGCTTTGATACCCAGGTCCAAACATACACAAAGATGATCATGGAGCGATCAGACTGGAATTTCATAGGCGTATTTGCTGATGAGGGCAAATCCGGAACTAACATGAGTAAGAGAACCCAATTTCAAACAATGATTGGAATGGCTAAAAGTGGACTCATTGATCTCATCATTACCAAATCAATCTCCAGGTTTTCAAGAAACGTTGTGGACACAATCACTATCCTTCAGAACTTAAAGCAAGCAAAAGTTGAGGTGTGGTTTGAAAATGAGAATATTAGTTCCTTTGACCCTAAGATTGAATTCGTCATCTCTGTGCTTTCTGGTATGGCTGAGGAAGAAGCAAGAAATGTGAGTGAAAACGTTAAATGGAATGTTAGAAAGAGGTTCTCTGAAGGTAAGTTCTATATTGTAGCAAAAGGATTCCTTGGATATAAATATGATGAAGATAGGAACCTGGTTATTGACGAAGATGAAGCTGCAGTTGTTAGAAAGATATACGAGATGTATACGACAGGTATTGGTGTTAGTGAAATTATCAGACACTTAAATTCAAACAATATAAAAACCACTTACAACAAAGGTAAATGGTATGGTAATGCGATTTATAACATATTAAAGAATGAGAAATATACGGGTAATGCACTCCTTCAAAAAACAGTTAGACCTTCTTTTAAAGCAAAACTCAAAGTAAAAAACGAAACGTTACCCATGTATTATGTGGAAAACTCTCACCCGCCAATTGTCACCCAAGAACTATTTAATAAAGCTCAAGAAATCAGAAAAGCTCAAATTGAAAAGTTTCATCATATTACTTCTGAAAAGATTGATAAAGACATGTACAATCAGCATACCAAATATGCAGGGATGTTAAAATGTCCATATTGCGGTAAAAGTTATATTCGCAGAAAAAAGAACACAAACTCTGAATACTCAAGAAACATGATGATGTGTCCTTCCAACAAAATGATTAAAACATGTCCAGGTGAAAACATTTCAGTAAGTATCTTAGACAAGGCAATTCTAAATCAGTTGAAATACATTATAAGTAATAAAAAAGACTTCTTAAACTTAGTTTATAAGGCTGTTGAATCAAATCCGCAAAGACTTAGTTTACTCCTTGTTAAAGAAGCCACTGAAGCCAAAATTCTCGGCTTACAAGCAAAGAAGCAACAACTCCTTGATCCAATTAACGAGTTTGAACTAAAAGTGATGGAAGAAATCAATAATGAGCTAAATGATTCAAGTCTAGAACTACCATCAATCAACAATCAGCTATCCAAAACCTACCAACCTGAACAAGTGAAAAACACGATAAATAATATTTTACTAAAGCAAGCAAAAAGTAACGATTTTGATTCTCTGCTTGGAGAGTTAATCAAATCAATCACAGTCATTAACAAAAATAATATTGAGTTTAGAATTAAACATGTCGAATGCAGTGGACTGTTAAAAACCAAGTCTTTATTTGTAAATTACATAGTCAGAAAAATAGAAAACCGCCTAGAGCATTATGTTATGCTTTAGGCAGTTTTTTTACGATTTATTGAAAATTAAACTTATACTATGAATGTTTGTGTCCACTTTATTGACGGTAAAGCATCCTAATGATACAATATAGATAATTATACTAAACAAATAAAGAAAGGTCTGGATTATTTTGTGATGGGTTATCAAATCATTATTAATCCAAGGATTCTGCTATGCTATTTTTAATTATTATAGTATTAGTAATTGAAATTATTTTATACTTTTTGTTTGATAAAGCATACAAGATAGTTTTGCTTCACTTATTACTTTTGATACTTGCGTTTGTTTTTTTAGGTCCATGGTGGGGGTTTGCCGATTTTTTTAATCAATATGGTTACATAATAATTGGTTCTGGAACAATGACTGCTTTAATTAAGTATTATATTAACAATAGAGCCTAAAAAAATTAGCTAATACATTTTACTTGCATTTTGTATTATGGTTTTTTCAGCACATTACTATTTAAAAGTGCTTCACGTATATTTATTTTCTTATAAAAGTCTACTTTAAAATTTTACATTTCTAGTTTTAAGAGTTTTTTTATGTTTGCAAAATAATAATAATACTTGATATTAATCTGCTTAATCCTCAGATTCATCAATAGTTTCCAATAACTCATTCAAGTTATTTGTATTACCTAAAATAACCGCAATTCTTTTAAAGTTAAATAAATTTAGTCGTTTCTCTCAAATCTTTCACGACTTGTTTGCTTGCAGTATCTAAAATCTCTATAAATTTATCTACAGTTGTTTTCTGAGCTATTTTTATTATATTACCAAGTGCTACAAATACATAATCTAATCCTTCGTAGTCTTCTTTTGGTAACATTGTAATTCTATATTCATTTTGATCTTTGTATTTATCATGCTTAATAAAAGAATTCATCCTATTTTTATTCAAATATTCTTCATCAACATACTTTATTTTTCCATGATTCAAATATACAACCTTATCCTCCATATATTTTGATAATTCCTCTAAAATTATATCTCCAGCAACTAAGACACAAAAATTTCCAAGTGATCTAAGTGAATCAAACAATTTTTGACTTGCTATGAAATTCGAATCAACTAAAAACACTGAATATATAAATGTTTTTGTATAATAATCAATCGTTGCCTCTATATCACCATACTGTGTTATTGTTACCTCTTCTCCACATTCTTTTTCTCTTACATCTTTAACAGCTTTTAATATACTATCAATTACAAATTCTCTGCCGTACATTCCTTTCATAGTTATTTTAGAATCTGCATATTCTTTTGGTATTTTTACTTTTTCTCTTATTAAGCCTTCATTGTGGTCTCTTCTATAAAATTCATCTGGATATTCTCTAAATTTATTCGAAGAGGTGAATTTCATTTCACCTTTTTCTATAAATTTATCTGCATATTCTTCCTTGTCAAAAACTTTTAAAAACCAAAGTCTCTTCAAATAAACCACCTCTATTCAGTTATATTATACAAGATAAATTCTTGTTTTAATACTTATCATACATGAGTTGTTATTAATACGATCTTCTATATCATCCAAATAGTTTTCTCTTATACTTTATATTTTTAGATTCAATAACTTTAATAAATACAAATTGAAGGGTTGACGAATAAAGTTCAACTCCCCTCAATTTGATAGCTGTTTTTCTCAATTCCCCTCAATTAGGTGTTGGACTGGGGTTCGGTTAATGTCATCACCTTAATGTCATATACGTCAAATTTATGTTTTTTATCTTGTGCAAAAACAAAAATATATAAAAAAAAGCCTATTTAGCCACATATTTGATATATTTTCGATATATAGACACAGCAACTTGGGTATGACAAGACACCTGCGAAGATGACGCAATATGAACCCTTTTACTCGGACGGTTCATATTGCTTTTCTTTATCTTTTTAACGATAAAATATTATCACAATCTATCAAACCTCACTTTAAGACCGCTGTATAGTGGT
>Ga0222658_1000391_pt1 | contig 23711 bp, 30 predicted proteins | sample AntAcemetagen476_FD_179830 | JGI IMG/M metagenome (GOLD analysis project Ga0222658, IMG submission 179830) | Saline water microbial communities from Ace Lake, Antarctica - #476 | ecosystem: Environmental > Aquatic > Non-marine Saline and Alkaline > Saline | place: Antarctica: Ace Lake... | reverse complement strand
ATAGAAAAAATTGAAGAAGAAAAGAAAACGAAGGAAATCGCAATAAAAGAGATTATTAAAGAACAGAAAAAACTAAAAAATATAGCAATACCAAAAACGAGAGTTTCTTGGTATGAAGGAATTGAGGGATTTAAGACAATTATTAGAGAAATGTTAGAAGTAGAAGATAAGGTGCTTTATTCTTACAATTCTGAGAAAGTAATAAATTTTATCCCATTTTTCTTAGAATCTTATGCTTTAAAAAGAAAAGATAAGCAAATTAAAACAAAAATAATCTCTGAAGCAACCCCTTTTCTTAAAGAAGAAAAGAAGAAAGAAAAGAAGAAATTACGAGAAATTAAATTTATAGATGAAATTATGAAAGGAAAAGATTATGGCTTAGCAATAGCAAAAGATAAAGTGATTTTTGTCAGAGTTACGGAAAAAGAGCAGATTGGAATAAAAATAGAAGATGAATCTTTTGCTGAACTGCAGAAAAATATTTTTAATTTTCTTTGGGAAAAAACTTCTAAATAAATCCTGAAACTAATTTTCACCAATTTCTTTTACCATTTCTATTAAGAGAAATTAAATCTTCAATAATTATAAAAACTAGCAAGCATTTCTTTAAACATGACAATAAAATTTGGACCTTCAGGGCTCGGAGGAGTGAAAGAGGCGATTAAAAATCTTGAGAAATTCAAGAGCCTTGGATTACAAGCTTGTGAAATTGCGTTTACTTATGGAGCTTATATTAAAACAGAGAAAGATGCTAAAGAAATAGGAGAGGCTGCAAAAAGACTTGGAATTCAGTTAAGCATTCATGCCCCGTACTGGATAAATCTTAACTCAGAGGAAGAAGAAAAGGTTGAGAAAAGCAAGCAAAGAATACTTGAATCTCTCAGAGTTGGAACCTGGCTTGGGGCGTATAGAGTTGTTTTTCATCCGGGATATTATGGCAAAATGGGAAAGGAAGAGACTTTTCAAAATATAAAAAGAGAAATTTTAGAACTTGAGAGAATAAGAAAAGAAAATAATTACACTCCTAAACTTGCTCCAGAAACTACTGGGAAAATTAATGTTTTTGGAAACATACAAGAAATAAAACAACTGACTGAGCAAACAGGATGTGAATTTTGTATAGATTTTGCACATATTCTTGCCAGAGAAAAAAAAGTTGACTATGATTTGATAAAAAAATCCTTCCCTCAAAAGGACTGGCACTGCCATTTTTCTGGGATTGAGTATGGAGAAAAAGGGGAGAAAAAACATAAAAAAACAGAGAAAAGAGAGTGGGAACAACTTATTGAAAATTTGCCCAAAAATACGAATATGATAGTAATCAACGAATCTCCATATAATGTAGAAGATTCTGTTTTGGGATTGAATGTGTTAGAAGAGTTAAAACAGCGTCGATAAAAATCGGTGTAACTGAGTGTTACTTACACTTGGTTAATTAATTATAACAAAATAATTAATTCATTCTGTTGTCACCATAAAGTTTATAAACAAATTTTATATGACTATTTTACACAGAAACAAGTTTCTGTGCAATTAAATAAATTAAAAAAACCAAAAAAAAAATGGATACAAAGAAACTTTTAGTTTCTTTCCTTGCAATTGCAAGCATCTTGTTAGTTACTTCACTTGTTAGTGCTAGTGATTTAACAAGTAATGAAAGTGTAAAGGTTGATGGAATGTACGTAATGGGCGACACTAATATTGTTAGTGTAGTTGCTGGTGAATTAGTTACAGTTAAAGTTTACTTTACTGCAGCTCAAAACGACCAGGATGTTACAATAACTGCAGAGATTGAAGGAGATAAGGTTGATGCTGAGGCAACAACTGGGTCTTTTGATGTTGAAAATGGCAGTAGATACTCAAAAACTTTGAGTATTAGAGTTCCGTACGAACTTAAGGATCAATTAAGTGATGATTTGAATCTTAACATTGAAATAGATGGAAGAGATTACAAAACTGATCTTGATAATTTCGCGACTCTTAGAGTTCAAAGACCTTCTTACAACGCAGATGTTAAGTCAATAAGTACTCAAAGCACAGTTGATGCTGGGGAAACTTTCCCAGTTGATGTTGTTTTGAAGAACATTGGTTATAACGACTTAGATGACTTGTATGTAACTGTTTCAGTTCCTGCTTTAGGAATTGAAAGAAATGGGTATTTTGGTGACATCGTTTCAATAGAATGCGGAGACTGTGAATGTATTGAAAATTCAGAAGATTTATACGGCGTTGACATAGACAGAAAATGTAGTGAAGATGACGTAGATACTGTAAGTGGTAGAATCTTCTTAGAAGTTCCTTACGGAGCTAAAGCAGGTATGTACACTCTTGAAGTAGAAGTTTCAAACGATGACACATCTTCTAGTGAGACTACTCAAATAGAAGTTGCTAACGATTTAACTTCAAACGTTATTGTTACAAGTACTCTTAAGACAGTTGCAGCTGGAGAAGATGCTGAATATAACATCTTAATTGTAAACCCAACTGATAAGTTGAAAGTTTACAGAGTTGTTACAGAATCTTCTGAAAGCCTTTCAACAAATGCAGATTCAACTGTTATTGCTGTTCCTGCGGGTTCAAGTAAGACAGTTAATGTAATCGCAAATGCAGACTCAGAAGGTGAATACTCATTCAATGTGAATATATTCGCTGGAGAAGAGCTTGTAGAAGCTGTTACTTTAAATGCTAAAGTTGAAGGAAACAAGACAATCGGGACAAATAATCCTGTTGTTGTATTAACTGTTATTTTGGCAATAATCTTTATCGTATTGCTTATTGTCTTAATTGTGTTAATAGGAAAGAAACCAGAAAAAACTGAAGAGTTCGGAGAGAGCTACTACTAATTTTTCTCTTTTTTATTTTTTTATTTAGTAGCTTTTTTCTTTTTTTTTATTTTTTAAATTTATTATATCTTTAAACTTACTACCTTAGATATTCCTTCGTGCATAGAAATTCCATAAAGATTTGTTGCTTTGGTTATTACTTCATCGTTATGGGAAATAACGAGATATTGTCCTTTTTGCATGTATTTCTTTAACAATCCGGCAAGACGCTCTGAGTTCCTTTTATCTAATGCTGCGTCTATTTCATCAAGTATATAGAATGCATACGGATTTAGCTCCTGAATTGCAAAGATTAAAGATAGGGCAACCAGAGTTTGCTCTCCTCCAGAAAGAGAGGTTACATCAAAATATTTCCCGTGCCCGGTTTTAACAAGAATTCCAACTCCTGCCTCAAAAGGCTCTTTCTTATTCTCTAATTCTAAAGAAACATGCCCTTTTATTGAAAGTTGAGAAAAGTTTCTAGAGAAAATATCATTTAATTCATTAAGAGTTTTTAGGAATGCTTTTTTCTTTTTTATATCTATTTCATGAATAATTTTTATAACCCCTTCCTTTTCTTTAGCTATGGTCTCTACCTTTGTTTGAATTGAATCGTACTCTTTTTTTATTTCATCATATACTTCTAAAGAACGCAGATTAACAGTCCCTATTTTAGAAAAAATCTCTTGTGCTTTTTGAAGTCTTTCTAATAAAGAATCCTTGCTTGCTTTTATTAGTTCTAGATTTGGAAATTCTAACATTTCAATTTCCAGATTTTCAACCTCTGCATCATGCCTTGCTTTCTCTATTTTAAGATTATTTATCTCTTGTTCAATTCCATGAATTAACGATTGTTTTTTTGTTAGCTCTATCTCGTTTTCTCTAACTTTTCCTTGAATAACATTTCTATCAGCAATTAATTTCTGGAACTTTTTACTTAGTTCTTCTTCTTCATCTTTTCTTTCTTCAAGAAGGGCCTCTTTTTCATCTATCTCTTTTTTTAATTCTAAGAACTCTTCATCAATATCTGTTTGTTCTCTTGATAGTTGTTTTAAAGATATTTTGGCTCTTTCTAATTCCCTTTGTTTAAAGGAAATCTCAGAAGTTACGTTTTCTTCTGTTCTTAATGAAATCTCTTGAATTTCAACAGTTAGAGTCTCGTATTTTTGCTCTATATTTAATGTTTCGTCAAAGTTACTTTCTAATTTCTTTCTCTTTTTATCTAAATCAAAAAGTTCTTGTTTAGATTTTTCTATTTTTTCATGGAGTAATTTTATCTGATTCTTTTTTTCATTTATTGAAGAAAGAGCGAGTAGGTCTGATTCTCTTTTAGATAACTCTTGTTTTATTTGCTCTAAGTCCTGTTTAAGAATTTCCCTATTTCCATACAGCTCGTTTAGTAATTTTTCTGAATCTCCTATTTGTTTTCTTAGTTTTCCTATTCTTGGAAGAGTCTCATCTTTTATTGAGTGTATGTGCTCTTTAGTTATATGGCTTTTACATAATGGACAGACATCAATCTTTGAAACTTTCTCCATAGTCTTATTTAATTGGTCTATTTCGTATTCCATTGTGTGTATTGTCTTTTCTAATAGAATTTCCTTTCTATTAAGATCTTCTAAAGAATTGGTTTTCTCCATCAAAGTATGTTTTAGAGAATCAAGTTTTTCTCTAGTTGTCTTTTTATCAAATAAATTTATTGATAGAGAGTCTATCTGTTTAATAATAAACTCGGATTCGTTGTTATAGTTTTGAAGAATTAGATTTTTATCCTGAACTCTTTCTCTAAGAGATTTAAGTTCTGATTTGGCCATATAAAACTTTTTTCTTTGCTCTTCTACTTTCTCTAGTTCTTTCTTTTTCTCTGAAAGCTCTTTTTCTTTCTTAAAAATTGTTGGAGATTCTTTTTGAAGGTCTTTTACAGAAAGCTCATCATTTCTTATTGTTTCTTGGAGTTCTTGTTTCTTTTTTGAAATTTCAGAAAGTCTTTTTTCATAATTCTCTAGTCTAACATTCATTCCAGCAAGTTCTGCTCTTAAATTTGCTATCTGTTGATTTAGTGTTTCCTGTTCTAAACCTGTAGATTTCTGAATTAAGGAGTTAATATTATTTATCCTAGATTCCAGATTTTGAATATTTGTTTGAAGAGTTATTACAATCTTCTTGTTTTTTTCTATTTCTTTTACATGAGATTCTATTTCTAAATTTATCTTTTCCGCTTCTTTTTTCTTTCTTGATAAATCTTGATGAATTATACTCGCTTTAAATCTCTTTATATCCTGTTCTAATTTTTTAAATTTCAGAGCTTGTTGTCTTTCTCTTTCTAAATTATTCAAATAAGTTGTTCTTTCTCTTAAAACAGAGGTTACTTCTTTTAATTTATCTTCAGTTCTCTCAAGTTCTTTTAATGACTTATGTTTTCTGGATTCATATATAGAAATTCCAGAAACCTCTTCTATAATCTTTCTTCTCTCTTCTGTGTGCATTCTAACAAAGTTCTGGATTTCTCCCTGAAGAATTATATTAAATCCATTTGGATCTATTCCTGCTTGAGCTAAAAGAGAAAGAACCTCTTGACGGGTTTTTGTTTCGTTATTTATCCTATATATGCTCTGTCCGTTTCTTCTAACTATTCTTTTAATAGAAATATCATTACTATCAATTGAAAAAGACTTGCTTGAATTATCAAAAACAATTTCTACTGATGCTTCTTTTGCAGGAGCGGCAGATTTACTTCCTAAAAATATAAGATTTTTTGCTTTTGCCGCACGCATGGATTTAATACTTAAACGTCCTAAAACAAAACATAAAGCATCAGAAACATTTGATTTACCACTACCATTCGGTCCTAGAATTACATTAATTCCTGGTGTGAAAGGAAACTCTGTTTTTTTTACAAAACTTTTGAAACCATGAAGCACCAATTTTTTTATGTAAGTCATAAGTTGAAAAAGATTGAGATGTTTTTAAAGATAATGTAATACAAAAGAATAATTTTTATAAACTCTAGTTTCCTTTATTTTTGTATGAGAATACCTGTAAAAACTGAAGAAAGCGATGGACAATTCTCACTTTCTTTGAGAGATAGGACTGCTCCTAAAGAACTTTCGAGAGCTAGAATAGGCATTTATATCCCGCCAGTAGAAAAAGTTAGGGGAATAGGAATTGCTTATGACCTTAATGGAACCGAGCATTATAGAGATTTGACTACCGGAAGACTTATTTCAAATATAGCGGCTATGAATTCAATGTAATTAAAGATTAAGAGTTTTTTGTCCTTTTTTTGCACATAGCCTTTTCCAGGTTGCCCAGGTTTTTCTAAATATTCCTTCTTCAGAATGTTTTTGCCATTGTTTTTCTAAAAATTTTATTGTGGCTGGATCTGAAGTATAACCCGAACCAATTTCATCTCCGTATTTTTCTTTAAGTTTATCCATTTCTTTCTCTCGAGTTGACTTTGCGAGTATAGATGCCGCGGAAACTGAAACATAATTTTGGTCGGCTTTATGTTCACAAGAGATCTCTAAATTAGAAAGATTATCAATTTTAGTTTTTAATAAATCAGTCCAGGCAGTTATGTTTGTTGAAGGACAATCTACAAAAACTTTTATTTTTCCAAATCCTTTGTTAATTCTATTTATTACTTCAGCTATTTTTATTGCTTCTAGAGTGTTTAGATTTGGTTTTGAAGAATCACTTAAATTTTCGTCTATCTCTTTTGGAAAGACTTTTACAATTTCAAAGGTTTCTGCATTTTCTTTTATTATACCTGCTAGATGCTCTCTTCTTTTAGGAGTTAATTGCTTGCTATCCTTAACTCCAAGTTTTTTTAATTTCTTTTCATTATTGGAGTTGATTAAAACTCCCGCAAGAATCATTGGGCCTATTACTGGGCCACGTCCAGCATCATCAATTCCAAGATTTAGGGTTTGCATATTACTTGATAATCCATAAGGTTTATAAGCATTTTTGCTTCTGATTTCTTATAGCGGGATGGAGCAGCCTGGAGTGCTCGCGAGGCCCATAACCTCGAGGTCGTTGGTTCAAATCCAACTCCCGCTATATTTAAATAAAAGTTTAGTAAAATAAATTTATAGGAGGATAAAAATGAAAGGAAAAGTTAAGTTTTATAATAGAACTAATCGATTTGGATTTATAACTGGAGACGATGGAAAAGAGTACTTTGTTCATGAATCTGGAGTAAAAGAAGGTTCACTAGATGAAAATGATGAAGTTACCTTCGATGTTGAAGAAGGGGATAAAGGACCAAAAGCAGTTAATGTTTCAAAATCAAGTTAAGTCTTATTTGAATAATTAAAAAAAATATTGTTTTTATTAAATTTATTATAAATTAAGAGAAATCTAGAATGGAAGATAAAGAGATAAAAGATATCGTAAAAGAAGGCTATAAAAAAATAGCAAGTAGTAATTGTTCTTGTGGGTGTGGATGTAAAAAATCAAATGAGGAAATTTCAAAATCAATAGGATATTCAGACGAAGAGATAAATAATGTTCCTGGAGCAAACCTTGGTTTGGGTTGTGGAAATCCTACTGCACTAGCAGAAATAAAATCTGGAGATGTAGTGGTAGATTTGGGATGTGGTGCGGGATTTGATGTATTTTTAGCTGCAAGAAAGATTGGAGAAAGTGGGAAAGTAATTGGAGTAGATATGACTGAAGAGATGATAGAAAAAGCAAGAGAAAATGCTAAAAAATATAATTACACAAATACTGAATTTAAATTAGGAGATATTGAGGAATTGCCAATTGAAGATAATTCTGTGGATGTAATCATAAGCAATTGTGTTATAAATCTCGCTCCAAATAAAGATAAAGTCTTTTCAGAGAGTTATAGAATTTTAAAATATGGTGGAAAGATGTTTGTTTCAGATATTGTATTATTAGGAGAGTTAACAGAAGAACAGAAAAATAATAAGGAACTCTTAACTGGATGTGTTGCTGGAGCATTACAAAAAGAAGATTATTTGAATAAAGTTAAGAAAGCTGGTTTTGAATTTGTAATATTAAGTGAAGATAAAGATATTTCTAAAAGACAGTATGAAGGAGTTTCTTTAGAAAGTTTAAAGTTAGCGATTATAAAGAAGTAATAATCTAATTAATTAAAAATGGAAAATTTGGAATTAGAATGCTTTCATTGTGGGGGAAAAATAACTCTTGAAATGGCTGATGAAGAGTATGAACATTATGATATAACTGGGAGTTTAATTGAAGGCTCTGAATCTTATCATAATTTATTTGATGGGTTTTACAACAGTTTCCTTTTTGTGATATTTGTAAATATAATCATAGTGAAGTTTATCAAGATGACTAATATTTTAAAAGAACACAAAGCTTTAAATTCTATAAATTTTATATTTTTATATGCTCAGATGACAGAGTGGTTATTGCACTAGATTGCTAATCTGGGCCTCAAAAGTGAGCCTCATAATAGAAAATGGAAAATAATAAACAATTGAGAATTCTTATAGAAAAGGCAAAAGCCCCAATAACAAATAGAAAGGTCGCTTGCTTATTGATAACAAAAAAGGATGAAATATTTAAAGGATACAATATTGAAAGAGCAAAAAATATTCTGCATGCAGAAGAGATGGCAGTAAATAATGCGATTAAAAAAGATGACAATTTTAAGATAAAAGAAATACATCTTATGGCAAATGGGGAAGCACTCAATATAAAAAGATCAATTCCTTGTGAGAATTGTTCAAGTATACTTAAAAATTATTGTGAAAAAGACTCTAAAATAATATTTCATTTTTTTGATAACCCTAATAAAAAATATTTATTAAATCTTGAAGGTCTAATTAAAGAATATCGTTCTTTCAAGAAGGTTCCCTTACTTTTAGAGAAGAATTCATTTAATGAATATTTTAAAAATCATTTATCTGAAGTAGATAAAGAATTTCTTACAGAATTTATGAAAATGATTAAGCAAAAATGTTCAGAACTCTACATAACTGGTTCCGCTAGTAAAAGAGGGGGTCCGAAACAATTATTAGCAAAAAAAATTACAGGGCTGCCGTATTTAGATATGGATTTGATTGCTATCTTTTCGGAGACTGATAAAAATCAGATTAATGAAATTGTTAAAAAAGCTATTTTAAGCTCTCTTAAAAAGATTGGATATGTTAAAAAAGAATTGTTGGAAAAAGAAATGCCTTCTTATGTACTTGAAGAAAACCCCACAAGCAAAGATTCAGAAGGCTTTATTTTTAGAAAAATATATTGGATAAAAGAAATGGAATCAGAAATAACTCCCCCAGAATATAAAAAGAATCCTTTACTGCCTTCAATAATTGATTTAAGTGCTGGAATAAATTTGAAAGAGACTATTACAAAAAAATATCTTAATAAAAATTGGCTAGTGAGACTTTTTTAAGATTAATTCATAATAATCCAAAGCTTTAAATTCTGCACCGGTTTGCTAATGTAGTGCTATAAAAATGGCACTATATTAAATAAAAAATAAAAATTTAAATTATTATTTAATCCAATATCTATAGAATGGTCTTATTCCAATGATTACTGCAGCTATTAAAAAATACCATGTGTTTACACTATGTACCCAGTCCATCGCTGTAGACCAAATTGTTATTACAAAAAGAGTAGCAGCAACTACAGCTAATTTGATTAAACCAATATCCCAAACATCCATTTTTTTCACATCTTTATTTAAGTCTTTCATTTTTACCCCCTTTTTTATTAATTATATTGAGTAAAGCGTCTTTTTAAAATTAACTTAAAAGAACACAAAGCTTTAAATTCTCAAAATTTATTCTATAGTCATGCCCAGATGGCGGAGTGGTTAACGCACTAGATTGCTAATCTAGACCCTTCGGGGTGCGTAGGTTCGAATCCTGCTCTGGGCGTTTGAGATTTTATTGTATCTTTTTATGATAAAATTCAAGAATTATTATTGTCTCTTCACTTTTTATGTAAGAGTAAGCAAGTCTAAACGGCTTAATATATAATTCACGAGTTCCTTTTCGGTCATGCATCATTGGTTTACCTATCTCAGGATTTGCTTTGATCTTTTGTATTTGTTTTATAATTTTTTCCTTCAATAAAGAATCTTTAAGCTTAGAAAATGATATTTTAAATTTTGGGTTAAATGCTACCTTTACCATTTTTTCATTTCTTTTATAAAATTATCAAAATCCATTTCCTTAAATTCTCCCTTCCCATAACTTTTCCAAGCTTCTTCAGTTTTTTTAGCAAATTTTAAATCTTCTTCAATATTTTTACTAAAATCTTCTACCTTTTTTAGGATTATTTGGTTATTATTTTTCATTACAATCAATTTGTCCCCTTCTTTTAAATGCCCCCTCATTTCTTGAGGAATAACAACCTGTCCTTTAGAACTTATTTTAGTTATGCTTATTGTTTCCATAGTAAGAATAATCTTACTTAGTTTATAAATGTTTGTTGTATTCCCCCAACATCAATAAATTATATAATTCTTCATCCTTAAAACACTATTATATAATAAATTTATACTATATTGCTAATCTAGACCCTTCGGGTGCGTAGTTCGAATCCTAGTGTCGGCGTTTATTTTTTATAATCTATTTACCCATTCCCTTGTATTAATAACATTTCTTTTTTTAATTCTGGAATATTTTCTTTTACAATTTTCCAAATTAATCCCAAATCTACTCCAAAATAATGGTGGGTTATTTTATCTCTTGTTCCAATAATTTCTTTCCAAGGAACATTAGAATAATTCTCGGTTATTTTTTTAGGAATATTTTTTGCAGCTTCTCCAATAATTTCCAAACTACGAATAACTGCATTTTGTTTCTCTTTATTTTTTAAAAAACTTTTTTTATCTACTCCCTTAGTAAACAATTCTATATCATTTATGTTTTCTATAATATGTTCAATAAAAATTAAAGGATCCTTTTTCATATTATCCTCACTTCATCTTTAATTATTCTTTCCTTCAATAATCTATGAATGCTTGAATAGGTAAGAATATCTATTTTCCTTTTCAACTTTTTTTTAAGTTCATCCTCCAACCTTACAATTTCAAAAAATCCCATTTCCTTTGGAGGTTCAATTAAAATATCTATATCGCTTGAAGCTTTTTGATCCCCCCTTGCATAACTCCCAAATATCCCTGCTTTTTTTATCCCTTTATTTTTAATTATTTTAACAATTTGGGGTTTTATCTGCAGTATATTTTTATTCACTTTTTTTCCAACCAATTTCTTATCTGCTTCTGATTCTTTTTTAGATAATTGTTCTTTTGATAAATTTGCTCCTAAATATATTCTTTCTTTAGAAATTTTTTTATCATTCCGAATAGATCTAACTCTATAATAATACTTTTTATTATTTCTTATTTTGATTTCAGTATATGTCATGAATAGTGTACGTCTACATAATATATAAATGTTTCCATGTAGACGTAAAAAAACAAAGGAAATTCAAATTTTAATATAAAATTCTATATAATATTGCTAATCTAGACCCTTCGGGGTGCGTAGGTTCGATAACCTAAAGGTCACGAGATCCTGCTCTGGGCGTATTTTTATAAATCACAAGTTTTATAAACATTATAATTCATTATAAAACATAATAAAATGGTTCAAAACATAATTGATATAGGAGTTAATGAGGATAGAATATTAAACATAGTTAAAGCTCAGCATGGATTAAAAAATAAATCACAGGCCGTCGCTATGATTCTTAATATCTACCAGGATAGTTTTTTAGAACCAGAATTAAGGCCCAAATATATTAAAAAATTAGAAAAAATAAATAGAGAAAAACATCACAAATTTAAAGATATTGGTGATTTAAGAAAACAGATTGAAGGATAAAATGTATCTTTATGATTATTCAGATACATTAAAAAAAATTCTCAAGAAATTATCAAAAAAAGATAAAAAATTATTCGAACAAATTATTAAAAAAATTGAAGAGGTAATTATTAGTTATAATGTTGAGAATTATAAAAATTTAAGAAATAATTTAAGAGAATACAAAAGGGTTCATGTTGGACATTTTGTGCTTGTTTTTAAATTCATTAAATCAGAGAATAAAATAATTTTTGAAGATTTTGATCATCATGATAATATTTATAATAAGAAATTTATGTAAATTATATAATTCTCCATCCTAAAAACATTATTATATAATAAAATTATACCTGATTGCTAATCTAGACTTTTCGGGGTGCGTAGGTTCGAATCCTGGTCTGGACGTTTATCTTTTTATTTCCCCAGTCTTTTTCCAAGAAATCTTATTATCATCTAAAATAGCTATTACTCTTTTTCTTTCATCAGAATTTGGAATTCCTTTCCAATCTAAAATAGCGAAGTCAATTTCTTCTTCAGTTTTTTTAATTGCTTCTTTAATCATCTCATCAGTTAGGGGAAGAACATAAGATGGAATAATATGAGAAATTGCAAAATTGCTAGTAAGTTGTATTTTATTAAAATTAGGGCAATAGTGTGGGCCCCCTATTCCAAAAGCATTTTCAGAGTAAGGATTCTCTTTAAAATTCTCAATGGTATCTAGAATTGTTTTTGCTATTACAAATCCTGACTTTTTGTCTTTCCATTGCTCCTCATTTGAGCCTATTTCAATAAAAACACACGGCTTTTCAATATACGGGCCGTGATGAGTGCATTCTAAAGTTATCTGACAATCCCTTAAATCTGCTGCATTCTTATTAAGATTCTCAAAAAGTTGTTTTTGAAACTGGGAAGAAGTCGGACAAATCTTATTTTCTTTTCCTCCAAGCTCGTTTCCTTTCCAGTTTCCTGGAGCGTGTATTGAGAGGGATTTTACTCCTAGTTTAGACTGGTGTTTTGAAGCAAAAATTATGAAATCATATTTGTTTATCTTTTCTAAATCCAGATTTTCATCCGAGATTATCTCTTCCTCTCTTAAATAAAAATCAAAATTGGGCTTATCAGAAATTACTCCAACTATTGGATTTTTACGAAACTGGCTTAATTGAGTTGTTATGTTTATTCCTGCCGGATCCTTCTTTGATGCTATGATAAGATATCTTTTGTAGGTCATGGTTAAATATAAAAAGCATTCTTCTTAAATATTATTGTAAAGAATATTCATCTTTGGATAGTAGATTAAATAAGTTAATAAGATAAAATAGATTATATCTCTTGAAAAGAATATATGATTTATATAGAAAATCACTGGCAGAGTTTTAATCGCTGTTAAATCCTCCGAACAAAATCTTTGATTTTGTGAGAGCCTGCAAGGCGTGACCGAGCGAAGCGAAGGAGTAGCGATTGCTATTTTAGGGGTAGGAAAAGACGTGCGCGTTATAACTTTTTTTTCATTTCAGTAACCGGATAGCCCCCGTTGTTTGTGCCTTTGAAAATTCTTATTATTTTATATCCTGACTTTTTATAAAATTCGAGGGCATATTCTGTGGGATATAAAATAATTTCTTTTATACCATTCTTCTTTGCATAATTTTCAACGAAAGATAAAATTTTCTTCCCTAAACCTTGACTAATAAATTTTGGATTTAAGTATAATGATTCTATTGTTTTTTCTTTAAAATCCAAAATAGAAACACCAATAATTTTATCTTTTTCAAACAAACAAAAAATTAGTTTCTCTTCAAAATATTTTCTTATCTTTGAAGGAGTATAGCAACTTAATTCAAATTGCATTTGTTTTTTGGGATAATGTTTTGAATTTATTTTAAGAATTGTATTTCTAATTAGCCTACTTATTTCTTGGGCTTCCTCTTTTTTTGCTTTTCTAATTCTCATAGAAAAAAAGCGTAAGGTCGTTTAAATAATTGTTGTTTAGCGCACGTCTTTGGGTGGAGTTATCAATTTCAATCGCTATTGGATATAACATCGGGAATAAGGAAAGTTCTTCTGACCTCGAGACTGGAGCGGAACATCGCAGGCTCGAGCTGGAAGAAGAATTTGGGAAAAATCTGGTTTTCATCAAGAAAATTTGCGAAGCAAAAAGAAATTACCTCTTAATCTGCTGTTCCCAGACCCGAAGGGCACGAGCTGAAATATCAAAATTTCCTCGTGAGTTTAAAATTTTCTGTTAGGGCGGATATTATCTAAGAGAAGTTGTTGCGATATTTTTTGCTTCTTTTTTTCCAAAAAAGAAGATGCGATTTTCCACTATTCTTTTATTAATGCTCTAGCTTCTTCTAAACCATTCTGCATATCTGATCTAACTCGTTCAAGGTAATTCTTAATATATCTTGACTCTAATCCATCATAGAGGTTTTTTAATCTCGGAACACATTTGCTTTCTTTTTCTTTGTATTCGCCAAGAATATTCAAAGGAGTTTGAACAACTAATTGATACCATCTAGAAAAACTATTTGCTGAACTTGACTCCAAATAAATGTTAAGACCTCCCACAATCCCTTGAAATTCTGTAACATAAGGTTTAAAATTACTATATCTCTTTTCTTGATGTCTATATATGCAAGCAGGTTTCCATTCGCTTACTTGCTCGGCTAAAGCTAACATTTCATCTATTGAGAGAGAACCTCTATACATTAGATCTTCTATTTCTCTTTCAGTTTGGTTTGTTTCTTCGTTTTCCATAACATAGGGGTAACACATATATTTATTAATCTAAGTAGTCCATAATTATCGACTAATTCGTTAAATTTATAAAGAAGATTAAACTTATTTCAGCTATGGAAAATAAAATAACAACAATATTACAAGAATATGGGCTTGATGATAAAGAAATTAGAGTTTATACAACTTTAGTTGAGAAAGGAGAACTAAATGCCTATGTTTTGGCTAAATTATCTAATATACATAGATCGACAACTTACGCAATATTAGAGAGATTATCTGCAAAGGGTTTTATTAGTGAAATTCAAAAAGATGGAAAAACCTTTTATTCTGCAGTAGAAATTAGCAAAATAATCTCAAAAATAAAAGAAAAAGAATCTTTGCTTTTATCCCTTGTTCCAGAGTTTGAAAAAATAAAAGAGGAGGGTATATCGAGAGTAAGAGTTTTTGAAAGTAAAGAAAGCCAAAAACAATTTACTTTTAACTTGTTTAATCAAATAACCCTTGGGAATGTGAAAGAGTTTTATATCCTTAGTGGAGGGTTTTCTGAAAAAATAAATCCTGAAAAAAGAAAAGAAGATTTAACTTCTAAAATGTTAATGGAAAGATTGTTAAAGGAATTAAAAAAACAAAAGTCATCTAAAAAAATCGCGTATAAAGGAATTTGGAACGAGAAATTTAAAGGAAGTGAGTTATTAAAACTTTTTACCGGATTGGGTGAAAATAAATTTCTTAAAGAAATTCCTACTTTAGCAACTTTGGTAATCTATGGAGAATATATCTCCTATCTTTTTACCATAGGCGGAATTCCTAAAGTTATAGAAATTCAGAATAAATTAATCTCTGAGGAAAATCGCGCCTACTTTTTGTATTTGTGGAAAATCGCAACTAAATAATCTGAAAATCAAAGATTTTCAGCAAATTGTCCGAAGGACAGAGCAACAACTTCTCCTATTGGGTGGGCAAAACAGAAAATTTTAAATTTAGCGACTGAAAGGAGCGACTGGGAACAGATATTAAGTCTACAAAAATGTCGATTAATGTGTTATCTCTTGAGAATTTAAACTCAAATTTAAATAATACCTTTCGTTTTGGAATATTATGAGTTATCTTTATCGTAAGGAAGCTTATCTTGAAAAACTTGATGATGAATGTAAAATAAGGGATATTCTCGACAAACTACCAAAGCTTATTTGCATCATGTTTCTGCGTTCTTTAGCTTTTTGAATAAATGTAGGCTTAACCTATCAAAAGAAAGTGTTAGGGAGTATATGTTGACAGAGAATGATTTATCTATTAATTCAATGCGATTGAAACTTGCTTCTATTAAATTCTTTTTTGCATCTGTTTTGAAAAATCCAATTTCTTTAGAAGAAATCCCTTCAATGAAAAAGGAGAAGAAACTTCCGAAAGTTATCTCCAAGGAAAAGATTAGGCAGATAATTGACGAAACTGATAACTTGAAACATAAACTGGTAATCAAATTTCTTTACTCTTCTGGATTGAGACTTTCAGAATTACTTAATCTTAAACGAAATGATATTGACTTTGATCGAAATTTAATTCAGGTTCGTCTTGGCAAAGGAAAGAAAGACAGAATTACTGTTTTATCTCCGAGTTTAAAAAATGATTTGTTAAAATATTATAGCAAAGGAATTTTCAAGACGGATTATGTCTTCGAGGGGCGTAGAGGGAAATATTCAAAAAAATCTGTTCAAAAAATACTTGAAAGAATTGGAAACAAATTGAAAATTAAAATTCATCCGCATATGTTAAGACATAGTTTTGCGACGCATCTTTTAGAACAGGGAACGGATATAAGGTACATTCAAAAACTTCTCGGACACAGCAATCTTTCAACAACAGAAATTTATACAAAGGTCTCAAACTCCCAACTGTAAAATATAAAAAGCCCTTTAGATAACCTATAATATGCAAGAGATTATAAAAATACTCATTGGAATTTTAGTTTTAATTCTTGGAATTCCGGTTGGAAACTTCTTAGCAAAGATAACTAAAGAAGAACTTAAATCTGGAAGAAAATGGTTTATACTCCTTGTCTGGATTGGATTAATTTTAGGAGTTTTTGGATTAATAGTTGGAAATGATATTTTGCTTTTTACCGGATTTTTTATTGCAATTGTAACAAGTAGGAGTATTGGAAAATAATATGAATTTTCAAAGAGTAGTAAGAAATAGAGAAACAAGGATATTCTTGGAATTTGAAAGATATAAAACTAAGAAAGGAACTCCCGGTTTGGAAAACCTAAAAATTCTTGAAAGACTTGGGTATATTGATGAAAATCAGGGTGGTTCTGATTTAGTTGTAAATGGTGTTGCGACTTCTTATGATTGGACTTTAAAAGGAATGCATAGATTAAGAGAGTTAAAAAGGCATTAAGATAAACTTAAAAACCTACTTTATTCCTTAAAATTATGTTAAATCTTGTTGGATTAGGATTAGATTTGAAAAGTATAAGTCTTGAAGCATTAGATGCGGTTAGAAATAGTAAAATCGTTTACTTAGAGAGTTATACTGTTGATTTTCCTTACAAAATAGAAGAATTACAAAAAGTTCTAGAAAAAGGAATTATTATTTTAGATAGAGACCAGGTTGAAAATCTAGAATTTTTAAATGAAGCTGAAAAGAAAGATATCTCACTTTTAGTTTATGGAAGTCCTTTAGCCGCAACAACACACCAAGCAATTTTAGATGAGTGTAAAAAATTAGAAATAAAATGTAATGTTTACAATAATGCGAGTATCTTTACTGCTATCTCTTTGACAGGATTACAGTTATACAAATTTGGAAAGACTGCTTCAATGCCCCAGTGGAAAGAAAGTTTTAATCCAGATAGTTTTGTAGATATTATAGAACAAAATAGAGAAATAGGAGCTCATTCTTTATTATTAATTGATATTGGACTTGATTTTGAATTTGCTTTAAGACAATTTGCAAAAATCCTTAAAGATAGGGATTTAAAAATTGGAAAGATAATTGTTGCCTCAAGCCTTGGAACTAAAAAACAAAAAATAGCTTATGGAACTCTATCTGAATTAAGTAAAGAAAAAATGCCCTCTCCTTATGTTTTTATAATTCCAGGGAAATTGCACTTTATAGAAAATCAAGTATTAGAATCTCTTTGATTTTCTATCCCACGAAATTCGGGCTGTGCATACGCACAGGTAGAGTTAAGAATTTCGTTGGTGTAGAAGAAAAAGCTCTTAAGGAATTCGATTAAACATCAATTTTAAAAACATTATATTTCTTATTAAAACATGTATAATTTTAAAGAAGTTGAAGAAGAAATCTTTAAATTTTGGAAGGCAAAAAAGATTTATGAAAAAGTGAAATCTAAGAACAAAAATGGGAAGAAGTTTTATTTCTTACAAGGGCCTCCATACACTTCTGGAAAAATCCATATCGGACATGCCTGGAATAATTCTCTAAAAGATATTATTATGCGTTATAAGAGAATGCAGGGATTTAATGTGTGGGATAGAGCAGGATATGATATGCATGGTTTGCCAACAGAGAACGCGGTTCAAAAGAAACTTAAATTAAAAACAAAAGAAGAGATTGTGAAGATGGGAGTTGATAAGTTTGTTAAGGAGTGTATGGCTTTTTCTAAAGAATATTCAGAATATATGAATGAAGATTTGGCGAAACTTGGAATTTGGATGGATTATCCTAATGCTTACAAACCAATAGAGAAAGAATTTATTTCTGGAGAGTGGAAATTTTTTAAAGAGGCATGGAAACAAAACAGATTATACAAGGGATTTAAGGTTATGCACTGGGATGCTGAGACTGAGACCTCTGTAGCTAAACACGAATTAGAGTATGAAATGATAAAAGATACTTCTATTTTTTTAAAGTTTAAAAAACAAGGAACAAAAAATGAGTACTTTGTTATCTGGACTACAACTCCTTGGACAATCCCATATAATCTTGCAGTAATGGTTAATCCAGATGTTAAGTATGTTAAAATAAAAATAAAAGATGAATTTTTTATTGTTGCAAAAGATTTAGTGGAAGAATTTGGAAAAATCTTAGGAAAAGAATATAAAATTGTTTATGAAATTCTTGGGAAAAAGCTAGAGGGAGAAGAGTATATTCATCCGCTTTATGATGAATTAAAAAGCCAGTATGATGCATTGAAAAAAGAATTTCCAAAAGTTCATACTGTTATCTTAAGTAAAGAATTTGTTGATACTACTTCAGGAACTGGGATGGTTCATTGTGCTCCAGGATGTGGTCCGGAAGATCAAGAGGCTGCAGAACCTTATGGAATTGGTGTATTTAATACTCTAAATGAACAGGGTAGTTTTGAAGATATGGGGAAATATTCTGGATGGATAGCAAAAAAAGACGATAATAAATTCATACAGGAATTTAAAGATAAGGGAATTTTGATTGCAACAAAAGAAGTCAAACACGAGTATCCTCACTCATGGAGAAGCCATAAGCCAGTTGTGTTTAGAACAACAGAACAATGGTTTTTGAAAACAAAAGATTTAGCTAAGCAACTTTTAAAGATGAATGAGAATGTTAATTGGGTTCCGGATAAATGTAAAACAAATTATAATAGATGGACAGAAAATCTTAGAGATAATAGTGTTACTCGACAGAGATTTTGGGGATGTCCGGTTCCAATCTGGGTAAATGAAAAAGACCCGGAAGATTATTTTGTTGTTGGAGGGACAGAGGAACTTGAAAAACTGACTAAGAAAAAATTTAACGATTTGAATTTACATAAGCCATGGATTGATAAGATAATAATAGAAAAAAATGGTAAAAAATATAAAAGAATTCCGGATGTTGCAGATGTTTGGATTGATTCTGGAACTGCATCTTGGAACTGTCTCTATAATGATGAGAAACTAATAAAAGAATGGTTCCCTGCAGACCTTGTTTTAGAGGCAACCGAACAAACTCGATTATGGTTTTCACTTTTACAGATTTGTTCTGCAATTGTTATGAAAAAATCTTCTTACAAAAATGTTTATTGTACCGGAATGATTTTAGATTATCAAGGAACAAAGATGTCTAAATCATTAGGAAATATAATCTCTCCTTATGAAGTTATAGAAAAATTTGGTGCTGATGTTTTAAGATATTATATCTGTCAGATTACTGCGGGAGAAAATATTAGTTTTTCTTGGGAAGATATTAAAGTTAAACAAAGAAATTTGAATATTCTTTCAAATCTCTCTAATCTTATCTTAGATATTAAAAAACAAACAAAACCTAAAAAATCTTTAGACTTTGAAGAAAAGTATATTCTTTCTAGAAAAAACTCTGTAATAAAAAAAGTTACTAAACTTGTTGAAGAGTATAGGTTAGATGAGATAATTAAAGAAATTGAGGAATTATTTTTAGATTTGTCAAGAGTTTATATTAGATTAACAAGAGAAAAAACTAATGGGAAAGATGCGGGAAGTGTTCTTTATGTTTTAGAAGAGGTTTATTCAGATGTATTAAAAATGTTCTCTATAATCTGTCCATTTATCTCGGATAAACTTTATAGAGAAACTTTTGGAAAAGAATCGGTTCATCTTGAATCCTGGCCAAAAATAAATCCTAAAATGATTGATGAAAAACTTGAAAAAGAAATTGAAGATGTTCTAAAAGTTATTGAAGTTGGTTTAAGAGAAAGGGATAAAATTCATATAGGATTAAAATGGCCATTGGCAAAAGCAGAGATTAGTGGAGAGGAAATTGATAAAGAACTTATAGAGATAATAAAATCTCAATTGAATGTTAAATCTATTTCAATGAAAAAATCGAAAGAAATCACTGTTAAGTTTGATACAAAAATAACTCCAGAACTTGAATCAGAAGGATATGCTAGAGAGATATCAAGACAGATTCAATCTTTTAGAAAAAAGCTCGGATTAGAAAAAAAAGACAAGGTTGAAGTATTTTTATCTGTAGATAAGGAGTTAAAAGACATTTTAGAACCCCAAAAAGAATTTATAAAGGGTAGGACAAATTCTAAAAAATTAGTGATTTTTATAGAGGGTGTTACAACTATTAAGGAAAGATTTAAAAACAAAACAGACTTTAAAGTAAAAGATAAAAAGGGTGTTATTGGAGTAAAATAACCACTAAGTAGTAAGGTAAGTTATTTACTCTTTTACCATAACAATGTTTAAAAATAAAAAAAGGAGTGATAATATATGATTGTTAAGGATGAATTTTTAAGTAGACTAAGAAAAATATTTGATTTGAACCTTTATGAAGTTAAGGTTTGGACTGCACTACTTTCTAGAGGAAGTTCAACTGCAGGAGAACTAAGTAATATTTCTGATGTTCCAAGAAGTAGAACTTATGATATTCTTGAATCTTTGGAGAAAAAAGGTTTTATTGTTATGAAACTTGGGAAACCTATTAAGTTTATGGCGTTAAAACCAGAAGAGGTTGTTGATAGAGTTAAAAAGAATTTAATAAAAGAGGCTTCTGAAAAATCAAAAAGATTAGAGACTCTCAAAGGAGATGAAGTTCTTGAGGAATTAAGTAATTTATTTACTCAGGGAGTTAAGTTTATCGAACCAAGTGACCTTTCCGGTTCTATGAGGGGAAGACAAAATATTTACAATCATATGGATATGATAATAAGAGACGCGGAAAAAACAATTACCATTGTTACAACTGCAGAAGGCCTAAATAGAAAAATGGAAGCACTTATGCCTTCTTTGGAGAAATGTAAAAAGAGAGGGGTAAAAATAAGAATTGCTGCTCAGATAGATAAAAATAATATTAAGGTTGCTAAAGATTTCAAAAATGTTGCAGAGGTAAGAAATCTTGATAAGATTAAGGCAAGATTTTTGATTATTGATTCTAATCAAATAATGTTTATGCTTTTGGATGATGAAAAATTCCATCCAAATTATGACATTGGTGTTTGGATAAATACAGAATTCTTTGCCCAAGCTTTAGAGCAAATGTTTGAATTGGCTTGGAAAGATATGAAGACAGTAAGATAAAATGTCTCCTCGAAGTATAATTATTGATGCAGATAGGGCTGTTGGCCCAGTTAATTTAAAATATAATCAAGCGTTATTAGATGCTGAATTAGGACTTCCAATAAGGCCTCAACAAAAGTACGATCGAGTTGAATCAGATAGACGAACAGATTCATATCTTAAAGAAAAATTGAAGCAGGTTAAATGAAATTAATTTTTCATCAATTCTTTTAATTCCTTAATACCTTTTACTTTACTAATATTTAAACGAAGTTCTGCTGCATTTTCCATTCCCTTTGTAAAAGACATTGCCTGAAACTTTATTTGTCTAAAAGGAAGTTCGTATTTTCTCGCCAGATTTAAATATTCTTGAAAGGTAATCTTCTTTCCTCCAAAAATAGATGGATTTCCTATTGCCTTTCTTCCAATCATAACATAGTCAAATTCTTTTAGATATTCTTTTGCATTTTCTTTATCAACATTTCCAGAATAGATTACTGGAATTAAAGATTTCTTTTTTATATTAGATGCGAAATTTAAATCGGGAATTCCACCATATCCTTGACTTTGAGTTCTTGGATGAACAATTATTGCATCACAATACTTTTCTGCAATTTTTAAAATCTTAGAGGCATTTTTTGATTTACGAATTTTAACTGTGAGAGGCTTTTTTGTATTTGCACGCATAGTTTTTAGAATTTCTTCTATAATTTCTAAATCATTTGAAAGAAAAAATCCAAATCCGTGTTTCTTTGCAGTCTTAGCAGGACATCCTAAATTGAAATCCCAACCAGAAACTTTGTTATCATATTTTTTCATAAATTCTTTGATTCCTTTTGTATTTGTTGTAAAAAGTTGAAGTATTGGAGAATCATCTAAATCAATTTTTTGTTGTGTTTGAGGATGAATCATCCCGGTAAAAGTTAATCCCGCACCTGAATTTTTACATAAAATTCTAAATGCAATATCATTTACCTCTTCCATAGGCGCAAGAAAGATTCTGTTTTTACATTTTATTGTAATAATTTTCTTCATCTTTTAATACACTTCCAGTTAAGAACTTAAAATAAACTTCATTAAAAAGTTTACTGAATTATAAAAAATAAAAATAAAAATAAAAAATATGTTTATTTCTTTAGGACTGCCATAACTACACTTGCTAATGTTGTAATTACCACTACCCAACCTACTAAAGAAACAATTATACCTTCTCCTACTCCAGATAACCATGGAATACTTTGGTTAAGTGCTCCGCCCATAGTTAATGAAAAACCTACAGCTAGAGAAACTACAACACCTGTAAACCACGCAAGTAAACTTAAAACTGTTCCACTTTGTTGTTTTGCCATATCAACCTCCTTTTTTATTTAATTATATATTTGTAATATGTATATTATATTTATATAGGTTTTGTTTTTAGATTTCTTACATTCTTTCAATTTCTTCTATTCCAATTAGATTCAAAGAATTTTTAAGAACAATTTTAAATGAGTTAACTAGTTTCAATCTAAATTGTTCTTTTTTATCTCCAATTACCGGGCAGGCATGATAAAATTCATTAAAGATTTGTGCAAGCTGATAAGAATAATTTGCAATTAAAGAAGGATTTAATGTATTGTAAGATTTTAATACAATCTCTGGAAATTTTTCTAATTTTTTTACAAGTTCAATCTCTTTTATTTCTAAATTCTCCAAAGAGTTATTTTGCTTTTTCTTTTTTGAATTAGATTTCTTTAAAATGCTTGAAGCTCGAGCATAAGAATAAAGTAAATATGGTCCGGTGTCCCCCTCGAAGCTAATTGCTTCTTTAGGATTGAAGATCATGTTCTTTTTTATATCTATTTTAAGTAAAAAATATTTTATTGCTGATAGAGCAATTTTTAAACTTCTAGTTTCAATTTCTTTTTTTGATAGTTTTTCTCTTTTAGATAATTCTTTTTTTACAAGTTCTTGAATTTTATTTATTAAATCATCTGCATCAACTATAGTTCCCTCACGAGATTTCATTTTTCCATCAGGAAGATTTACCATTCCATAAGAAAGATGATATAATTGATCTGCAAAACTATAACCCAATTTTTTAAGTAATGTAAATAAAACATTAAAATGATATTCTTGTTCGTTTCCGGTTATGTAAATTGATTTATTCAAATTAAATTGTTCTAGTTTAAGTTTTGCAAGATATAAATCCTGAGTTATATATAATGTTGTTCCTCCCGGACGCAAAAGATATTTCTCTCCAAGCTTTTCTTTTTCTAAATTGATTTTAACAGATTTATCTTTTTCTTGTTTAAATATTCCTTTCTCAACTCCTTCTTTTACAATCTCTCTTCCTGCATTGTAAATGTTTGATTCAAAA
>Ga0222658_1000387_pt1 | contig 23976 bp, 26 predicted proteins | sample AntAcemetagen476_FD_179830 | JGI IMG/M metagenome (GOLD analysis project Ga0222658, IMG submission 179830) | Saline water microbial communities from Ace Lake, Antarctica - #476 | ecosystem: Environmental > Aquatic > Non-marine Saline and Alkaline > Saline | place: Antarctica: Ace Lake... | reverse complement strand
CTTAAAAATAATATACAAAAAAACCAAAAACATCACAGCAAGAGTAGCCATTTCCAAAGCACAGAAATACTGTGAAAACGAGAAAGTCGTATCCATGATAAATTCCTTCCATTTTAGCCAAACCCAAAAAGCAGCTTCTCAACACAAGAGACTACCCAACCAAAAATACATCTATTCAAAAATTACCTCAATCGCAAAAAAGCAAGAAGTAATTATTATTTTCAAAGCTTACCCCTTAAAAATAGCAACACCAAAATTTAGGATAAAAAAAATCCACCGCCTACATTCATTAAATATAATCAAATTTCCTGCTCCTAAAATGAGAGTCAAACAAGAACCGCAAAAAGGCCATTCTTGTAGATTCCAATTTGACTCCCCTTAAATAGAAGCAGGAAAAGAAGGTATTTCAGGGTATTTCACCTAAATAAAACACCACTGAAAAGAAAAACTAATAGATATTTCTATCCATTTTCTTAGAATTTCCTTCGAAACTCCTTGCAAAAAACTTCAATTAAAGTCTTCAGCAATTTAGCAAAAAAAACTTTCCCAAAAGGAAAATGTTATTGCAATGAATTGTATGAACATGATTTGTGATTATTGTGTATGCATCTGCATATAATTGTTAAGCTCTTGACTTATCCTTATATATTTTTTCCAACCCTTCTCATTCTTTTCTTCGTGAACAAAAATTAAACCTTTATCCAAAAGATTTTTCTTTGCATTATTTCCACGCCTAGTTGAAAATCCAGCTTTTTTATACATATTAACTGTGCCTTCCTTGTGATTCGGATTACTAATTAAAAACTCCATAAACCCAATTTCATCAGGCGAAGAGTCTTTCAAAATACTCGACTTCAACGTTTTTAAAAGTTTCTCTTGGGTATTTGTATGAATATTTCCTAAATTCTCCACAATATTTCTCTCTTTTTCTTCCAAATTGATATTTTCCATTTTTTTATTTTTTGCATATTCAATAACATTATCAATATTCTTTTCACAATAAAATCCTTCAGAAATACCACTTAAAAGAATATCTTTTATTTCTAAAAAATCATCTCCAAATTCTAACCTTAAACAAACAAAATCATACAAAACACTTTCAACTTTATCCAAAACTTCTCCACCCAACTCCCCCACCTTCACTTGCTCTTTCTCCAACTCCGCCCCCAAGTCATCATTTTCTTCTTCAGAATTTTCAAAAATAATACCTCCAGATGCAACCGAGTTCCTATTTCCAACACTTCCTAAATTCAAACTTGGCATAACAAAAACATTTTCCTTTTCTTCAACTTCCATCAACGGAGAAACTTCTATATTTATTTCATCAGCATAAGGCGCACTGATAATTTCTACATTTGCCCTCGCTGGAGAAACAACGGCTTTATTAAATTCCGGATCAACCTTCTTACTAAAGTTCAAAGAATCAATTAAGCAACTCATTCTTATCCTTATCTCTTCATTTGTAATAATATTTTTTCTCGTATCAATAAACGGAACCTCAATCAAAAAAGGCGAAGTATAACGCTCTGCCAACTTCACAATCGCACTCCCAACAACAAGCTTAGAAAAATATTCCTTATTATCCGACAACTGCATTAAATTACTAACATCATAAATATCATCCGGTAACTGCTGCTGAAACGCAATATGACAAGCACTATTCCCCTTAACGGTATCACTAAGTTTAGAAATATGCTGATCTAAACAAATTAGACTAGTCCCATATTCTCGCATCTCTCGATAAACCATATCCGTAACACTCTCGTTAACAAAACTAGTTTTATCCTTCAAAAAAATATTATGCGCCTCGTCAACCAAAATCGCATGATCAAAATCATCATAAATACCAGTCTGCCTAGCTTTTTTCAACTTGTAAATATATGTCAAAATAAACTCACAAAAAAATTTCTTCTCAATATTACCAAGTGCACTCAATTCAAAAATAACTTTACTCTTAAATAAATCATCAACCCTAACAGCTTCTCTTTCTTCCGAATTAATAACATCCCCAAAAGTACCAAAAGTTAAAACACTCGCAATCCTCAAAGCACTCTCAAGCCAAGTCGCCTCACGAGACCCTTTAGTATTTGACATTTTCTCCTCCAAGCTCCTTTTAACATGTCTCCACGTCGGGTAATCTTTCGCATCCTTGTAAACTCCCCAGCCTTCATACAATTCATCTAAAGTCTCCAAAAGAACCTTATGAACCCCAAAAGAAACCGAAAAACTCTCAGTCAATAAATCACACAAAACATTAATCCATTCCTTGGGCGAAACACCTTCTGGCGGTCTATTTATATTTGTCTTAAAAACATTACTTACATTTTCATCCCCGACGGTAAAACACATCATATTTTTATCTTCAAGTAAAAGCGGACGAAAACTCTTCTTCCAATCAAAAACAAAAAAAGGCTTATCTTTTTTCATAAAATTTCTCAAAATCTGAAAAGCAAAAGTAGTCTTACCACTACCACTCATTCCACTAATGCAAATATGTCGAGCAAAATCTTTTTCTCTTAAAGAAAAATCATAAAGCTTTTTATCTGCATAACTCACAGTTCCAAGAGGATATTCTCCAGCAACCAAATCTTTTTTTGGAGGCTCCAAAAGAACACTTCTATCCAAAAGCGCAGACAAATTCTTATGATAAAGCGCATTAAAAACTTGCATCATTTCATCCTTTTCCTCCTTCGAATCAGCCATCGCATACCTTAAATACAAATCATCAACTTTCTTCCCATAAATCGGACGAAGCTTAACACAAATATCTTCAACAGTTAAAGCTCTTTGAACCATTATGAAAACACCTCAACATCTTTAGCGATTGCCTTCTTTAATTTATCTGGCAAATAATAACAAATATTACAACCTGACTTATAATATGATTTATTTACATCAGAAAAAGAAACACTCCCTGAAAAAATACCGCCAACCCCATTTCTTTGAGCGATAAGAACTGGAGAACTATTCACAACAACTCCTAAATGATATACTTTTTTTTCAGATATCCAGGCAGCTAAACACCCCGCAATAGGAAAAGATATTTCATCTAATGACATAACAAGGCTAGAATGATCTTTGCCGCTCCAATCTCCCTTATATGTAAGTTCATCTACAGAATGTTCCCCCACCAAGTAACGAGCCGTTCCTATGCAATTCGAATTATTAACCCACTCAACAGATTTCCTCTTGGCATTAACTCCTCTCAAGAATTTCAACCTCTCACTCATTCTTTATCCTCCAAAATATCCTTTAACATATCCATTCTATTTTCCTTCTCAAGAAGTTGCCCTTGGAATTCACGAAGTTCTTTTTTCAACAATGCCACATCTTTCCAACAACTAATTTTCTCATTCATCTGCAACTCTGAAACTTCTATTTTCTTATAACGAAGATCACTTTTCTGCTTAGAAACATCACGCCCTTCCATAGGGTCATCAGTTTTCAAACTATCATTTTCAATCAAAAAATTATTTATCTCTGTCTTTAATTTCTCACCAGACTCAAAAATTTCTTCACTAAGCTTTCGCCTTCCAACAATTAATCTTTTTATATCCAAAATAGATTCCTTCAAAGAATCCACCTTAACCTTACCAAATTCCGAAAAATCAGCTTCTACAGAGGTATTACTAGGTTTTTCAGGGTTTTTCCCATTGAACGCAAATCCACTTTCTGGCACAATATCCTTTAGCTCCATTAAAAAATTATAAAAAGAGACTTTATAAATCTTTTGAAATGTTCTTATTCTACAATAACAACAAATAAACAAAAACCCATCAAAACCATTAAAAATCAAACACCCCTCTAAAATATATGCCATATGATATAATAACAGGAAGAGGAGAATCTGACAAGAAAGAACTAAAGGAAAAAGGACTTATTTTAATCGGGAAAGGATTCGTAAAAATGGGAAAATACAACTCCTTATCAAATAATATTTTCATGGACGTAGCAAGAAGTCACGTCATATTAGTAGCAGGTAAAAGAGGTTCCGGTAAATCATACACATTAGGAGTTTTGGCCGAAGAAATATCAAACCTACCAAAAGATGTAAGTCAAAATATTGCAACATTAATGTTTGATACTATGGGAATATATTGGACAATGAAATTCAAAAACGAAAAAGACAGAAAACTCCTAGAAGACTGGAAATTACAACCAAAAGAATTACCCATAAAAGTATTTGTGCCACACGGACACTACGACGATTATCAAGAAAAAGGAATTCCTATAGATAAAAAATTCGCACTAGATGCAACAGAAATGACACCAGAAGATTGGATTTTAACATTTGGACTAGATATAATAAATCCCGTATCTGTATTGATCCAAAGAACATTGATGAGAATACAAGAAAAAAAGAATTTTACAATAATTGAAATTGCCTCAGAAATAGAAAAAGATAAAAAATCACCAAACGAAACAAAAAACGCAGCAATAGCTTTATTCGAAGCAGCAAGAAGTTGGGGAATTTTTTCAGAAACAAAAGAAGATTCCACTAAAGTAGAAGATCTAATAACTGCCGGAACTACATCCATTTTAGATTTAAGCGTATATAACTCCATTGGAGCATTTAATGTAAGGGCTTTAGTAATAAGCCTTTTATCAAGAAAAATATTTAACCAAAGAATGAATGCAAGAAAATCTGAAGAAATAAAAGCCGTCGTAAAAGGTCTAGATTATTCAAGTTCATCAGAAAAAAAAGAATACCCACTTGTTTGGATATTTATCGACGAGGCTCACGAATTCTTACCATTAAATGGAAAAACAATTGCAACGGACGCATTAGTACAATTACTTAGAGAAGGTCGTCAACCCGGACTCTCACTAGTTTTAGCAACACAACAGCCAGGACAAATACATAGAGATGTAATGACTCAATCAGATATAGTAATAGCACACAGAGTAACTTCCGCCCCCGACCTTGAAGCCCTGAATCACATTATGCAAAGCTATTTACTAAATTCCATAAAAAGATATATGGATGAACTCCCAGCGCTAAAGGGTGCCGCAATAATTTTAGACGACAACTCCGAAAGAATGTATCCTATGCGGATGAGACCAAGATTTACATGGCATGGAGGAGAAGCTCCAATAGCTGTGAAACGGGAGAAAAAGCTATGAGATCATACGAAATAACAAAAACAAACGAATATACACCAAGAGTTCCTCCCGTATCAAGAACCACACCAAAACAACCCTCAGAAGAAGACCAAACCGAACATAGAAGGAATTCTACCCCAAAACATACTACCAGACATACTGGAAACAACTTAGACACAACGGCATAATTTCTAACAATAATCTTTAAATAGCCGTATACACAAAAAAATGTATACAAAATGACAGATATATTCGATAATACTATTCTTTGTAAAAAATGCGAAACCAAAATGGAAAAAGCAAAAATACTAAAAAATGGAATAGCATTAAGATTCGTTGTATGTCCAAAATGCAAAGAAAAAATAATTCATCCAATAGATGAAACAGAATATAATAAATACATAAACCTAAAAAAGAAAGAATTTAACGTAAAAATGCGAATAGTGGGAAATAGTTATACTGTATCCATACCAAAAGAAATAGTATCATTCATGAACGAACAAGAAAAAATATTAGACGATATGGTAAAACTCTGCTTCGAAGACATGGGAAGATTATCGCTAGAATTTCATAAATTTAATAACAATCAATAAAATGACAGAAAAAGAAACAAAATTAAAAGTTGTAGAATCACTTCAAGACGACGCCTATAAGGGAATCGCCAGAATTGACGAAAATATAATGAAGCAGTTAGACATATCCAGAGGAGACGTTATTTTAATAAAAGGAGCAAGAGAAACTGTAGCAATTGCAGACCGAGCATACCCCGCAGATACAGGAGAAAATATAATTAGAATCGACGGAGTATTAAGAAAAAACGCAAAAACTGGAATTGGAGAAATAATCACAATAAAAAAAGCTGAAGTAACCAAAGCTAAAAAAATAATCATAGCTCCAGCGCAAAAAGGAATAATGATACAAGATTCGGGTGGAATAAAAAAAGGACTTCTAGGTAGAGCACTTGTTAAAGGAGATATAATTATGCTAGGCGGAGTACAAAGAAGAAAAGCCTTACTTGGAGACGATATGAACGAAGAACTTGGAGGATTAAATGAAATGATTGGAGGAATGATGGAAGGAATGGGACTCGGAAATTTAAGCGGAGGAATAACTCAAATAAAATTCTTAGTAACAAATGCTGCTCCAAATAAACCAGTAATAATAACTGAAAACACCGAAGTAACACTTTCAAACAAAGCAATAGAATTAGAAGGAGAAAAAATACCAGAAATAAATTACGAAGACATTGGCGGACTTACTGAAGAAATAAAAAAAATAAGAGAAATGGTAGAAATCCCAATGAAACATCCAGAAATATTTGAAAAGCTTGGAGTAGAACCACCAAAAGGAGTATTATTACATGGACCTCCCGGAACAGGTAAAACACTTTTAGCAAAAGCAGTAGCAACAGAAACAGAAGCAAATTTTGTTTTATTAAATGGACCAGAAATAATGAGCAAATTTTACGGAGAATCAGAAAAAAAGATTAGAGATATTTTTGACGAAGCCCAAAAAACAGCACCAACAATTATTTTTATCGACGAGATAGATGCTATAGCACCAAAAAGAGAAGATGTAAATGGAGAAGTAGAAAGAAGAGTAGTTTCACAAATTCTAACAATGATGGACGGGTTAAAAAATAGAGGACGAGTTATAGTAATTGGTGCAACGAATAGAATAAATGCAATCGACCCCGCACTTCGTAGACCAGGAAGATTTGACAGAGAAATTGAAATAGGAGTTCCAAATAAAATAGGAAGAGAACAAGTTCTAAAAATTCACACACGAGGAATGCCATTAGCAAAAGATGTAGACATTCAAAAAATAACATCACTAACTCACGGATTTGTAGGAGCAGATTTAGAATCTTTAACAAAAGAAGCAGCAATGACAGTTTTAAGACAATTTTTACCACAATTAAAATTGGAAGGGGACGAAAAAATACCAAACGAAATTTTAGAAAAATTAATAATAAAACAATCTGACTTTACAGAAGCACTAAAAGTTGTACGTCCGTCCGCAATGCGAGAAGTCTTAGTAGAAACTCCCAACGTAAAATGGGAAGACGTAGGGGGATTAGATAAAACAAAACAAGAATTAAAAGAAGCCGTAGAATGGCCAATGAAACATGCTGAAAGCTTCAAAAGAATGGGAATACGTCCAAGTAGAGGTTTGCTTCTTTATGGACCACCAGGAACGGGTAAAACGCTTTTGGCAAAAGCTGTCGCAAAAGAATCCGAAGCAAATTTCATTCAAGTAAAAGGACCATCTCTCTTAAGTAAGTGGGTAAATGATTCACATACTGCAATAAAAAAAATATTCGAAAGAGCCAGACAAGTTTCACCATGTATAATATTCTTCGACGAAATTGATTCTATAGCCGTAAAAAGAAACAGTGGAGAAAATAATACAAATAATGAAAATGCAAAAGTCTTAAATCAACTCTTAGCAGAAATGGACGGACTTGAAGACCTTAACGATGTATTAATTATCGCCGCAACAAATAGACCCGACATGTTAGACCCAGCAATAATGAGGCCAGGAAGATTCGATAAAATACTTTTAGTAAACGCTCCAGAAGAAGAAGGAAGAAAAAAAATAATTGAAATTCACACGAAAAAAATGCCATTAGGAAAAAATAAAATAAAATTCAACGAAAAAGAAAAAAATGAATTAATAGCAAAAATAGCAAAAAAAACAGAAAGTTTCACTGGTGCAGATATTGAAAGTCTAGTAAGAGAAGCTGCAATGGTTTCACTTCGTGAATCAATAGATTCAGACATAGTAACCGAAGAACATTTTGAAGCCGCATTAAGAAAAACACAACCAAGCATATCAGAGTCAACAATAAAAATATACAAAAAAATAGAAGAAAATTTTATCAAATCAGCAAAAGGCGCAATCCCAACAGAAAAAAGTAGTTATTTATGTTAAAAAAAAATTAAACAATAAATTTAATTATGCAAAAACAAAACCCAGTCTCAAAAACCAATTACCTCATCTGCCTTTTCAAACTACGAACAACTGAAAGATATTGATCAAACTTAAACTGCCCATCTCTCATTGTTTTTTTACTAGCAACACCCGACTCATAAACCATACGTCTTCCATGATTTAAAACTTCCATACGATCCAACTTTAAATCTTTATCAGAATCAAAATATTCCACAACAACTCCATTTTTCTCTAAAACCCTCAAAGAACCATTATTAAAATTTAATATCTGATACCTCATCTCATCTCTTTTTCCAAAAACACTAGCATAATTATGGGAATTATCATTCAAAAAGCTACTATTATAACTACGAGGACTATTACCACTGGGATCGTCACTCACACAACCACTCAAGCAAAAAGCCAACACTCCCGACAATGCAACATTCGATAATCTTTTTTTTATTGACATATTATCTTCTTAAAACAATAGTAATTAGCATTTATAAATATTCTTAATTGCTTCTAACCCCAAAAACTTTCCATAAAAATTTTTACAAAATTTTCTCCCAAAGTTTTTCCCAACCCCAAACTCGAAAACAAGTTTTCTCGTTTCCCTCCCCCTTAAATTTTGCAACATACATCGGTACGTAAAAAAAAACTTTAGCAAGTATAAATAAAAAAAATTGTAAAATTACTTGGTTGTTATTGTTACTTTGTCACCCTCTACTAAAAACGTATGTTCTGTCTGTGCTACATTAGCTCCAGATGATTCTACCAAAGTTGAAAAATGATGAAGATTTCCATTGGACTCTAATTGATTAAGTCCCAAAACCGCTTTGCTCCCAAATTCTTTTACAATCCATCTACTACAAAAAGGCAAACTACCATATCCTTCAACAATATAAGTCAAAACCTCACGAGCAATTGAACTTCTAACATTCTTATTATTAACAAGAACATAAATACTTGAAGGATTTCCGTCGTGAACCTTTCCCCCACCCCTAGTTGAAAATGGCTCAATAGCATAAACACCATCAGCAAGTTCGTGAGTAGATTCATCTGGATAATTTGGAATATTACAACCAGCATGCAAATCATATCTATCTATTTGATGCCCAGATAAATTAACAATGGGGTTACATTCTAAAGAAATCATACTTCTAAGAACCTCCTTTCCAATCTCACCAGTAGTAATTCCTTTTTTAACAATCTTAGAAACATTTTCCAATGCCGATTCAGAAGCCTCGATAAGCTTTAAATTTTCTTTATTATTATCCAAATCAATACTAAAAGAAGTATCCGAAATATAACCATCAACATGCGCGCCTAAATCAACTTTAAGTAGACCATGCGCCAAAGTCTCATCATTAGGATAGGGAGTATAATGAGCAGCAATAGAATCAATACTCAAACCAGTAGGAAAAGCAGGCTCTCCACCGAGCTCACGAATTTTATCCTCTATCTTCTCAGCAATATCAATAAGTTTCATATCTCTTTTTATAAATGATTTAGCATACGCCACAGCTTCAGAACCAATTTTTCCAGCTAAAAGTATTTTTTCCCTTTCTTCTTTCTCCATATCAATAAATATACTCTTTGTTTTATAAATTCTATTATACTAATTAAAACATATGCTATATTTAAAAATAAAAAAAGCATATAAAAATATGACAACTTGGGAAAGACTTGGAGAATACCGCGGAGCAAAACGATCCAAAAAGCCAACTCATACAAATTTCTATAAACAATATGAAATAGAAAAAAAAATATTAGAAACTTCTAGAAGACCTCACGGATATGGAGATATTATATCTTCTGTAAGCGCATCTCTAAATACACCCCCCGAAGAAGTTGCTCCAACCCTAGATAAACTAATAGAAAAAGAGTTACTAATACAAGACAAAAATGATTTAAGATACACTGTTAGACGAGAATAAACAAAACTAATTTTGCTTAATTTTCAACCTTCTATTTTTAGGAACAAAATTTCCAATCTTTTCCGCCGAAGCTTTTCCACATCCCAAAAAATAATTTTTATATTTCATGACAACAAAACCTCGCATTCCACAACTAACATTTAACTCCGAACCTTCCATCCATTTTTGAGCTTCGGATTCGGTCAAATCATAAATATTTAATTTTATCTGATCCTTCAAAGCGTAAACTCCTTCAATACTAAGTCTAACATCACCACGATGAATCTTCGCAAAATAAATTCCACATCTCTCAATATTCATACGCATATTCTCCAAATCAGAAATATCTTTCGGACTCAAATCCCCCTGATATAAAAATAATCTCTCAGTTCCACGAGCAACAATTAATCCATCCAACCTTTCTATTCCAAACTGCACTCTCAACTTTTCAACAATTTCTTCCTTTTCAACTATACTAAAAATCTTAAAATCCGGTATTCTTTCTCTAAATGCCATTATTCAAAATCCCTCCCCATAATCTTAGAAATTTTCTCAGACTCAATACTTTTAACACCGCCAAGCATCAAAACCTTTCCATTAACAACAATCCTCAATTCAACAAAGCCAGTAAAAAAAGAAAGAAACCTCCTAGTGGAATATATTGAATCAATATCTTTATACTGAATAGCCATATTCCCCCCAGACTTAGAAAGAAGATAAGAAACATTGCCTTCTTTTTTTAGATTTTCAATCATATCCTTAGTCTTAAACTTATCCACACCTGAAAACATATATTTCAAAGAAGCATCATAATCCATAGGATTCTTGCTATAAATAATTAATTTATCTTTTTGAAAATCAAGAGTATATCTATGATGAAATAAATTAGAAACGACAAACGAAACAACCACCCCAGCAATAATCATCAAAAAAACAAAAAGAGCTATTTTATCCTTAATTCCATACTCTTCAATAAACATAACCCCAACTCCAAATAAAAAAAATACAAATAAAAATAAAAAAATTCCAAAATAAATCAAAGCCTTAGCACTTGGTAATACTATTTTCATTTTAACTCCTCCAATAATCCACTAAAATCTTTTTTACTTTTTACCACAGTATACTCGATATTATTTTCTTTTAATAAATTTTTATGCGCAGAATAATTTGCTTTTTTTCTTCTAACTCGATACATTAAACTATATCTAACAAGATCAAAAGTTCCCCTCCAAGTATCCCTATCATAATTTTTTAATTTTCTTTTTACAATTCTAAAAATTCTTTTATGAACTGGAGTCTTTAACCAAATAACCAAATCAGCAGAATTAATCGCATCTAAAACCCAACTAGAATAAACCCCCTCCATAATCCATTTTTCTTTCTTAACTATTTTATTCAATTTTTCAACCCGCTCATCTTTATCCAATTTCTCACTATACTTTTTAGACCAATAAATATCATCCAACTCACAATATGAAATTTTTAATTTTTCAGAAAGCAACTTAGCAAGATAACTTTTCCCAGAACCCGAAATTCCTAAAATATAAATTTTTTGAGTTTCCATATTAATTATTCCACCCTCCTAAATTTACTAACGAAAAATCCTTCAGTATTATTGTCATGTGGATAAACTCGAGCAACATCCTTCACTCTAAAATCAAACTTCTCACCCTGCCATTCCTTAACTCCTTCTCTAAACTTAATCGGCAAATCTGGTTTTATAACTTCAATAGAATCTCCAAGTTCCTCCAAAGCCCAACTAACAATAGCCTCGTTTTCCTCGGGAGCATGAGTACAAGTAGAATAAATCATTTCGCCTCCAACTTTCAAACAATTAAAAGATTTCTTAAACAAATTTTTCTGAACTCCACTAAGTGCCTTTACTGTATTAATATTCCACATAGAATAAGTTTTCAAAGAACTCCTCAAAGTCCCCTCCCCACTACACGGAGCATCAACTAAAATTTTATCAAAATAAATATCATTTTTATTCAACCTATCACATAAAGCTCCACCCTCCCTCTTAGTTAAAATTGCGTTATTTACCCCACACCTCTCCAAATTCGAAGCCAAAATTTTTATCCTTCCCATAGATAATTCATTAGCGAAAATACTTCCTTTACCATTCATAAAACAAGCAGCCTGAGTAGTCTTACTTCCCGGAGCAGCACACAAATCCAAAAAACTTTCTCCTTCCTTCGGATGTAAAGCTATAATAGGTAAAATAGAAGCCAACTCTTGAATATAATAATACCCCAACAAATGTTCCAAACTTCGACCAAGTTCTCCCGGCAAAAGAATGTTCTTAACTATCATAACTTCTGGATATTCTTCCCACGGCTGAAAAAGCTCCCAGCCTTTATCTTCTAACTTCTTTTTCAAATCATCCGGACTAATCTTCAAAGTATTACACCTAAACGACTTAACTGGAGGAACCTTCAAAATCTCAAGATACTTTTCTAAATCCTCACTACTAAGTAACTCAGTCATTCGCTCTAAATAAAGTTCCTTCAACTCCGGAATCTTACGCTCTCGCCTAACTCTCGTTTCCATAAAATTCTTAAAAAATATAACTTTATAAATCATACTTTATGTAAAATAACCCCAATCTCAATAATATTTTTTAAGAACATCTATTCCAATATAAAAAAAAATAAAAAAATAATTAATTAGAATTTTTTAAAACAAAATCAAATAATTCTGGAGCATCATAATCCCCAATAATTATTCTTCCCTTAATATCTTCAGGCACTCCAGGATTATTTAAAAAAAGCCTATATGCACCCGGAACTGCCACGGCCTAAGCAACAAACAAATTCGGATTATCATACAATATATTAAAAATATCTCTCTGAAAATCTGTACCTAAATGAGAAACCAACACTCTATAATTAGAAATATTTGGCAAAAAATCCTCGATAAAAGAATTAAAAATATCTCTCTCTTTACTAAATCCAACAACATCAACTTCTACTCCAGACTCCTTTAAACTCTTAATTAAATCATTACTCTTTCTTGAATAAATACCCTCGGACTCCCTTTCTCTATCTGCATACAAAACATCTACCATAATTTTATGCAGAACAACCACCTTTTAAAACTTCCCGAATTAATTTTAATCTAAAACCACTCTTCCAATCCTTTCTGTTTTTTTGCTTCTCCTAACTTATCTAACTTAGCAATCTGATTATTAATTCTTTCTTCGCTAAAACCATGCCGACCAACCAAAATTTCTTTTATCTTTTCTGAATCTACTTCACCAAAATCAAAATCCGCATCAATCGACTCGTGATTATTGAATAACTCAAATATAACTTTCCAATCAAATCCATCCTCCTCATCCATCTCATCAATTTTATCCTTAACCGATTCAAATATTTTCTCAGGAGTCTTAAACTCTTTAACAATCTCCAAAGCCTTTTTTTGCCCAACTCTAAAAACACCCTTAGGATTATAATCAGTCCCAACTAAAATACCCAAACAAATAAGCTGATCTCTATTAATTTCCAACTTTTCCAAAACATCTGAAAGCTTTATCAAAAGAGTTTTAACTTCAATATATCCAGAAGGAGTTTTTCTTTTTCTGGCCAAAGTTAAATTCTGAATTAAATATGGCGCTCCAAATAATAAACTATCATAATCTTGACTAGCAACCGCATAAACCTCATCTTTAGTTCTCGCCAAATACGAAGCCTCCGCCTCCCCCTCGCTCGGAGCCTGAACCACAAAAATACCCATAGCTTCCAAAAGCTCCTTGCTCTCCCTAACCATATCATCATCAAGCCTAACAAGCTGACTACTATATTTTCTCATCGCCGCAATATCTTCTTCCTGCTTTGCCTCCTCATACTTTTCCTTCGCCTGATCTTTAACCTCCTTTCTTTTCTTATGAGTCTTAGCTTTCAAATCCGGAGCTTTACCATCAAAAACATAAACAAGCTTAACACCAAGACTAAGTAACGCAACATTTCTATAAAGTATTCCAGACAAATGACTAGTAATTCTACCCTCAGAATCTTGCAAAGGAGTCCCATCCATCTGTCGAACAGAGGATAAAAACTGATACAAAGTATTAAACGCATCAACACAAATAATCTTACCCTTCAACTTTGAAATATCAAATTCTTCTCGGGGAACAATGTCCCGTATACTAAGTCCCATAAATAAAACAAATTAAAATACTATAAAAAATTAACTAACTATCTCTCATAGCCCATCTCTTCCCAAGCAGTTCCACCTAAACCGTCTCCATCTGGATTATCATCTTCCACCTCACTCCTATTAGTATAATCAATACACCCCTCATCCACTTTATCCTGAAAATCATCACAAACTACTATTCTCTCTAAAGCCCCTGGGGCATCATTCGGACAAAAAACTATGCCTTCATATCTATCCATAACATCAATATCCACTAAATCACTAGATTCTCCATTAGCCCTTTTCATTTCATGATCATAAAAAACCCTAATCTCATCATCAGAAAACGCAGATTTTTTATTTGCCTCAATAAATTTAAATCTTATATTTTCACTTAAATTATTCCCACTATAAGATAGAGATATCATAAAATAACCCGATTTTTCCAAATGACTCCTCATATCAGAAATAGACAAATCAGAACTCTCCAACTCACCATATCTAGAAACAAGATTATTACGCCTACTCTCTGTATCAGAATCTACCAAAAAACCATAAATCCCAAAATTACCTAAATTTATCGAATCTTCCCTTTTTGACTCCCAATATCTACTATCAGCCTCGCTAACTGCATTTTCCATAGCTTCATGACTAAAATCATCTTCTTCATATCTTTTATTGCATTCTACCATGATTTAACTCCTTAATAGTGGTATATAAATCTTTCTAAAGCAAAACCCCACCAACTTAATAAAGCAAAACGCCCAAACAAAAGTATGATAACAAAATTTGTACCAATAGATTATGACTATTTCGACCTGGAAGGAAAAAACTACATAAAAATAATCGGAAGAAACGAAAAAAAAGAACAAATCTGCGTAATTGACACCTGTGACATTTATATGTGGGCTATTCTAAAAGATGATTTAGAAAAAGAAAAAATAGAAGAATTAAAAGAAAAAATATCCAAAATAAAAGTAGAAAAAAAAGACAGAACAACTATTATAGAAAATATTGAATTACATGACAAAAAGTTCTTAGAAAAAAAAGTTAAAGCGCTAAAAATATACGCAACAAATTACAAAGATTTACCAGATATTGCAAACGAGTTAGGATTCGAAGAAATAGAAAAAAGAAGAGGATACGACCTAGGATTTACAACGCACTACATAATAGAAAAAAAACTAAAACCAATGTTCTGGTATGAAATCGAAGGAGAAAACATAAAAGAATCTGAAAAATTCAAAGACAAAATAAAAAGTAACGTAAAAACAATAATAAAAATTAAAAAAGTTAAAGAAATCAAAGAAGAAAAATTAGAACCAAAAGTACTCGCATATGACATTGAAACTGACTCATTAAGAATAGGAGAAGGAGAAATACTAATGATATCCCTAACTTCAAAAAATTATAAAAAAGTTTTAAGTTGGAAAAAATCAAAATCACGAGTGCCAGACTTTGTAGAATATGTAGAAGACGAAAAAGAATTATTAAAAAGATTTGTAGAAGAAGTAAAAAACATTTCTCCAGATTTCTTAGTAGGATATTTTTCAGACGGATTTGATATGCCTTTTATAAAAGAAAGAGCAAAAAAACTAAAAATAAAAATACCAATGGGGGTAGATAGTTCTGAACCAAGACTCTCACGAGGAAATACAACCACGGCAAAAATAAACGGAATTGTTCATATTGATATTTTAAAATTTATAAAAACAGCATACGCTCAATACATGAAATCAGAATCACTCTCATTAAACGAAGTAGCAAAAGAATTTCTAAACGACGAAAAAATAAAATTCGAATTAAAGCATTCTTCAAAAATAAAAGACGAAAATTGGAATGAATATTACAAATATAACTTACAAGACAGTATTTTAGTTGAAAAATTATTTGAAAAAATGTGGACAGATTTATTAGAATTCTCAAGAACAATAAATGAACCAATATTTGACACTTCCAGATATGGTCTATCAAGATATATTGAAAGCTATGTTTTACATAACTTAGAAAAATTCAACGAAATTCCACAAAGAAGACCTGGATATAATGAGTCAAACGAAAGAAAAAATACAAGAAAAGTAGAAGGTGCATTTGTTTTAGAACCAAAACCCGGATTATATGAAAAAATAGGAATGTTCGATTTCACGTCAATGCACACAAGTATAATAATAACTCATAATTTATCTGGATCAACACTCCTGGAAAAAAAAGAAAAAGACTCTTTCGAAACCCCAGAAATAGAAACAAATGAAGGAATAAAAAAATATTATTTTAAAAAAACTCCCGGATTTTTCCCAGAACTCTTAAAAGATATATTTGAAAAAAGAAAAAAATTCAAAGCAGAATATAAAGAAAATCCCAATCAAATAACATACGCCAGAAGTAACGCATTTAAAGTTTTATCAGCCTCTGCGCACGGCTATATAGGATTTTTCGGAGCAAGATATTACTCAAAAGAAACTTCCGCAGCAGTATTGTCATTTGTAAGAAAATTTAACCAAGACATAATAAAAAAAGTTGAAGAACACGGATTCACGCCAATTTTCGGAGACACTGATTCTGTTGGCTTTTTAATGAATAACCACAGCGAAAAAGAAACAAAATATTTTCTAAAAGAATTAAACGAAGAACTACCCGGAGTAATGCATCTTGAACTTGAAGGATTCTTTGAAAGAGGACTTTGGGTAACAACTAGAAACGGAACAGCTGGAGCAAAGAAAAAATATGCAATGATTGATAAAGAAAATAACACAAAAATACGAGGATTTGAAACAGTAAGACGAGATTGGTGCAAACTTTCAAGAAAATTACAAAACAAAATAATAAAATCAATATTAGAAAAAGGAAATGGAGAAGATGCGCTAAACTACACAAAAGAAATAATAAAAAAAATAAAAAACAGAGAAGTAAATAAAGAAGATTTGATAATAAAAACTCAATTAAAAAAACCCTTAGATGAATACAAAGCAACGACTCCACACGTAGTCGCCGCACAAAAAATGAAAGAAAAAGACATGCCAATAAGCGAAGGAGAAATAATAGAATATTTTATAGCAGAAACAAAAACAAAATCCAAATTAGTCCGTGACAAAGTAGCTTTAATAGACGAAGAAAAAAAATACGATATACCATATTATTTAGAAAAACAAATATTACCAGCAATAGAAAATATTTTTCAAGTCCTAAATATAGACGCAAAAGAATTAATCGAAGAAAAAAAGCAAGACAAATTAGATAAATGGTTTTAAAAAAATATTTATAATGAATGAAAAAGATTACAAAATAAATTTAATGTCGACGATATCCGACCAAATTCTTCCCCTCATATATTGGAAGTTCAACTCCACCCCTAGATTTACCACGAGTCCGAGTATTCCCACCACGATTCATCAAAAAAGCCAAACCAAGAATAACCAAAACAACTCCTGCAATAGTAATATACAAGTCAGACATTCCCTCTGGAATCGGAAGCTTTTCATAAACTTGAGGAATTAAGGGAGCAGCAACTAAAACAATTCCAAAAAGAGAAATTATATATCCTATCACCTTTTTCATATAATAATATATTTCTTTATTTTTATAAACATTTCCCTAAAAGAATAAGCCGCCAAAAGCTTTAAATTAAATAAATATTTCCTAAATTTATGAAAACTAATTATCGAGCATTTAGCTACTTTGGAGATATCGCCCTAATAAATTTCCCAAAAGAAACAACCAATTCAAACAAAAAAAAATTTGCAAATAAAATAATAGAAGAAAACAAATCCGTAAAAACAGTCTTAGAAAAATCAGGAAAATTCCATGGAAGGTTAAGAAAAATAAAAACAATACATTTAGCAGGTGTAAAAAACAAAGAAGTTCTATACAAAGAGAATAATTGCTCTTTTAGATTTAATATAGATTCAACTTATTTCTCTCCAAGATTATCAAATGAAAGAAAAGAATTAGCAGAACTAATAAAAAAAGATGAAGAAGTTTTAGTGATGTTTGCAGGAGTTGCACCCTTCTCAATAGTAATTGCAAAAAATTCACTTGCAAAAAAAGTTTACTCAAACGAAATAAATAGAATTGCAAATAAATATGCAAAACAAAATATAGAACTAAATAAATTAAATTCAAAAGTAGAACTTCTAAATGGAGATGCAAAAAAAGTAGCAGTAAAGCTATCTGAAAAAAAACAAACCTTCGATGTAATAGTAATGGCAAGACCACAACTAAAAGATTCTTTTTTAGAAGACGCATTTAAATTAACAAAAAAAGGAACCCGAATTTATTATTATGATTTTTGCAAAATTGAAGACACAAAATTAATAATTGAAAAAATAAAAAAAGAAGCAAAAGAAAGCAATAAAAAAATAAAAATAATAAATAAAAAAAAGGCTGGAGAAATTGCTCCATATAAAATAAGATTTAGGGTAGACTTTAAAATACTAAATTAGTATCCTGACTCAAAATATCTAAAAAAGAATAAATACCCATGTCTTTCAATTTTTTCATTCTCCTAAACTCTTCTCTAAAGCAACCAACTCCAAGCTCGCTTAAATTATCACAATATTCTACTTCTATATACCCTTTTCCAGACAAAGCCCGAAAAAAAGAACGAAAATTACCATCAGAAACAAAATTACTGCCTTTATAATTCCAAACCTGAGGCAAACCTACACTTTTTAACTCAGCCCTAGTAAGAGAAGCAAAATAATCCACAGATTCTCTCCTGGGAAAATCGGCAGGTTGCAAATCTTCTAATCTCATAATTAAAATTTTAGATGTCATATGTATTACTTAAAAAAAGAAATTAAAAACCCTTCTATTTCTAATTTCCCAAAAGATTTATAATTAAACTTACACTAAAAATATTAAAGAGAATGATAAAAAAATCAAAGAAAAAGCACATCCCGAAATTTCTAAAATTAAGCAGTCCTACAAATATAATACCAAAAACATTAGGACAAAAATCCGCAGACATAATTGCAAAATGGGCTGGTAGCTGGACATTTATACTCATGTTTATTTTTATACTAATTTCATGGATGGTACTAAACAGCATATGGGTAATAAAAGGAAAAACCTGGGACAACTATCCATTTATATTATTAAATCTAGTTCTCTCATGCGTTGCAGCACTTCAGGCCCCAGTAATATTAATGAGCCAAAATAGACAAACAGAAAGGGATAGAATACAAGCAAAATATGATTATTCCGTAAATAGAAAAGCCAAAAGAGAGATAGAAGAAATTCAAAAACAACTAAACAGAATAGAAAGAAATTTAAATAAAAAATAAAAATAATTATTCCAAAAGCCTACTATTCAATTCTCCAGAAAAATTAGTAAGCATTTTCTCTTTAACAATTTCTTTTTTCTTAGCCCAATCTGAATGACCCAAAACCCACCCCAACTTAACAAGCGCCGTCTCCGCCAACATATCATCCAAATAAATCACTCCAGTTTCTAAAATTTCACGGCCATTAGAATAAACCATAGGATTAAGTCTACCATTCATCGTCTGCGCAGCAGCACAAACAATCAAACCTTTTTCTTGAACTTCCTTTAATTTATTCGTCCAAGGATTCCTAGAACCTTTTGTTGCAACATGCCCAAGTCCAGTCATCTCAACAACAATTCCCTTATATCCTTTTTCTAAATAATAATCCAAAATATCCGGATTCTGACCAGGATAAAATTTAACTAACGCAACCTTCTCTTCAAATTTAAAATCAGTCTTAACTTCGGCCTTCAAATCCTTAATTCTATACTCAGAAACTCTCTCAATTCTATCCGAATATATTTTCATAAAAGGCTCTGTATTTATAGGCCTAAAAGCATCCCTTCTAGAAGAATGACACTTCCTAACCTTAGTTCCAGAAATCGCATAACAATAATCATCATTCGTAGTAGCGTGTCCAACAACAACAACTTCTGCCAAATCTGAAATTGCAACCATAGCACTACACCTCAAATTCAAATCCGCATCCGAAGAAGCTCTATCAATACTCCTCTGAGAATACGTAAAAATAACTGGCTTATTCACTTTGCCCAAAAAAAATGACTGCAAAGCTGAACCATAATGCAAAGTATCTGTACCCTGCGTAACTATAATTCCCTCAATAGTTTCATCCTTCAAAAACTTTTCAACAACCTTAGAAACTTTCTGCCAATCTTTATAATCCATATCCTCACTTCCCTTCATAAATGGAATCTCAACTTTACTTACATTGCAAATTTCAAATATTTCTGGATAATATCTAAAAAGTTTCTCAGGACCATCAAGCCAACTAACTCCCCCCGTCTTTGAATCATAACTTGAAGCAATTGTCCCACCAGTAATAATCATAGCAATATTCGGCTTACTTTTATCACTTTTAACCTTAAACTTCTCAACTTTTTCCTCACCTTTCTTAACAACTTTAACTTCCAAAACATCTTTCTTCTTAAAGCCAATATTATATCCATTATCCAACTTTAATAAAACCAAACCCTTTTCATTCTCAGGACTCTCTAAAAGAATTCCTTCATAAATAACTTTACTTAAATGAACTTCAACGTAATCAGATACTTCTGCCATAAAAAACTAAAATTCTATATCTATAAAAGCTTTTTCCTAAAAAATCTAACCCAACTTTTTTAAATATACCCACATATCAAAATACATGAGAACCCCCTTTGAACAAAGAAAATACGAAGTCCTAAAAAAATTAGACAAATCATCGAAAGGAGACTGGGACGAAAAAATACTAAAACTTTGCAATAAAATAAACAAATTAGAAAATTACTATACTACATCTTCTTGTTCTGGAAGAATACTCTTAATGATAGACCAAGAAAAAAAAGCAAAAGGATTATTCAACTGGGTTTCTCACAACAATTTCACACAAAAAAAATTAAAAGAAGAAATAGAAAAACTACCAAAAAATTATCCAATAAAATTCAAACAAGATCCCTGCATTTTACACATTGCTTGTAAATCAATCGAAGACGCAAAAACACTTTACGACAAAGCAAAAAAAATAGGATGGAAAAGAAGTGGACTTATTTCATTCGATAAAAGAATAGTTTTAGAAATAAATTCAACAGAAAAATTAGAATTTCCAATAATGCAAAATAACGAACTTCTTGTAAACGAAAACTTTCTAAAAATAATAACAAAAGATTCCAACGAAAAACTAAAACGAGGTTGGAAAAAGATAGAAAAGCTAGAAAAACTAATTTGAATTTTAAAAAATTATTTAAACAGCTATTTCCATATAAAAATATAAGGAGGTAATAAAATAATGAAAGAAATAAAAAAAGTTGGAGTACTATCCTTAGCTAAAATCTCTTGTGTAATAGGGGTTATTATAGGACTCATTGCTGGAATTATAATGACAATGGTAGCAGTCTTATTTACAGCAGCTATGGGTGCTTCAGGAGTAGGAGGAGTATTAGGAATTTTTTCAATAATTGTTCTACCAATTTTTTACGGAACAGCAGGATTTGTTGTAGGAGCAATATATGCATTTATGTATAATGTAATCGCCAAAAGAGTTGGAGGAATAGAAATAGAACTAGCTTAAATATAAATATTTTATTTTTTCTTATTTTTTCCTTTTTATTTTTTTTAATATTTTTACCAATATAAAAATATTTTAACAAACTATTAAACACACCTACTTTTCTTTAAACTTTTCTAGCTTCCCAAAAACTCCCTCAAATTTTTTTCTTCGAAAAAAATTTCCCCACCCCACCAAAATTTTGCTTAGATTTTTTATTTAGACGACATTAAAAATTTTCGTAGCGTACAACGGTACGTAAGAAAATTCTTTAACAAGTATAAATGAAAAAGATTACAAAATTGCCTAAAATTTCATTCCTTTCATCTTCTTCCCAAACTTCTTCGCCATCTTCATCATCTGCTTTTGACTCATCCCTTCACTCATATCAGAACCAGCCCCCATCTTCATCATATCATTAAGCATATCATACTGTTTCAAAAGCGACCTAATATCACTTCCATTAACTCCCGCCCCACGAGCTATCCTCCTAATTCTCCCAGTCTCTTTCTTTAAAACCTCAGGATCCTCTCGCTCTTCTTTCGTCATAGATTTTATTATATGCTCCCACTTCGAAATCTTTTCCTGCTGCTCAGAAAGAACGTTGTCATCAATTTTAGCAGCACCAAGACCCGGAATCATTGACTTTATCTTATCCATTCCTCCAATCTCATTCATACTTTTAACCTGCTCTACAACATCCGACAAACTAAGCTTCCCACTCTCAAGTTTCTTCTGCATCTTTTCCTGAGACTTCTCGTCAGTAACCGATCTTATCTTTTCCAAAAGCGATTCCAAATCCCCCATCCCAAGAAGACGAGACAAAAAACTCTTCGGATTAAATTCCTCCAAATCATTAACCTTTTCCCCAGTAGCAATAAAATAAACACTAGCACCAGTCTCAGCACAAGCAGAAAGCGCACCGCCACCCTTAGCAGTAGAATCCATTCTAGTAACAATTACACCACTTATATTCAAAGCTTCCTTAAACTTCTCGGCCTGAGTCTTCGCAGTCTGACCAACATCCGCCGGCATAACTAAAATAGTTTCAGTCGGTTTCACCTTCTTACCAAGCCCTTCAATTTCATCAACAAGCTCTTCATCTAAACTATGTCGCCCCGCAGTATCAACCAAAACCACATCATAACTTTTCAATTCAGACTCCATTTTCTTCCAAGTAACAATCGCATCATCACAATCCATATCTACAAAAACATTCAAATTATTCTGCTCACCTAATTGCTTTAACTGAGTTTTTGCCGCAGGTCTATGAACATCAAGCCCAACAAGAGCAACCTTTTTTCCACGCTTAGCATAATAATTTCCAAGTTTAGAAATTGTAGTAGTTTTACCAGCACCATAAAGACCTAAAAGCATAATTCTATTCTGAGAATCTAATAACTCCAATTTTTTATATTCTCCCAAAATACCCAAAAGCTCATCGTGAAGAAGTTTAACAATATGCTCTTTCTTATCAATCCCCTTAATTCTCTCATCAACCGCAGCTTTTTTTATCTTGTCAGAAATCTCCTTAACTAAAAATATACTAACATCTGCCTCAATCAAAGCCCTCTGTAAATCACGAACTATAGAATCAACCAAATTCTTATCCAAAAATATAGCATTCGCTAACTTATCTGTCGCCTTCCTAAACGCACCACCAAGCTTCTCAAGTACCATAAAAAATTAAGCATATCCAGACTTAATAAAGTTTAGGATTGGAAGATTTAATGAGAATAATCATTAGAGGCCCAAAACATTATTAAATAAAACAAAACAAATAATTACATGAGAGGTTATGATAAAAACAAAATAGTACTATACCTATTTTTAGCCATTTTAATTATTTTCGAACTCTATTCAATTTCCATACAAAGTAGTTATATGTGGGACGGACTTTGCTTAATAGGATTTTTACTATTTATATTCCACTTAAAAGACAAACTTCACTTACACCCATTCCACCTTTTCTTACTAGGAATATTTTTAATTTTACACAACCTAGGAGTTTTTGGATGCTATTTTAACAACTACTACGGAATCGAATTCGATACATATGTTCATTTCTACTTCGGACTTGTTTCAACTTTAATATTATTCAGAGCCTATGACTTTATAGTTCCAATAAAAGATAATAAACTAAAATACTTTACATTAATAGTAATCATCTTAGGAATGAGCGCCTTCCACGAATTATTAGAATATGCCGGAGGAGTCCTACTTGGAGAAGGCTGGGGATTCTTAAAAGCAGGAGCTGGAGATATTGAAATGTGGGATACTCAAACAGACATGAGAAACAATGTTTTCGGAGGACTTTTAGCAATTGCGATTTATCACATAAAAACAAATTTCA
>Ga0222658_1000384_pt1 | contig 24160 bp, 22 predicted proteins | sample AntAcemetagen476_FD_179830 | JGI IMG/M metagenome (GOLD analysis project Ga0222658, IMG submission 179830) | Saline water microbial communities from Ace Lake, Antarctica - #476 | ecosystem: Environmental > Aquatic > Non-marine Saline and Alkaline > Saline | place: Antarctica: Ace Lake... | reverse complement strand
AGAACAGATATGGATTATTTAGTTCTCAATAATTGTGTGGTGAAAAAACAAAGGGGATAGAGGTATGCATGCGTGGATTACAAGGATAAGAGAAAAACTCATTGTTTTCATATTAGGTCTTATTCTTATTATGGTTATATTGGAGATAGTATTGCGAATAATAGGTTATGGAGAGGTTAGATCACCGGCATTTAACGAGAAGGTTTGTCATAAAGGTCCGAATGATTATGTTATACTTTGCATAGGGGATTCTTTTACAGCGGGCTGCGAATCGCCACCGGATAAAAGCTATCCAAGACAGCTGGAAGAATTACTTAACGCGGAAGTTAAGCGCGAAAATTTTAGAGTTATTAATAAAGGAATGGGTGCCTATAATACAGCTCAGATTTTAAGCGAATTAAACAGAAATATACAGACAACCAATCCGGATCTTGTAATATTATTGGCAGGAGGAAGTAATTTATGGAATGCATGGGGCTATAGGCAATACCTAGAAAAAAGATCTCCGTTATTTGGGTTGCAAGATATTATTTATAGGATTAGGTTATTTAAATTAGTTAAATTGATAGCCATTGACATGCAAAATAAACTCAAAAAACAGAAAGTAGATTCTCTTAATACTTTTTCGCGGCAGGATTTTTTAATGAATGAATCGCCCTTAGATGCCGTTTATTATCAAGATAAAGCAAGAAGTTATGAAGAAAAAGGTATGTATAAAGAGGCAGTAGAATACTATCGCAAGGGGATAGAGATTGATCCAGAAAACCATAGTCTTTATTTTAGTTTAGGGTCAATCTATTGCAATCAACTTAATAATAGGGAAGAGGGTATAAAAATGGTTGAGAGGGCAATAGAAATCAATCCTAACAGTTCTTTCGGGATTTATATGTTTTTAGATAAGGAATATAGGGGTAATGAAGAAAAATTAGCGCAATTTCTTAGTCGTTTTTCAGATTCGAGTAAAACAGCGAAGGATTTTATGAGTATGGCCCTAGAAAGAAAAACATTTCAGGATGAGGCAAGAAAATGGATCACTCTGGATATTAAGGCTATGCTAGATATATGTTCACAAAATGATGTAAAATTAATGCTCCAAGATTATCCTATGGCTTCAAAGAATTCACCCGGGCTTAACGATAATATAAACCTTATAATTGCAGAGGTGGCAAAAAAATATTCACTCCCGTTAGTAGAGAATGATAGTGTTTTTAAAAAGTTATTCCAAAATGGGGCAAAACCAGAGGATTATTTTATGCCAGGTGAGCACCCAAACGTTATAGGTTACGGAATCATGGCGAGAAACATATACAATAAAATGGTCGAAGAAAAGCTGATACTATCTGATCGATAGGGAATATCAGTAGAAAGGGGCGGGCGTGAAAAAAGCTATTTTCATGTTCTCAGGGGGCGTGGACTCGACATATGTAGTAGATAGAGTGGCTCCGCAGTTTGATAAAATATTTTTGCATACATATGTGACACCGGGAATGATTAAGGCAGAACGTTCAATACTATCCGCTGAGCAGCTTAAAAGATTACACGACGATAAAATAGAGCATCATATTATTGATATAAAAGATTTTGTATACTCTGTTCGAGGAAACGCTTTAAAATGCATCAAGGATAACGTGAAGTATCACTTTATGTATGCGTGGTGCTTAGGATGCAAAGTCGCTATGCACCTTTACGCAATCAGAGAATGTAAAGCATTAGATGTCAAGATTGTTTATGATGCAAGTAATTTTTATGATATTCATGCCTTGGAACAGCACGAAAAAGCAAAGATAGCAATTTCAGGTATATATGAACAACATGGCATAGTTTACAATTCGCCGTTTTATTATGAATCTGAAAAGGGGGATTTTAAGCCTCCCGAGGAAGCTCCGAATAGAATGAAGCTAATTAAGCAACATCTATCTCTAGAAAAGGAAACTACGAAATTTCGTTTAAAATATCTAAAAAAAAGAGGCATAAATCTCGGAAATGGTTTTATGGATATGTATCGCTGCACTCAGCCCTCTTGCACAACAAGTATATTTTTTAATGGTTTACGTGTTGCGCTTAAGCCTTTTATCGCAGAGGCAGTTGAAGGTTATCAATTATATATAAAAGACAAAGCTAACGATGCGGCGTATAAGGCTTAAAGCTTGATAGCGTCATAATCTAACGGTAGCTTTTTAGAACTTACCAATATAGAGTTTTTAAGATGCCAACAAATGTAATTTAACTATGTTTTTGTGTAAAGGAGGGCTTTCAAATCACTACTTATAATAATCGGCCATGCCAAGAAAACGATATTAGGAAAATAAAATTTTCTTTAATCATTCCTTTTTATAACGAAGAAGACAATGTATCGATACTGCACAAAGAGATTATTGAAATATTGGGTGATTTTTCTTGTGAAATCGTATATGTTAATGATGGTAGTACCGATAATACATATAATGAAATAATCGGCGCGATCGAATCTTTTAAAATGCCTTTGACCGTAAAAGTTTTGAATATACATGATAACACAGGTCAATCTTTTGCTTTACGGGCAGGGCTTGCAAACGCTTCACACGATGTGATAGTTTTCATGGATGGCGATTTGCAAAATAATCCCGAAGATATCTTGACTCTTTTAAAAAAATTTTTAGAGGGTTATGATTTGGTTCAGGGAGTAAGGATTAATAGAAAGGACCCTGTTCTAGCCAAGAAGGTGCCTTCGAAATTAGCGAATTTATTACTTTCAGTAATATGCAAAAGTAAATTTCGTGACCTGGGTTGCTCACTAAAAATATTTTATAAACACGATATTGATAATTTTATGTTTTACAGAGGTTTTCACCGAGTTTTGCCTATCTATCATTCTTTTAAAGGAATGAAAACAGCGGAGGTTTTTGTAGGCCACAGGAAGAGGGTTCATGGTGTTACAAAGTATGGATTTTCGCGAACATTTGATATACTATATGAGGTAGTAAAGGTTAATTTTTTTGAAAACAGCTCGAATTTCTTTATATACGCCAGCTCCGCTGCAGGATGTATGCTTATACTTATAAGTTTTTTATTACTATTTTTTAGACATATATTCAATATGACCTTAATTGTTTCACTTATCGCTTTCTTAGAAGGTTTATACATTTTTGTGCTCAGTGCTTTTTTGTATATAGGCCGTTCATTCTATTTTTATCAAAAGCAATTGGAATCGGTCGACAGGAGAGTCAGTGTTAAAATTTTCAAATAATATTTTAAAAGGCGTAAGATTTTGCCTAGTATTTCCGCCCTATCAGGAAAGTGACGATATAATATCTATTAAGACAATGAAACAAGGGCTAGGTAAAATCCCTCCGATTTCTTTGTGCGCAGTCGCGGCAATTTTAGAGAAATTTGGAGCTGTTGTCAAGATTGTAGATGCAAACGTATTAAACCTATCACTCGCAGATACCATACGAGAAGTGGCCTCGTTTAGGCCGGATTTTTTAGGTTTCACTGTCTCTACTTATCAGTTTCATTTTACGTTAGAATGGATCAAGGGAATAAAGGCACATATTAAAGTGCCTGTTTTCGTCGGGGGGCCACATGTGCGTATTTACCCGGATGAAATATTAACACATAAATGTATTGATTATTGTGTTCTGGGAGATGCGGAAGAACCCTTAGTGCGCCTATTGCACTGTATCATTGAAAAAAAGGATTTAGCCCCCATAGGAGGTATAGCGTATAGGTTAAATGGGAACGTGAAAGTTAATAGATTTTCCTTATATACTGATAAGCTAGATAGCGTTCCTTTTCCATCGAGGCACCTTTTAAATAATAAGTTGTATTTTTCTTTAATATCTAAGTATAAAAATTTTACCGCTATGACCTCATCCAGGGGTTGTGTATTTCAATGTACATTTTGCGATAATCATTATATACCGCATAGAGCGATGAGCCCGAAGAGGGTAGTTGATGAAATGGAAGTATGTAATAAAGAGTTTTCTGTAAAAGAGATTGATATGTTTGATAGTATTTTTTCTGTAAGCAAGAGAAGGCTCGCGGATATTTGTGTTGAAATAACGAAAAGGAAGCTGGATATCAAATGGTCGATGAGAACAAGAGTTGACTTGGTTGATAAGGATATATTGAAATTATTAAGAGCATCCGGATGCATGAGGATATACTATGGCATTGAAAGCGGTTCGCCCAAGGTCTTAAAAAATATTAAAAAAAATGTTAGCATAGATCAAATAAAGTATATTGTAAAGCTGACTAAAATAGCAGGCATAGATACCTTTGGATTTTTTATGATAGGCAATCTTGAGGAAGACGTGCAGACCGTTAAGGAGACAGAGAAATTAATGCTCGCTCTTCCATTTGATTATGTGCAGATAGCCCCTATATTTTATCCACCAAATACTGAGATTTATAAAGAGTTGGTAAGGGTTATAAAATCGGACTATTGGAAAGAATATACGATTAACCCTGATTATAGAGCGGAACTACCTATTGTAGGTACCGATTTCAATAAAAGGCAATTGCATTCTATTGTCAAAAGGATGTATCTAAAATTCTATTGCAAGCCAAGAAACGTAATCAGAATACTGGTTGGATTAAAATCATTTAACGAGCTAATCAGATATTTAAAGGCGATATGTAGCATGCTCGGAGAGAGTTCTGCAAAACATAAAAACTAGTATCAGAAAAGTTATAACATAAGTTATGGTGCTTAATGGCTATTTTAAGTATTTCAGATAATCATAACAGCGGTGTCTGTTTGTTGAAAAACAAAGAGATCGTTTTTGCTGTTAACGAAGAAAGCTTAGCTAGGGAAAAACTAAAAGGCGGATTTCCCTATCTATCTATTAAAATGGCAATGGAATACTCTAATATTAGCCCGAATAATATAGAGTATATTATAGTGGCATCTCAAATGACACCATCATTTATTCTTCGTCTGTTTGAGGATTATCACAATAGTTTACGTTATGGCGAGTCGTCTTTTAGCTATCTCCTGAACTTGTATATCATATACCAGGTGATTGCATACAAATTAAAATTACCTCATATTGCGGAGAAAGTATTGTCAGGCGGAGTTCTTAGAGGTAAAATAGCGAAATTGGGCATAAGAGCAAAAATAATCTTAGTAGATCATCATTATGCTCATGCCGCATCTGCCTATTATACCTCAGGCAATGGTGATAATTCTTTGGTCTTTACCGCTGATGCCATGGGGGACGCTTTAAGTGTTACTGTAAATATCGGACAGGGCCCCTGCTTGAAAAGGATCTACTGTCAAACTGGCTTTAGCGCAATAAGCACTTATTATTCGCGTTTAACAGAATTTCTGGGTTTCAAGCCTCTAAGACATGAAGGAAAGATAACAGGCCTAGCGGGGCATGGAAAGCACGACAATGAAATTATAAAATTAGCTAAGGATAGTTTTCGCTTTGTAGAAGAAAAGAAAGCATTTAATACCAAGAATCATATCAGAAAAGAAAGCATGCACAGGGGAATGTATGCGAAGCTTAAAAAGTATTCAAAAGAAAATATAGCGTATAATTTTCAAAAAAACTTTGAAGACCAGGTAGTAAAATTTGTAAGTTTTTGGATGCATAGAACAGATATCAGTAATGTAATATTGTCCGGAGGAGTTTTTGCTAATGTTTCGCTTAATAAAAAGATAAGCGAGATTAAGGGCATAAGCAGTTGTTATATTTTTCCTCACATGGGAGATGGGGGTCTTTCAATGGGAGCGGCACTTGCTTTTCAGAAACATAACCCCAGACCCCTAGAAAGTGTATATTTAGGACCGCAGTATACCAACGAATACATAAGAGGCATGCTTAGAAGGTATGCTGATAAAACTATATCTGTTTTTGTGCAAGAGGAGTTATTGTGCGAAAAAATCGCGAGGTCAATCTTTAGCGGCAAGACAGTGGCCCATTTTAACGGAAGAATGGAATATGGGCCGCGCGCGCTAGGAAATAGGTCTATTTTATACAGAGCAGATGATCCGACCTGCAATAAATGGTTAAATCGTAAATTGCAGAGAAGCCATTTTATGCCTTTCGCCCCAATGTGCCTAAAGGATGAATTCAATGAGATGTTTGAAGCGGCTCTGGATAAGACAGGCCTCACCTTGCAGTATATGAATATAGCGGTAGATTGTAAGCAAAAAATGATAAATGCCTGCCCTGGTGTTGTGCATGTAGATAATACAGCGCGGCCGCAGATAATAGATTGCGAAAATAACCCTAGGCTTTTTAAGATTCTCTCTTTTTATAGAAAATTGAAAGATACATCCGTTATTTTAAATACAAGCTTTAACAAGCATGAGGAACCTATAGTCTGCTCTCCTGAAGACGCAATCGACTCTTTTTTAAGATGCGGATTAGACATGTTAATTTTAAACAATTATTTTATATTAAGAAAATAACACTAATTGACAGGAGCATTGTTTGTGTCAATAAAAAAATATCTACCCCATATTTTATTAGCATTGCTAGTTTTTACGGTCATAGTGGGCAATTTTTGTTGGTTGAAATCGACTGATCTGGTATTGCCGTTTGCTTCTGCAGAGACCGGCCTCGATTTTTATATTGGTGCGACCGAAGGCGTGAGTAATCTGTTTGAGGGTATAAGCAATATAACTGAGAAGCTTGCGGGTTGTACTTATTATCCGCCTTTGCATTTTCTTCTTATTATGTTTTACCATCTTATTTTTGGTCCTGAAAAATTCGTGCCTATGGCAGTAAATGCAACCTGTCTTATCATAGCGTTATTTTCAATATATATGCTATGTAAAAAAATATCTGGCCCAAAATCAGGGCTTTTAGCTGTCTTTATCACTATAACTTGTCCTGCTATCTTTATCATGGCAAGAACGGATTTAACGGAATATGTGCTATTTTCGTTGGTAGCGTTAACACTCTATCTTTTTATATACACGCAGAATTTTTATAATAGGAAATACTCTGTATTGCTGGGCGTTGTATTAGGGTTAGGAATGCTAACAAAATGGACATATCCTGTTTACATCTCAGGAGCTTTTTTTGTATTTGTAATATTAATGTTCATGAAAGGGCTTGAAAAAAAACAACTAAAGAACCTAATTCTATCTGTTTCGATAGCTATTATTATATCAGCTTTTTGGTATCTGGGCCGTCTGGATATAAAATTCTTTTTTTCAACTATAAGTGGTGAAGCATCACAGATTTCTCTAAGCGAAAGGATAGGTTATTTTGCTAACGCGCTAAAACTATATATCTCATTACCTTATACAATTGTATTCGTAGCAGCGATACTTGCGTTCATTATAAATATTAAAAGAGACGTATCTATTTTTTTTGTACTGATTCTTGTGTTTATCGTGCCTTATGGTTTTTTTTCTTCGGTACCGCATGTGGAGTATAGATATTTGTTGCCGGTTATCCCATCGATTAGCTGTTTAGCCTCGCTGGGGGTATCTAAAATATTACATAATTTTGTCAGGATAGTCTTAATATCGGTTATAGCCTCTATCGGATTATTTAACTTGGTATTTTATTTTCAAAAAATACCAGCATTGAGTGGATTCTTTCAAGATATTCCCCTTACGAAGTTACAATACGAATCTAAGATGTTTGATAATATCATTAATGTAATTAATGGTGATTCAGATGGGCCTGAGATATTTATGGCGGCATCCCCTTTTAATGGGCCTGAAGATTGCTATGTAAGTCTATCGCCAATGACTTACAGGTTGACATTAGACCACCTGAAGCGCAGGAATCAAAATATATCAATTAAAGGTTTTGCGCTGAATGATTTTATGGGGTTTGCCTACAAGTTAGATTATGTAGATTTTTTAATAGTTACGAGACCTGCATTGGAAGATGATAAGAGGTCTAATGAGATGAGGGCTCTCATAAGAGAGTCTAGAAATTTTAAATATATTTATGGCAAAGAACTTTACATGGATGACCCATCTTATCGTATGCTTATTGAAGATAAATTTGCTTTATTGAAAGAGATTCCTTCGAGACTAGATAGTAATGTACTTATATATAAAAATAAAAAACTAATCTCAGGTAAGGAATGATCAAAACCTTATTTTCAGGAAAAAATAAAGAGGAGCATCATTTGTGTTAATAAAAAAATATCTACCCCATATTTTATTAGCATTGCTAGTTTTTACGGTCATAGTGGGCAATTTTTGTTGGTCGAAATCGACTGATCTGGTATTGCCGTTTGCTTCTGCAGAGACTGGCCTACATTTTTATATTGGTGCGACCGAAGGTGTAAACAATCTGTTTGAGGGTATAAGCAATATAACTGAGGAGCTTGCGGGTTGTACTTATTATCCGCCCTTGCACTTTCTGCTTATTATGTTTTACCATCTTATTTTTGGCCCTGAAAAATTCGTGCCAATGGCAGTAAATACAACCTGTCTTATAATAGCGTTATTTTCAGTGTATATGTTATGTAAAAAAATATCTGGCCCCCAATCCGGGCTTTTAGCCGCCTTTGTCACTATAACGTGTCCTGCTGTTTTTATCATGGCAAGAACGGATTTAACGGAATACGTGCTCTTTTCGTTAGTAGCGCTGACGTTATATCTTTTTACATATACGCAGAATTTTCATGATAGGAAATACTCCATATTGTTGGGCGTTGCATTGGGACTAGGTATGCTAACCAGATGGACATATCCTGTTTATATCTTAGGAGCTTTTTTTGTATTTGTAATATTAACATTCAGGAAAGGGCTTGAAAAAAAACAACTAAAGAACCTAATTCTATCTGCTTCGATAGCTATTATTATATCAGCTTTTTGGTATCTGGGCTATTTAGATATAAAATTCCTTCTTAACTGCATAAGTAATGAGGCATCAGGGTTTCCGTTAAGCAAAGTAATTATTTTCTTTGCCCAGGCTTTAAAACTTTACGTTTCTTTGCCTTATTTAGTTATATTAATAATTGGGGCACCGGTTATTGCCATAAACTTTAAAAGAGCCGGCTCTATTTTTTTTATATTATGGCTGTCTATTATTGTGCCTTATGTAATCTTTTCTTCCATCCCACATATTGAATTTAGATATTTTTTACCGGTTATCCCCGCGGTTAGCTGCCTTATTTCTTTAGGTATATCTAAGGTATCATATAAGTTAGCCAGAAATGGCTTAATGCTGGCTATAATTTGTATAGGCTTGTTTAATTTGACAGTTTATTTTAAGATGTCACCGGCATTAGGCTGGCAGTTTGAAAACATTCCCTATGAGAAACTGCAATCCGAATCTAAAATGTTTGAGAATATCATTCAGACAATAAACGATAATTCAAATAGCGACGAGGTAATTATTGCGACGTCTCCTTTTAATGGACGCACCAATTCTTATCTGACCTTATGGTCTGTTACTTACAGATTAACATTAGAGCATCTTAAACACAGGAATCAAAATATAGCAATTAAAGGTTTTGAATTGTCTAAATTTAAAGAGTTCCCCTATGAGATTGACGATATAGATTTTTTAATAGTCACGAGGAGTGCGCTAGAAGATGATGAAAGGTCTAATTGGATGCGAAATTGTACTAGGAAGTATACAGGTTTTTACCAGCGCAATATTAAGGAGCTCTACATAGATGACCCATCTTATAGGAGTATTATTATGGATAATTTTGTTTTGTTGAAAGAGTTTCCTTCGAGACTAGATAGTAGTGTAATTGTTTTTAAGAATAAGCGGAGGATGTTAGATGGGCTGTGATGTTTTTTATTGCGTATCGAAATTAAGGTAATATGGTTATTACACAGGTGTTGTAATGGATTTGCATGTTAAGATTCATGAATATTGAGTTTGCTACTTAATCTGCAGCGGGGGGGCAAATATGTTCGGAGTTTATAGCACAAGAGGCATAATGCCGAACGAAAGAAGCATATATATCAATGAGATGTCAAGCGCTTTATGTTACGGATCCAATACGGAAAAAAAATATTCAAGCGAAAATATCTTGTTAGGCATAAACACAGGTTCTCAGTCAATATATCATGAGAGCAAGAATTTAATAGTAGCCTATTGCGGCAGAATGTATAATTGCGACGCGGAGGCAATAGCCAATCTTTATGAAGAATATGGCGTCGATTGCCTTAAACGCATAAAGGGTATGTTTTCTCTGGCCTTATGGGATAAAAATAAAAAGAGGCTTTTAATAGCGCGAGATAGATTTGGAATAAAGCCACTGTATTATTATCACAAAAATGGTATTCTTGCTTTTTCCTCAGAAATTAAGGCATTACTTAAATTGCCATTTGTAGGTAAAGAATTAAATATGCAGGCGGTTAACATGTATTTTTCATTCGAATATATCCCTTCGCCACATTCTATTTTTAAAGATGTCTATAAATTAAAACCAGCCCATTGCATTATCTATGAAAACGATAATATCGAGGTTCTTTCTTACTGGAATCTGACTGCTATTGACACAAATAAAGAGATATCTTTTAAAGCAGCCGGCAGCAAGCTTAAGCAGCTAATTAATAATTCTATCAAGGACCACATCGCAAGTGATTCCCCCCCAGGTGTTTTCTTAAGCGGTGGTATGGATTCTAGTACATTGGTGGCCTTATTAAACGCAGATCATGGTAAAAAATTCCAAACTTTCTCTATGGGTTCCGGAGAAAAGTCATTTGATGATTCAAAATATGCTGCCTTTGTATCAAAATATTTTGGCACAAAACATTATAACTATACATTTACTGTTGATGATTTTATAAATAACTTTTACGATGTTACAAATGTTCTTAATGAGCCCTTTGCTGATATGTCTATATTTCCTACTTATATGCTTTCTAAGCTTACGCGGCAGCATGTCAATGTCGCCCTATCCGGAGAAGGCGGCGACGAATTGTTTATGGGCTATCCTACCTATGTTGCTCATAAGTACGTCGGTTTGTTCAATAAATTACCGAATCCACTGAAGTACATAAGCAAGTATATTACAAATAAGTTGCCGATTTCTCACAAGTATCTTAGTATTGATTTTAAATTGAAACAGTTTATTAAAGGTACGGATATCGACGACACTATTTTAAGGCACATCTTATGGATGGGGGCTTTTAAGGACAGTGAAAAAAATATGCTTTTTAAAGATTGCGCGAATAATCGGGACGCAATGAACCCGGATGTTATTACCAAGATTGTAGAAGAGATTAAAAATTTAAGGCTAGATCCTGATGATAAAGTGGTACAGTACTTAGATATACTCAGCCTTCGCGATAATGTATTATTCAAATCCGATAGGGCAGGCATGCTTGCGAATCTTGAAATAAGAGTCCCTTTTTTAGATCATGAACTAGCCGAGTTTATCCTAAGCCTTAGCCCTGAATTTTTGTACCAGAAAAGAATACTTAAAAAAGCTATGACAGGAGTTGTGCCAAGAAAAATAATAATGCGGTCAAAACGAGGTTTTCCTATGCCCTTTGCCCCTTGGTTGCATAACGATAGAGTTTTAAAATTAATAGAGCATTTTTTTGATAAAAACTTTTTAAAGCAACAAGGGTTATTTAACCATGATTACCTTAACTTTTTACTTAAACAGCATTTATCAGGCAAGAGCGATAATAGAAAAAAATTGCGGACATACATTATGTTTCAAGGCTGGCATGAAAATTGGTTTAAATAAATAATATGAATATTCTAATGATTCACCCACATGATCTGTTTGATAAATCCGAGCCTTGGACAACAAGGATCATGAATATCGCCAAAAAATTTACAGAAAAAAATCATAGGGTAAAATTATGCTATTTTCCTTTAGGGTTAGATAAAAAGCACCTGCTGCAAAATATAGACTCTATAGAAATAATACCTTTGGATAGGATGCCATCACCAATCTCGTTTATTAAAAATATAAAAAAACTTATAAGATTATGCAGGCAGGCAGATATTGTTCATTTTCAGAAGTGTCATCATTATTCCGCTATTCCCGCAGTGATTGCGGCATATATTACTAAAAAGCCGCTTCATTATGATTGGGATGATTGGGAAGAGAAGATATGGTATGAATCGTGCGGTACCGGTTTGCATTCAAGGTTTATAGGGGTTTCTTTTAAGGTTTTGGAAAGATGGCTCCCTGTTTTGTCTGATTCAGTTTCTTGTGCGAGTAGCAATTTAAAGAAATTGGCTCATAGTTTTGGCGTAGAAAAAGATCATATTTTTGACGCGCCTGTAGGCGCGGATTTAGAGCAATTTAAGCCCGGCCTAAATGGAAAATGGGTCAAAGAGAAATATAATATACATGGTAGTCTAGTTCTATATATAGGCCAGCTTCATGGGGCTCAATACGCTGATTTACTCATTAAAGCAGCTAATGTAATTTTACATAAGCATCAGGATGTTTCTTTTATGATTGTAGGAGAAGGCTTCTTAGAGTATAAGCTAAAGAAATTAGCTTTAGATTTAGGATTAGAAGATAAGATTATTTTTACCGGTGCTGTTCCTCATAAAGATATCCCCTACTATATAGCGTCCGCTGATATCTGTGTTGCGCCGTTTAAAAAGACAGAAGTGAGCTCTTGTAAAAGCCCTTTGAAAATTGTGGAATATTTGGCGTGTGGAAAGCCTGTCGTAGCTAGCCTCGTAGGAGAAGTAAGGAATATGGCAGGTGGCTGTGCGGTTTTGGTGAAAGAAGGTAATTCTTATTCCTTAGCAGAAGGGGTGTTAATGCTTCTTAGAGATGAAAAGTTAAGAAGGCTTTTGGGCAACAGCGCGCGAACAAGAGTTGAAAAAATGTATAATTGGAACTATACAGCCGATTCTTTACTCCGTGCTTATGAGCGAATACTAAGATGAAATTCCTGTTTATAACTCGGGAGAGCCGTGTAAATCCAGGGGCAAGAATACGATGTTTTGGTTTTTCAGCTAGACTTAATGCGAAAGGCTTCAATTCGTCTGTATTCTCTTTTGTCGATAAATTGAATGCTAAATCAGGTAAGGAAGATATTAATTTTAGCTTTATTGATAAAGTAAAATGCGCGTTTAATGGGTATAAGGCACTCTATCGTAAAACAGGAAAATCAATTTTTGTAGTAAATCGCTTTAATTATCATGCGATACCGGCGTGGCTAGTTGCTGAGTTACGTGGCATACCTTTCGTATTTGATATGGATGATTGGGAAGCAAGAGAATCTCGAGGTTCGAGGGCAGAATATCTCACAAGATTTTTTGCTAAAAGAAGTGTTTTTTGCATCGCTGCAAGCAAATATTTAAGTGATTACCTCTCGCAGTTTAATAGTAAGGTATTTTATTTGCCTACAGCAGTAGATACGGATAAGTTTAAGCCATCTTTATGCAAAGAAAAAAAAGATTTTGTTTTTTCTTGGCATGGTTCTGTTAACAGGATTGAATTAATAGGGTATATAAAATTTGCCATAGAATGCTTTCAGGCGCTTTACAATAAATATCCTTTCATCAAATTTTTTATTGCCGCGGATGGGATCTTTATAGAAGAGCTGAAAAAACTAATTAGAGATTACAATTGTGAGAATATAATCTACAAAGGGTGGCTCGATTACGTTGATATCCCCGCCTATTTAGATGATATAGACTGTGGGCTTATTCCTCTTTTAGATAGAACACGTTTCAACCTATCAAAGAGTCCCGTAAAGTTATTTGAATATATGGCAAAGGCAAAACCTGTAGTCGCTTCACGCATCGGTGAGGCAAATTATATAATTAAAGATGGGCACAATGGTTTTCTATCTTCAAGTAAGCGCGAATTTGTTGAAAATATGGAAAAGCTTATTAATGACCCCAAATTAGCAGAAGATGTAGGGGTAGCTGCCCGCAAAGAGATAGAAAAAAACTATTCTTTGGACATATTAGGAGAAAGATTTGTCAGAATACTAAAAGATGATTTCAATAATTATCCTAACTCATAATAGTGAGAATTTCATAAAGCCTTGTCTTGACTCTGCGTTTGGTCAAAAGCACCAGGATTTTGAGGTAATAGTAGTTGATAATGGCTCTAAGGATGGCACCATAGAGATTATAAAAAACGATTATCCCAGTGTTATCTTGATAGAGAATAATGAGAATCTTGGTGCGAGCAAGGCAAGAAACCAGGGTATAGATATAGCTAAATACGAATGGATATTAACGTTAGATAATGATGTAGTACTGGAAAAAGGTTTTTTATCTAGGATACAAGGTTTGATTAAGAGTTTACCTAAAGATATCGGTATAGTGCAGCCAAAGATATTATATCCTGATAAGAAAAAGATCTATTCCTGCGGGCTTTATCTTTCATGGATGAGAAGATTTTATGATATCGGTAAGGGTAAAAAAGATGTCGGCCAATATAGCAAAGCAAAAGAGATCTTTGGTGCCTGTTCCGCCGCGGCGCTCTATAGGCGTGATATGTTTGACGACATAAGAGAGGACACAGGATATTTTGACGAGAGGTTCTTCTTCTTAGTAGAAGATGTTGACCTGGCATGGCGGGCACAGAAAAAAGTGTGGAAAGCCCAATTACGGCCTGAATTAATTTGTTACCACTCAGGGGATAGCTCTTTAACTGACATCAAGATGAGGCAGTATCTGTGCTTTAAAAACAGATACTTAATGATAGAAAAGAACGAGGGCTGGAAAAATTATACCTTGCGCATTTTCCCGCTGTTGTTTTATGATTTTCCAAGGCGGGTCTATTTTTTTATAAGTAACCCATATTTCAGAAGAGGCATTAATCTCAAGACCGGTTCTTGAGCACGGGTACTTGTGCTCAAGAACCGGTCTTGAGAATTTAGTGAGTCGAACCCATGGTAAAAAAGAAGATATTATTATTTAATTCAGGGGCTTTATTGTACGGATCAGAAAAAGGCCTCTTAAATATCATTAAGGCATTAAGCAGCGACTATGAGATTACAGTGGTTTTACCTGAGGAAGGCCCGCTGGTAAACATTCTACGAAAATCAGGTATTAAGGTTAAAATTTTTCCATTAGCTATTTTGAGCTTTTCATATTCCCCGCTTTATTATTTTAAGTTTTTTCTTTTTAGCATCGTGGACATTATATATTTTTCCCTTTACGTCAACCAACATAATTTTGATATAATATATACCAATAATTCTCTTATTATCTTTCCGTCTTTTATCGCGGCGTTTTTTAAAAAGACGCACATATGGCACATACGAGAGTTTTTCCATATAGGGCTTATAAACAGGTTTTTGGCTCATATAATAAAAAAATTCTCAGCAAGGATAGTATGCCAGTCAGAGAATATAAGAAAGACCCTTTTTCCTCTGGAGGAGAGTAAAATAAAAGTTATTTATGAAGGACTGGAATTGGCATTACCGAATGCTACCAGCACGCAAAATATACGTACTGAGCTAAACATCTCATCCCATACTGTTGTCATGAGTATCGTTTCAAGAATACATCCGCATAAGGGGCAGTACGAATTTATCAGGAGCATGGCAGCGTTTCTTAGTCAAAAAGATAGCAACGCAGTGCTCTTGCTGGCAGGAGATATTGCGCCACGCAACTTACGGACATATATTTACAAAAAAAAGATAGAGAAGATTATACAAAAATACAACTTGCAGAAAAAAGTTTTACTCCTAGGTTTTGTAAAAGATGTGCGGATGATATTCGAGTCAACAGACCTGGCGATATTTCCCATAAGGCGTAACGAGCCCTTCGGCATCGCGCTGCTTGAAGCGTTGACTTTTCCATGTCAGGTCTTTGTATCGCCAAACCCGGGTTTTGATGAGGTAATATCTTTTTTTAAAACACCCTATAACAAGTTGCGTCCCAAGGTATTATCAGATATAATCAGAAATAGAGGCGTTGTAAAGAGAGAGCCTGATCTACCAAAGGCCTTTTTATTTAAAACCTATAAGAATAAAATGCTTATTTTGATGAGAGAGGTTCTTAAATGATATGGTTCGCGACACTGGTGTGCATTTTTCTTTTACCGGTTTTTTCACCTGTTTTGCTTAAGGCGGGGGTTTTGCATTTATATGGGGCCTTGCTTATTTGCCTTTTATTTACTATTTTAAAGAGCGGAACATATTTTAAAAAGAATCACTCTTTTGCAATGCCGCTTATTTGTTTTTTAAGCATAGCTATTGTTACATCGTTTCTTGCTGTCTCATTGAGCGTAGCTTTTTATAGCACATTTTATCTTATCTTATGCGCAGTGATATTTGCCTCTCTTGCGGGCTTAAGCTCGAAAAAAAAGAAACAGATAGGCCTGGTTCTTATATCGGCTAGTTTTTTCGTTTCTGTGATAGCATTATTGCAGAGATTCTTCTATTTTGACAAAGTTATACCCTATATAATTTCACAGAAACCTTTCATGGGCAGTACAGAGTTTTTTTATCTTATGGATATCGTAAAGATGAAGCGTGTTATTTCGATCTTTACTACCCCTAATCTGCTGGCATCATATCTGGTTATGATTAATCTTTTAACTTTGGGGTACATCTATTCAGAGGAAAAGAGGCGGAATATAATATTGTTCGTGTGTTTCTTTATTATCAACAGTTACTGCCTGTGGCTCACGGGATCTTTTATGGGGATAGTTAGTTTTGCCTTAGGATTCTTGCTTTTTTCCATAATGCTATTTATTAAGAATAGGGAAAAGTTCAGACGATACCTACCGACGCTCACCCTGTTTTCTTTATGCGTGTTGATTATATTTATAGCTCTTGCTGACAAGAGGTCGTTTGGCATTTTATGTAGATACAATCTCTCTTTTGCGTGGGGTGAGAGAATGCAACTATGGCACTTTGCTTTAGGCATTATATCGGACAGGCTGTGGTCTTTTGCAGGGCCTGGTAACTTCGCTAATATATGCAGGACATATATGACAACTAATACCCCTGATTCTACAATGGCACACAATCTTTTTATGCAATTATGGATTGAGCTGGGATTTTATGGATTGGCAGCCTTTGTTTGGTTTTTGATTGTTCTTATACGAGACGGCTCTAAAAATATATTTAAAAAAAGCACATCACTGGCCCCCTCTATTTTGCGGATAGGCGCATTCTCAGCAGTAGTTGCTTTTTTGTTACAAAATATGGGAGGCTTTAGTTTCTTTGTGCCGCAGATAGCGATAGTATGGTGGATATTATGCGCGTTATTAATTGATAATAAGTGATGCTGGATTATTAAGTTATTGACTTTTATAAACACGAGACCTATAATATAAAAAATAGAAAAAATGAAAAAACTCGCCCCTGTAAAAGGTTTTATAGAGATAGTAGTAGTTTTTATTATTGCCATATCTTTCGCTATAGCTGCGATAATTACTCTCTTTTGGTCCAAGGCCCCTCGTACTGCGTCTCATCTCAAGCGGCTTCAAGCGATAAATTACGCTGAAGCGGCGTTGTATGAATCATTCAACAGGTTTAGAACCGGTTATAATAATTGGGATCAATGGCTTCCGCCAACAAATTCAGCACCTGCGGATCCCACCATTACCGTAGATGGCGTTACCGTTACTATATCTATAGAGGTTAATGACATGCTGACTCCAGCAGATCTTACAGATGACATGACTAAGGTCATGGCAACGCTTGACCAGGATGACATAGAGTTGGAATTATGAGTTATTTTAGAAAGTCCCATCGCGGTTTTACGTTAATTGAGATATTAGCCTCAACTATATTGTTAAATATAGCAGCAATAGCTTTTTTCGCTGTTTTTGTTTATACGGCAAAGTTAAGGATCTATTCAACAAATGAATTTAGAATGTCGGTTAACGCGTCATCCTGGCTTGAAAAAATTAGATTAGGCTCTGTTAACAAGACAAAATACAATAGTTTAAGCGCGCAGACCGATATAGACTTAAATGACGCTGTGTTGTCTATTTTTCCGGAAGATTACACTGCCTGGATAATATCAGGTGAAGGTAACGTTGATATAACAAGTCCGGGAGGTGCTTTATATACTATAGAGGATAATATTGATCTTGGTTCAGGCGCTTATTTTAAGAAAATAACGGTAACAGTGTCGTGGGATGAAAAAGCTTGATGAAAAAAACGCTATTGAGCAATAGATCAGCACTTACGCTTGTGGAGATGATAGCTGCTGTAGTTCTTATAACCTTTATATTTGCTGGCTGTATTATAACTATTGTGACAAGTATGCGATTATTTAAGACGGAATTATCCAGTAGTATCATGGTTGATGATTTAACCTTGGCTCTTGAATGGATTAAAAAAGACGCGCTATTATCTAATAATGCCGACATTACTACTCCGAATGAGGTTACACTGGATCTTGAACTAAATTTTTTAAGTATTCAGATAAGATACTACGTAAAGGACTCCATAGAGTTATATAGGCAGATAGTAGGATCAGGCAGCGATGGTAAGTTGATAACAGATTTGATAGATACGGCTAATCCCCCGGAATTTACGAAACCTGAGGGGGGTAATTATCTATTATCGGAGGTATGGATAAAAGATTCTATCGCGAAAAATCCTGCGCATCAGAGCATAGGGGTGATGTTGCGTTGCTGTAGTACGTAGCTACTGCGGATTATGGTTAGAAAAAAAAGACGATAAAAATAATAAATTATTTTTTATTACCAAAAGCAAAAATTTAATGAATAAAAAAACAAAACTATATAAAAAAGATGTAAAAATGAAAAAAGGTTTTACTTTAGGCGAAGTGATGGTTGTTATAATAATCCTTGGTATTTTTGCTGCTATCGTATTCCCTGTGTACAACAGGATTATAAGGCGCACAAGTTTTAAGGAAGTTGCAAGAAAGGTAGATTTGGTAAGAGCTGCCGCAAAGTATTACGGCCTTAAATATGGCATAAGTAATCTTCCTACTGATGATACTGCCTGGGATTTTTTACAAGTTGATAACGACGATTTGAATTCCTACACTGATTTGGTATATGCGATAGTCTCTTCCGGTGGAGATCCGGCATTACAGGTCTCCTACGGTGGATCTGCACTTTATATTTATAATTTAGTGACAGAAACTGGTTCAACGACAGCCAATACAAATGCGCAGTATCTCCCTGGTAACTTGCCGTAAAATTAGGGCGCAGTGGTTTTAAAAAATAAAGCTGTCGATAGATATAGGTGAAAAAATGAAAAAAGGTTTTACTCTAAGTGAGATAATAGTCGTTGTGGTAATCCTTGGTATTATTGCTGCGGTTTCTTTTCCCGTGTATAACAAGATTATAAAGCGCACGGGGTTTAAAGAGGTGGCAAGCATTGTAAGTTTAGTGAGATCAGGCGCGAAGTATTACGATCTTAAATACGATTTAAGTGCTCTTGTTGCAGACGATACCACAGTTTGGGACTTGTTAAAAGTTGATAAACCTACCAATTCCGGTGCTAAATTGACATATGCGATAGTTGAGTCTGGCGGTGACCCGGAATTGCAGGTTGAATATAATGGTAACCAGATTTATACATATAATCTATTGACAGGAGCTAGTACTGAAGCAGGCGCGGATTCGGCTTATCTGCCCTCTGACCTGCCATAATACACAAAAATAAAGAATTCATGTTTCCTTTTTTGCCCTTTTTAGCTTTTACTCTCCACATAATCTCTAAAATTCGCCAATAGTGCTTGACATGTTTTACTTTTCTATGTTATATTTGAACTATATAATAAAAAAAGTATAATGAAATATATTGTAATAGAGGAGATATAACATCAAAGAGAATATAATTACAATATGAGCTATTTTAAGGTATTAGGTTTACAAAAAGAGCCTTTTTCTACTAGCCCTGATCCTAATTTTTTTTACCAGTCCCTTGAACACAAGACCGCGTTAACTAATATACTGATAGAGATTAAGCTCCGTCGGGGTTTAAGCATTGTCCTAGGTGATATAGGTACCGGAAAGACTACCCTTAGCAGAAAGCTATCCCAACTTCTTAATGCCCGCGAAAACGTTGACCTCTATATGATCTTAGACCCTGCTTATGATTCGGAATATCTATGTTTATTATCCCTTATAAAGACATTTGAGATAAATATAGATATTAAGGAAGCGACTATTCTTGATCTTAAGCAGGAGATAAAGCATTACCTTTTCCAGAAAGGGGTCAATGAAAACAGGACTACTGTTCTTCTTATCGATGAGGCGCAACAGCTTAACTCAATTTCGTTAGAGGTCCTAAGAACGCTCTTAAATTACGAGACAAACGAGTTTAAATTGTTACAGGTCATATTTTTAGGGCAGGTTGAACTTCTCCCACTGTTAATAGAGACAAGAAATCTTATGGATAGGGTTAGTTTAAAATACACGCTTGGCCCTTTTGATGAAGAAGAGACCAAGGAGATGATAGAGTTTCGTTTGAGGCAAGCTGGCTATGACGGCAGGGAGCAATTATTTCATGATAAGGTTTTTAAAAAGATCCATGACCATGCCAACGGATACCCTCGTCGTATATCTATGCTGTGCCACAAGGCCCTGAAGCACTTGGTTATGAAAAATAAATCTATAGTAGACGATGAGATCATAAAAGAGCTTGTTGACACCGAGGCAAAATTAGGATGGCAGAACAAAGATCTACTCCTGAAGAAAAGCTATTAAAGTTAATAGAAAAAGAAGACAATAACGAAGCCGTTTTATTTAAGCGGAAGAAAAATGTCTTTTCAATCTTTGGCGATTTCTGGTTTTTTGTAAAGAGAATTATAACCCAGCTTATTACCGGCGTTAAAATCGGGGTAAGAGAGCCTAATCTTAAGGTTTTAAACAGGTTCCTTCTTGTTGTCTCGATATGCCTTTTAAGTTTTTCAGTAATGGATTTCGTGGTTAATCGCCCTAATGTGCAGGATGTATACAAAGAAGGCAAGCGCGTTAGAGAAGATGCTAAAAAGGACGGCGTATTATCTGAGAAGCGCCCTTTTTTCCATTATCTCGAGATGGTTCAGCGTAGGAATATCTTTAGCCCCATAGAGTTGAAGCAGCAGGAGGCTCCAAGGATTCAGGCAAATCAATTGGAGAATATGGCAGGGGCATTGGGATTAGTAGGCATATCACTCGATAATGAACCTATGGCAATGATTGAGAATAAAGCCGAGAAAAAGACATATTTTCTTAAAAAAGGTGATAAGATTGGCGAGTTTAAGATAGAAGATATACACGAGAACAAAGTTATCTTAAGTTTTGAAGGGAATATCGTAGAACTGATATGAAAAAGATAAAAGGCATAAGACGTAATATCTTAAGGTGCAATATTAATAAACAGGATTAGAAGATGCGAAAAATTATTTTTATAGCTCTGATAACATTTACTATATGCAACATAGATGTAGTAGGGTGGACACAACCTCAAGTCCGATCTCAGAAGTCCTTGTCTATCCAGAAAGTAGAAACAGCCCCAGCCAGGAAGCGTACTATAGAAGAAGGGCTAGCGGTAGTAACTTCTCTTGATCTGCGCAGCATGGATATTGTTGATACCATTAAATTTCTGGCTGTAAAGGGAAGCCTTAATATCGTTACCAGCAAGAGCGTAAGCGGGCGAACAACACTATTTTTAAAAAATGTTTCAGTAGGTGATATCCTGGATGTGCTTTTGCTCACCAACAATCTAGCATGTGTTAAAAAAAATAATATAATTACCATTATGAGTGAGGAAGAGTATCAAGCGCTTTATGGCATAAAATATACAGACAACGCTCAGATCAAGACCATAAAATTGGAATACGCACTACCCACAAAAGTAGGCGCTGCGCTAGAGAACATCAAAAGCAGTGTTGGTAAGATTATTATGGATGACGATATAAGTACGATTATACTGATAGATACGCCGGAGAAACTTATAGAACTGGAAGCTGCGATTAATGACCTTGATAAAGCCACTGTAGAGAAGATAATACCTACATCAAGCAGGGTCTTTGAACTTAGCTATGCGAATGTTGAAGATATCAATGACAAAATATCAGAGATGTTGACAGCTGATGTAGGCTCTGTAAGTTATGACGAAAGAACAAACAAGATAGTGGTCAATGATTTTCCTAACAAGATCCAAGAGATAGAAAGGGTTGTAGCTGCTTTTGATGCTAAGACCAGACAGGTATTTATTGAGGCCAAGATTGTTGAGGTAACCTTAAACGATGATTTTGCTTTTGGTATTAACTGGGAGAAGCTCTTTAGAGTAGCAGCTAAGGATATAAATTTTGTAGGCACCTTTCCTATTACAGGATTAGCGGAAGCGGCAAACTCATTTGGTAAGATTTCTATCGGAACATGGGAATGGGACGGTGCTACGGGAACAGGAAGCCTGGATCCTACGCAACCTCAGGCGGTGCTTACCTTTTTATCCGAAATTGGTAAGGTAAAGATTATCTCCTCACCTCATATCTCTGTCTGCAATAATGAAGAGGCCAAGATCATGGTTGGTACACGCCAGCCTTATGCTACAAGTACTATTTCGCAGTCTGACACAACTGCTACTACATCCTGGAGCGCGGAATTTGTAGATGTAGGTGTAACGCTTACCGTTACCCCTACTATCAACAATGACGGTTTTGTAAAGATGCACATAAAGCCGGAAGTGAGCACATTAACAGACTGGTTTGAGATTTTAGATGACGCAGGTACTGCGGAGATACGTTTACCTGAAATAGATACATCTAACGCAGAAACAGATATTATGATTAAGGATGGCAGGACAATAATTATAGGAGGCCTTATAAAAGAGTCAACAACAGAGAGCGAAAGAAAATACCCATTCTTAGGAGATATCCCTCTTTTTGGCACCCTCTTTAAATCAATAACCGATGTCAAAGAGACAAAAGAACTTGTTGTCTTTATTACGCCCCATATAATAACTGGCGAAGAAGACATGATAAAGGTAACAGGCGTTGAAAAGATCAGAAAGCCAAGAAAGAAATGAATAGAAGCAACTTACTTAGAGGTATCTTTTGGATAGTATTAGCCGCGAGTTTTGCGGGGCTGATTATGGTAAGCTATGTAATTTATAGCAGGCAGGTAGATAAGATAGAGCTTCTTAAAAAAAATCTAAAGCTGACCTACCGCCAACTAAAAAATACAAAGGATGAGCTTGCGGATATCAAAGATGATGCTACTGTTTTGGCCGCTACAAAAGAAGATCTCTCAAAGAAAGTCTCTTTGCAGGAAACTCGCATAGAGCAGTTTCAGAAAGAGAATAAGACGTTAGAATACCAGACAGAAGGCTTATCCGTTCAGAAAGAGCGGTTAGAGGCAACGCTAGAGGTGACAAAGAGGGCATTTCAAGAGAGGATTAAATCTCAAAAACTTAAGATGACTGAGCTTGAGATAGAGTATGGAAAAAAATCAGCCATGGAAAAAGCCATGTTCGTGGCTCAGGAGAAAAAATCAAATGAAAAGGTTATGGCTGCCGAGGTACTGCTTGAGGCATTGACCACGAAGAATCAGGAACTCGCCGTAAAAACAAGAGAAAACAGAGAGAAGCTGCTGCGTCTTATTGAGGAGAGAGATACGGGAATAGGCAGCGGTCAGGGCTCTAGCAAAGGAGAGAGCGACTTAAGGAAAAAGATATCCGACTTAAATATGATGATTAATCAGAACAAGAAGCTTATAGCTGAGAACAAAAAAACAGTATTAGATGTAACCAATGAAAAGGAAAGAATAGCTAATCAGCTTCAGCAGACAGAGGACCAGTTTAAGGATGAAGCATTCAAGCTCCATTACAATTTAGGCTTAGCCTATGATGAAAGCCGTCAACACAAAGAGGCTGTAGCTGAATATGAAAAAGCCCTGGAGATTAACAGGGATGACGCTGATCTACATTACAATATGGCGATTATTTATCACGAGCAGATACACGATTTAGTAAAAGCTATAGAGCATTACAATGCCTATATTGAGCTTTCTCCTGACGCTCAAGACGTGGATAAGGTGAGACATTGGATGGAAGTAGCAAAGAAGGAACTAACATATAGCACACAGAAATAAATGCAAAACGTCAAAAAGGGGATGGTCCTATTTTTCATACAATAGCGTAAGCATTGTGAATAGGAGTGACCCCTTCTACACTAAAAGATAGGGCATGATAGGTGAAGAAGGTTTCAGTTGACTGGAGACTGGTAGGCGGGTTTAGCGCGCTTCTTATTCTTATTGTGGCTATCGGTGTTGTGGGAATTTCTCAAATTCAGTTCTTGAGTGAAAGAGTGGATAATTTCGGGAAGCACTATTTCCCTCTTCAAAAAGCTGCCCTGGAGATGAGGAT
>Ga0222658_1000383_pt1 | contig 24173 bp, 42 predicted proteins | sample AntAcemetagen476_FD_179830 | JGI IMG/M metagenome (GOLD analysis project Ga0222658, IMG submission 179830) | Saline water microbial communities from Ace Lake, Antarctica - #476 | ecosystem: Environmental > Aquatic > Non-marine Saline and Alkaline > Saline | place: Antarctica: Ace Lake... | reverse complement strand
CTGTAACAAAATGTTCGGAAAACGGGTCAAGTTCTGTTAAGAGTTTCGCTTCATATTCATGGGATTTCCAGAGAAATGCAATAAAACGGTCAGCACCTGGAATCTCACCGATTTCCTTGGACTCCTTTACACTCTTGATTGCGCTATCAATATTTTTGACATCCGACTTTACTTGGGCTTCTAATCTCATGTTTTTCCCTTTCTATTATATTAAAATGAGGCAAGGCAAGAAAATAGTCTTGGCGATGTTGATGTAGTATTTGCTATCGCTCGTACCTTCATGCCTTGCCTTCGTTTTTACGCTCCAAGAGCCACACGTTGCGTTTTGTATTGTTCCCATTCTTCCATCGTTCTATCGTTCTTTTGGCAATTGTCTTTTGCCCATAAAGGTTGCAAGTTAGCTAATGCCCAACACACACGAAATTCTTGATCTTCTGGATGCTCATAATGAAATCTTGCTTTGGGTACGATGTGATCAATTGCCCACCCATCCTTGCCGTAATTATCCCATGACATTCCATCAGTAAATTTTGATTCAAGATGAGCGTGCAATTCTCCTACCGTGTAACCCACCAACAACTCCCACGAACGACCTGCTTTATTACCACGTATGGCAAGATAAATTTGAGAACTCATGCTATCATCTAACCTCCCCCTTGGGGTTAAACGTCTTTTTTTGTCATATTCACGATGTGACAGCCTGGCTCTTTCTAAATTATTTCGTGTATATTCCGAATGATAACCAGGATGATTTAATTCCCAAACTTTTTTCTTTTCCATCATTCTTCCAAAATTATTTTGCTTCCATCTTTTGGAGGTTTCTTTATATTTTGACGAGTTTTTAGATACACATTTCGCCTTGCTTTTTTTGTGTTTTTCGTAATTGTTTTTCTGCCATTTTTTAGAATATTCATTACATCTTTTCCGATGAACCTTCTGCCGATGATTAGTGTCTTTAATACTACAAACCTTGCACCAACTATTTATTCCTTCTTTCTTTGATTTGTTTTTGAAAAATTCCGAAAACGGTTTTGTTTCTCCGCACTTTGAACATCGCTTTAGTTTTGGGTTGCTTTCCATTAAACTTGAAGCCCTCCACCAGTAAGTCCTTTACCACCCGTGATAGGAGTTTCCTTTGGTGCCTCTCCACCACCCTTACCAAGGCTTTGCAATATACGCATATTTTCTTCACGGTCAACTCCGCTGAATAATCGCTTCGATTCCTTATCATTCCCAATAAACCAATTCATTAGTTCATCCCTGTTTACTCCCTCGTGTTGAATGGCGCGGTCGAATATCATAGATTTACGAGTCATTTCACTAAGCTCGTTACGAAGCTTATCTTGAAAGCTTAACTGCACCGTATATACTCTGCGAATATCTGCACGACTGATCTCAGAAAAATCAAATTTGTTTTTCTTTGACTCCGGTACATAAGAAATAGACGGCAGGTATTGCTTGTCTTTGGCTAACATCTGGCTCAATACCAAGGTATTTTCGATTACCGCAGAAAACCACCCGTTCTCAACATGTCTTGCCGTCAGCTTCTCTCTCCCTGACGTTGACTGCAACAGCGATTCCATCGCGCCCGACCCACCGCGCACCAGCCCTGGCGTTCCCTGCCCCTGCAATGACTTCGGTTGCCCGACACTGGCCGTATCATGCTCTTCCAGTTTGTTGCCAGCCTCAAACACATACGCCGGTAATTGCGGCAACTGCGCCCATGAAATCACGTCTGCGGCTTTTGCTGAACCGCTGATATACGTGCGCCCGTAAGGTTGCATGTCGGTCTTCTGGTCTTCACTTAACAACGCGTCACGATTGACAATCTGGTGCGGATGCAATGACATGGAAATCATATCCATGATGGCGTTGAAGAAATCTTCAGACCCCATAATCATCCTGCGCCGTGGGCGAATGATTCCCGGCGTGAACCACTCAACACCGTCAGGATCGAATGTTGCCGCCACCACCGGATTACGTAATGTCTGGTATTTGGCCTTGGCGCTGTAAATCTCAAACTGGTCACAAGCATACCATGCGTGCTCATCCCTTGAGAAGCACTGCAACACAGGGATGATAACAGGGGTATCGTAACCTGATTCATTCATCGCTTGCGCTGGTGAACGCTGCAAGCTGGCAATCTGAGTCGCAATCTGACGCGGTGTAGCTAAATAACCGTTGAATATCTTTGACCTTGCGCGGTCTATGATCTTCTCAACCGGCCCTTCAAACGGAGTGTCGGGATTCAATTTTTTATCGAACATTTTTCGGAACGGTTCCTCCTGAAACATCCTCAGGACGAACACGCAACTAACGTCATCGGGCGTAGCGCCGTCAGGCGTTGGGATTACTGTTCCAAACGGCAGACAGGTATATCCCGGCACCAGTTCGCTCTTGCCAATCCCCATTATGCGATTTTTTACTTCTTTGCCGCCAGCCAAGACAATCTGCTCTTCGGACATTGGTGGAGTAATAACACGCGGCTCAATTATACCATATCCCTTGCCGAGTTTCACCGCTTCACGTAACGTCAGGTATCCGTTCCGCTCAATCTGCATGTGCGTCCGCATGTTGTAGAGAACAAGGTCTCTGATCTTGCGGGCTGTTTCATACTCAATCTTGGCGTCCGTTGGTATTAAATCAAACGGGTTATCCGCATCAAACAACCGGCTCATAAGCGGCGGCAACGCTTGGTCAACGAACAACCGCGCCTGCGCGAGCGTAACATCCGACAACGTAGGTCTGTCAGGGTTCACGTCCTGATTGAACATTCGCACGTCCTCGTTTGCCAAATCAAAATACGGACGCGCCTCTTTCCATGCCAGCCGGAACAGCGCGAGGTATTTTCTCAGCTTCTTGTCTGAATCTTCGGAGGGCGTATAAGGGGCATAAGTATTATTGTTTTTGTCAGCCATGATTGCACCTTTCTTAATGTTTTATGAACATTCCCTTTGGTGTTCGTTTCCAATTTTTACGTCTTTTAGACATCTCAATTATTTTTTCCTTAGTAAAAACATGTTTTCCCTTATTGGACTCTCGAATTTTGAGTTTAGTTTCTTCGGAATGATGTTTGCCTTTATTCCATCCTGGTTTCCCGGCAAAAAAATTACCATCTCTGGCGTTTCGTATTTTTGCAGACTCGCTCATTTTACGACGCGTTTCAAGTGAAAAAGTTTTCTTTTTACTTGCTTTTGATATTTTAAGACAAATTTCTTTGGAGTAACGTTTATTCTTATTTCCGCCACTGGTCATATTGTATCCATGTTTTCTATCCATGCTTTTATAATATGTTATCCAAGCACGTTCTCGAACATCCAACATATTTTCACTTGTTTCCTCAAGTATATGAAATTCAAAATTGGATTCACCATATTTTAAGAAAGCATCTTGAAAATGTTTGTTGCGATGTTTGCGTGATCGCAATGCCCAAAGATGCAAAACCCTTCTTTTCCTAATATCAATACTCTGCCCAATATACCATTTCCCATTTATAATATTACGAAAACCGTATATGCCAATTTTTTTAGTTTTCATTTGATAAACTATAAAATATTATTCTTGATTTGTGGAAACATATCGTTTATCATATTGCGATCTTAAATCAAGCCCGCGTTGAGAGCCAAGTATTTTTCTGGTTTCGCGAATATGTCTCCCCGCCAAAAAAACATTTGGGAACGTCATGGGGTCGGGGTCTTTGGATAGCGAAAACTTCCGACTGCGGTTATTTCTTATTTGGTTTTTGGCGAATGTATAAACGAACTGACTGATACCCCACGACACAAGACAATCTGTATGCCCGTTCTCGCCGTGGTCAGGCCGACCGCTCTTCCCTACAATACATTCGGAATATTCCTTTAGTAACGCATAATGATAAATCTTCGGATTATCCGGCCTGTCGTAAATCCATGTGCCAGCCAAGTCGAAGATTACCTTACGGTTTCCCACGGTGGTATCAAACCCGTTGACCTCTTTCAACCGTCTGGTTTTATCGCTGGTAACAACGTGCTGATAAATGAAGGGGTAATTTATAATTGTCGTTAGGAATACTGCCGCATCTTCGCCACGCGCTTCAGGAGCCATCAGGCATAGGTTGTAGTAAATTGAGGCATATAGGCACATCCATGCAAATTCTACATTACGCATACGTGAATAGAGCGCGGACACCAACACCGGATCAACTTCTCCCTCGCGTGGCAACCGGCGAATATACGCGACACTGGCATCGGCGGCGGCTTCGGGGTTTTCGTTACCTTCAGCAATATCAGCCGCCAGCCAGTAGGAATCGGTCTCCCTGTATTCCTCGTATATCTCCCACACATCATCGCCGCGCTCTTCCACGTTCTCAAACAGCATCTTAATCTTAAGTGCTTCCCTGGCGGTCTCTGGTTTCTGTGTCGGCCAAATTTTCGCATACGAGTGGCGCGGAACGTAAGTGCGCAAATTCTTTTGAGTCACATCAAATGTATAATACGGCTTCCCTTGCATGTCACTAAACTGGCCCCACACTCTCGCTTTCAATTCGTAGGGCTTGTACGTCTTGATCTTCTGATCTACTTTTTTGCGGTTATGATATGGCGAATCGTATTGCGAGCAGTAGTAAATCTTGCAGTATTTGTTTTGTCCAGAAATAATGGGAAGGTAAACGTCGTGGTATAACCAGCTCAGACCATTTATAGGCGTGAAGGAAGCTCGCAGATATACGGCGTGTTCCAAAGCACTAATCCAAAACCTTCTGTCCGGCGGTTCCTCGTCAAGAATAATGAGCCACGCCTTTTCAGCCTCAACCCTGTGATAGTCCTGCTCATACGTAATGTATGATATGGTGTTCCCGTTATTGAAAAAATATGTCTGCTTTAATTCTGAAAATCCATTTACCCCTCGTTTAGCGTCCAAAAAATATTGAGGAATTATTTTGGCGAACTTTTTGCGCCACATTTTTTCCTTCGCCTCTTTATACGTACAAATCCATATCTGCGAACCTGCCTTCGGTATTTTTTCCTTGGGGTATATTCCCACACCGATAATATTTCCGCACGTACCGTCTTCCTTCAACCCAAACCGCGCAATGTTTTCTTCATTGACTACTCGCGGAACACCTGTGTCAACACCTTTTTCAAAGCGCATGGAAACTGGCACCTGCCCTGACGCCATGATAACGGCTTCAACCAAGGCTTCCACTGATTTACCTGATTGCGTGCCAGCAACACTCATCGCCGCGCCGGGCGTCTGCTGTGTGTCCATCAACATGCCGATTTGAAATTCATTGCCGTTAGGGTTAATCTCTATTTCGGCTTTTTTTGCTGTGTCTATCAGCCATTGTGGGCGCGGGGGGCAATCGAACGGCTCGAACATATTAAAGTCCGTCTGTTCGTTCCCAGCGAGTGCTTGAGAAAAAAAGGATTTTGGGGGATTGTCGGGTTTCATAATATTAAGAAGCGTTTAGAATGTGTTTCGATGACTTTAAGAAAACGCGAATCCAGATTATCCAAGCACCCATCAATCAAGATTAAGTCCCACTCTCGCAGCTCTACAAACCGGAAACCGCTTTTATAACATAGAAACGAAACGCTCGTGGTTTCGGTTTTGATAGTCTTTATGTTAGACGGCTCTTTGCAATGACGTGGCTGAATGATAAGAATGTTTTTCATAAGCGGTAATCCGGAGAATAAAGTCTGAGTTGTCCACTCCACTTAAAAAATTTCCACTCTAAGACAATGTAGTTAAATGTTCTTGTTTTTGCAGAATGGGCCATTAAGTCAGTTCGCAACACAAGAAAGCCAACGTCCAAAAACATACTGAGATACGGCAAATTAAAACGTCTTTTTTTCATTTCATTCCCTTTGTGTTTTTTCATCACTCGTTTCCCAGCGGCTCACCCACAGCCTGTGCAATATCAGCAAACTTCTTCTGATCCTCGACCAGTGGAAACTTCGACTTAATCTCCCGCGCCAGATTCGACAGCCAAACCTTCAGGCTACCCTTACTGATAAACCCTTCCTTCGCCAGTTCAAAGTCCACCTTGGAGAGCGTGCTGATCGTCTTCGTCAGCCGACAGATAGCCATGACCTTTGACGCATCATCGCTTTCCGTTGGCTTTTCCCTGAAGTTCTTGAGCATTTCAAGCGTTGTCGCCCGAAGCAACTTAATCTCGCCATGCAAGTCGCGTACCTGCCGTGCGCCGTCACCCTCGGCCTCTACCTTGTCAAAGTATTCGTCATCTTGGTGGTAAAGCGATGGCCTTATATTCGGCGGTCGGCCCATCTTGGGCTTCACGGAAGTGGCCGGAGCGACCAGAGCAGCCGTATCAACCGGCTTTCCTGGCGCAAATTCGTCTTGTACTTCATCCATATACTTTGGTTCCTTGTTTGAAAAACACACTACCATAACACAGGAGAAAAGTCAAGAATAAAAATAGTTGTTGACAAAACTGGTCTCTTGTGGTAGAGTGTTTGCAGAAATGAGGAATGGAACCCTCAAAATGGAATCAAATGTATTACACCCAACAAAGACAACAAGGCGGCGGCAGGCCATTCAAGGGGTATCAGTATCGTCAAGATACGTGGTTCCACCCTGGGTTCCACCTGACCGCCGCTTTTTTTAGGAGGAACCATGAAAGATATTGTTGACGTTGTTGGCTCATATTTCAAATTATCGAAGACCGTAAACGGGCTTTTTGTTTCAAAATGTCCATTTCATAAAGGCAAAATTAAATCATTTATAGTGAACAAAAACCTTCAAACATGGCATTGCTTTGCTTGCGGGCGTCATGGTGGAGCAAGAGAATTTATTATGGCATATGAAGAAGTGGGCCTTGATAGAGCAATTAAAATGTGTAAATAAAACAAAGGAGAGGTCATGAGCAAACATTCCAGTATGTTGCGCGATCCGCGTTGGCAAAAAAAACGTCTTGAAATAATGCAACGAGACAACTTTCAGTGTGTCGCTTGTTTGAGAAAAAACAAAACACTTAACGTCCACCACAAAAAATACATCGGAAAACCTTGGGAAGCCAAGGACGATGACCTGCAAACCCTTTGCGAAGATTGCCACAAAGACCTTGGGCCACATCCCAAAGGAGGGATTTGGTGGGAACCAATTGACGATAAAAGCGGCCACGGCGTAGGTTTTTCTTGGAGTAATTGCCCAATTTGCGGGAGCACAGACCTACGAGAAAAAGGGCATTATGATGCTTGTAACCAGTGCGGACATCGTATCATTCCAAATACAAAATCTGGCTTTTTTGAAAACGAGGTGGAATAATGACCAGTCCCACTCCTGAAAAAACACTACTCAACCTCGAAGCCGTCACCAATACCGTTGCGGCTGGCAACGCCGTATTCATTGTTGAAAACCAAGAGGCTTTGGAGCGGTTTATTGGGCTAAACCTATGCGCCACAGCACACTACAGCAAACGCAACAACTGGACGAAGCTTAATACTGACGTGTTAATTGGCGCAAGAGTCTATATCGTAACCGATAAAGCAGATAACGAAAAGACTTTTGGCCACTTGGTTGCTACCGTGCTCTACGGCAAGGCCAAATCAGTCTATATCATTTCCTTACCACCGACCAGCACCCGTGAACAAATAATCGCAATATGTAAGTCAACATTGGAGTGGAAGCCAGTCGAGCTTCCCAAACCAGAGGAGTTTTTCTACGACAAAAACCAGAAGGAATACCTGCTCAAAAACAAGCGTAAATGCTGGCTATCACTATCTGAAACACAGTTTAAGAAGGAGCTTGCCCACCGGGGAATGCGGCCCCACAAGGAAAAAGGCGAGAATTTATCCGAGGCCGATGAGTTTATTATCCAACTCCGCGACGAACGGGATGTTGATTACGTTGGCTCATTAGCCGGTTATAACAGCGGTTTCTACGAGATTGATGGACGCCGCATACTTGTCACTGACTCACCAAATATCATCAAGCCCGTTGCTGGCGAGTGGAACAACATCGGCTCTCTCATATTAAACATGCTCCTCGATGAAAAAATAAAACAAAAAGACTATCTCTTTGGATGGCTCAAAATAGCTTATGAATCCTTGGCCTCCCAAAAACTACGAACTGGGCAAACCCTCGTATTATGTGGCAAAAAGGACAGCGGCAAATCCATGCTCCAAAAAATCATCACCCTAATTATTGGCGGACGGTCGGCAAAACCCTACCAGTTTATGACCGACACTACATCCTTCAATTCCGATATGTTCAAGGCAGAGCACCTGTGTATTGGCGACGAGCAAGCAACCACCGATATTCGATCCCGCCGCGCTTTCGGCGCACAGGTTAAACAAATATCCGGCGAAGACACCCAGCGTTGCCACCCTAAACACGGCGAGGCTATTATATTAACCCCATTTTGGCGATTAACCATATCCCTGAATGACGACCCAGAAGAACTGATGGTATTGCCACCGATCTCGGACAGCATCGAGGACAAAATGATTATCCTTAGAGCTGTGCAAGCCCCTATGCCTATGCCTTCTGGAACCCATGACCAACGTATCGCATTTTGGAATCAACTCGTTTCAGAAATACCCGCATTCATTGATTTCCTATGCCAGTGGCAAATACCAACCGAATTACAGAGCCAGCGATACGGTATCACCCATATACAACACCCAGACCTTCTACAGGAAATAGACGCCTTGGCCCCAGAATACCACTTGATGATGATGCTCAATAAGGTGCTATTTCCCGACAACCTCTCTACGACCTGGCGTGGCACAGCCGAAGACTTGGAACTTAAACTTACCGCCGATGCCAACTATACCTATGAATCTCGCAAGCTCCTTAGTTGGTCGAATGCCTGCGGAACCTATCTGTCCCGCCTTGCCAAGAAATACCCAGAACGCTTTACCCAAGAACGCACCGCCCACAAGCGGATTTGGTCTATCGAGCCGTAACCCAATGACGGGGTCTGCAACTGCCAATGACGGGGTCAAATTGGCCTCCCACCCTTTACCAGCCGTATCAATGACGTTGTGACGGCAAGTTATTACCTTTGTGTTCTACACACATACCATAATACGGCAGTATATCCTCTTGTCTTATATATTAAATACTTTATTTCAAATAAGGTGCTAAGTAACTGTCATGGCGTCATTTTGCAACGACTTACAACTAATTTCTCCGTTCTGAATGGGATTTTGACTCTTTCGGACTGCTTACGCTAAATGCTTTCTTACATTGAAAATCCTAATTTTTTCAAAATTCAGGTTCCGCTTTTGGCGATTGTTGCACCCCGTGGGTCGCCAACCCTTCCCTCGTTCTTTCCCTCTGGGCGGGAGTGGGGATAAAACCAAATAAGCATCTGAACCGGCAACGGCGGCGGGGAACCCTCCCCCCATGTCTGAGCGTGCCGTGAGACGGGCTGTGAGTCGGTACAGAGCGGCGGATTAGGCCGAAGCGGCACTATAGCGGCAGAAGCGAGTCAGGCCGAGGACGGCCATCAGGCGGTTGATTTTTGGCTGGCTGGCTGGGCCGTGCCGTCAGCCGGACGCCCGTCTGACAAGAGGCTGTGAAATGTGGGGTCATGTCGCATAACATAACTTATGTTGCCTATCCACTTTGCGTAAGTACTTGCTAATCAATATAGTGCGAAAGTGGACAATAAACCAGACGGACACAAAACAAGCGCCATCAATTACACCCAATGTTTGCAGGCATACGGTGACACGGTGGAGCGTCAGCCCTATTGACGGGAACTAACACGCTGCAGATCAATGGTTTACGCCTGAAACGGGACGCGCCCAGCGAAAACACGGCGAACCTGGAACGAAAAGAGCGCGGGAGAGACGGACAATCCCATTGCACAATTATTCAACCCGGTTGCAAGATTGTGATAAACAGCAATAATAAAGGATTTGCACGATAATTAATGATAATATTATACGACGTAGAATCGCATCGTGGCACTACTTTCCGAGCGAATGTGTGCCATAACGCCCCAAATCGGCGTGTAAGTGTGACAATTTTCATGGTAAGTGTGACGTTTGACCGTAAAGTGTGACACGATCCTTGTTATTGTCTACTATTGATAGAGACAAACGGCTGGCGGGTGTGACACAAAAAAAAGATTATCAATGCCCGCTTGACTATTATTGATTGTGCGTAGGACTTGGCACGGTTTAAGCTACTATATATAAACATGAACAGACAACCACAAACGAACAAGGGGGGGGCGCGATGAAGGTATTAAAGAAAACCGAACAACCATATCAAGGCCAGTATCTCATACACCTGAGCAACCAAGGATCGCAAGCATCATGGGGCGATAAGGATTCAGCCTTGCAGATATTCCCGGTTGACGTAGACCTTATCAAGCAACAGTTACATGGGCGCAAGGTGAAAGTCGAACAGGGCGAAGTATAACATGACCACCACGAACACGAAAGGGAACGCCATGAACGGCCCAAAAATACATAAGCACACAAACGGGTTTGAAACATTTATATGCAGTAAGTGTAAGGTCGAAAAGGAACGGCTGAACGGATACCGGACTTCCGGTAATTCTAACAAGCCACGGTTCAAATGGCTTTGTGATTTGTGTTATGCCCAAGCGATAATGAACCATCAACCAGTAACAAGGGGGACGCGATGAGAACAGAAGCCGACAAGACAGCATGGAAACAGAAGATGGCGGGAATATCTAAGCAGGTAAAAGCAATGGCGCCGGCCGATCGCGAAGCCTTGGCGCTCAGACTGGGCACACGCACACCGGAAGGTCACACGTTGAGCGCCTGGAATACTTGCTTCTTATGGTTGCAGGCCGGAAAAGCGCTGGCCATAGTGGCAGGCTTCAAACAGTGGCAGAAGGCTGGGCGGATAGTAAAGAAGGGCGAGCACGCCGCCGGGGACATACTTGTGCCCATGTTTGGTAATGCTACCGCAGACAAGACCAGCGAAGACGCCACAGACGACACCAGCGCGGAGAGTAAGCCGAATATGCGCTTCCGGCTGGTGCCGGTGTTTGATATTGGGCAGACAGACGACTTAAACCAAGCGACAGCATGACAACCACTAACAACCACCACCCACATGGAGGCAGACGATGAAACAGATTAGCTTTGCGACACTATGGGATGGATTTAAAACCGACAAGGAATCAATGCAGGCGCGAAACAAGGCCGTAAAAGAATATCGGGCGCAGGGCGTCAAATGCTCATGTTTTACGCTTCCGAACCAGCTCAAGAAATATGACGGAATCGGGCAGCCTAATGGCGGGGTTTGCAGCGTATATATGGCGAATGTTTACGACTAACGACCACACTAACCGCGCGAGGGCGCAAGGAGGGAAGCGACCATGAAAGAAACACTCACAACAAGTCAGATCGCGGACAGATTGCTTGCCGATGACAATGCCGGATGGACGTATGCCGGAGCGCGGGCCCTGGCAGAATACATGGAGCAATACGAAGAGGACACCGGGGAAGATATGGAATTGGACATTGTCGCTATCCGGTGCGACTATTCGGAATACGACGATCTGAAAGACTGGGCGATAGATTTTTTCGGAGAGAAGGAAGCGAAAGAAAAGTTTGAAATCGAAAAGGATGACGACTGGGAAGAAGTGGAATCTGAAATTGAGGAATATATAAACGATAATGGCCAGCTGATCAAGTTTGACGGCGGGATCATTGTCAGCGCGTTTTGACACACACGCAACCCGCGCAGATGCGGGGAAAGGGTAACAGACTATGAAACACAAAACACAATGGAGAGTGATTCACGGCGCAAGCCGGTTTGAACTGGATTTCGTCAGTTTGAAGGAAGCGAAGGCATCATGCCGGGAACGACTTGATTCACAAATTCAAGAACTATCAACAGGCTATTGCCGATATAGCAACCAAAACGGGAAAGTCAAAGCAATCGTTTTGTAAATAACACCACGCCGAAACCGGCCCACCCTGGCCGGTCTATGGATTAAGTCCATACCGATGAGGCGCAAACAATAGCATAAGGGAGGGTGACAACCATGACAACCAAAACGACAGGGCAGCGGACGCCGGGACCGTATCATGCTGGAGACTTCGGGTTGATATTATCCGAAATAGATAAAATCATTGGGCAAGCCGAAGGGATCAATAAAGACAATAACGCCGCCTACATCGTCCAGGCCTGTAATAACCATGACGCACTTGTGAAAGCGTTGCAAGACCTATTCGAGCATTGCGCCATGGTACATAAATGCTGGGGAGACGGCGACAACACAAAAGAAGCCGCCGCCGCTATCAAAGCCGGTGAAGCCGCCATCAAATCCGCAACCGGCCAGGAGTAAAGGAGAACATGACAACATTAACATTACTGGCAATCTGCCTCATGCTGGAGGCTGGCGGTGAATCCTATCAAGGGAAACTGGCCGTTGCATCCGTGATATGGAATCGAGCCGAAGGGAAGGCGACGCAGGTGGAAGCTGCATTGACAAAGCGCAAACAGTTTTCATGCCTGAATAATGGACAGGCACACGCGGCGGCATCGGTTGACCGCATGATAATGGGGCAAGGTGGCACAGAAGTATGGCGGGATTGCCTGCTGATCGCCGGGGAGATAATGGACGGCACGTTTGAACCGACGACAAAGGCCAACCACTATTACAACCCTTCCAAAGCCTCCCCGTCCTGGGCGAAAGCATTGCGGGGGAAAGTGACTGTGGGGTCGCATGTTTTTGGCTCGTTAAAATAGCTGTTGACTTATTTGAGGAATATGGTATGATATTAAGCAGGAATAGGGTAGCTCCCAAAAAGGCAAGTCCCATAGCTTGCTCTGTCCTGCTTATCTCAATCTATGGCAACTGTATGGAGTTGTATTATGAAAACCAAGCTGTATGTTCTCCGCGACGAAAACTGGCTCATTCGTTATGTAGGCAAAACTGTTAAGCCATTGCGAGACAGGATGTACTCTCATATTTATAGCGCAAAAAGCGGCGAAAACACCCACAAAAGCAGATGGATTCGTTCTATGCAAGCAAGAGGGTTTTTACCAAACATCGCACTTATAAGAGAGGTAGACGGAGACGGATGCCAAGAAGAAAAAGATCAAATTAAGTTTTTAAGAGAAAAGGGAATAGATTTAGTGAACACAACTATTGGTGGAGATGGAGTTATGTCGGGGAGAAAAATGTCGGAAGAATCTCGAAGAAAAATGAGTCTGGCACGTAAAGGAAAACGGCATTCTTCTAAATGGAATAAAAAAGTAGGAATTGCCAACAAAGGAAAGGTGCGATCACAAGAAATGAGAAAAAAGCTAAGTTTGGCTAATTTAGGGAAACGGCACTCAGAAGCAACAAAAGAAAAAATGCGGATAGTTCAGTCAAATAGAGCGGAGCGACGCAGAAACAGAACGACTTCTTTAAAGGGTAAAAAGCTTTCAGCGGAACACCGCAAGAATATAAGCATTGGAAGAATAAACGGTAAACATCGTTCAGCAGAAGAAAGGGCAAAAATGAATCAAGAGAAAAAGAATGTTCCGCTTTCCAAAGAACATTGCAAAAGAATTAGTGAAGCCAGCAAAAAGTCATGGAGAAATCAATACAGTTTAAAAAGAGAAGGAGACGCAATATGACATTGCCAGAATTAAAAACGGGTGACACCCTCGAAAGCACAAAGGGAAAAACGTATATCGTGCATCGTGTTCACAAGCCAAAGCGCAACACGGGATTTGTGGAACCACTCTATCGGCTTGAGAATGGAATCATCGGGAACCAGGAATGGACACTGGATGAAATGCAACAAGCCGGATTAACATTGAAGGGGGAAACATGAACTACGCGCCGTTGAAAGATACGCTCCAAGTGGGCGACAAGATTGCTTGCACCAAGCATTACGTTAAAGCCGAAGTGCTGGAAGTATTTAAGGTGGACGGCGAGCGCGTCTATTGTATGCGGAATAATGGCAACGCCGTGACCGATCCGCTAACTGTCGAGCTATTAAAGTCTTATGACTACGTGAAAATAATCGAAAAATAACGCTTGACTTTTGTGTGTGTGTGTGTTAGACTTCTTTTACAAATAGGGAAGGAGTCTATATGGATAAAAAACCGAAATCTATAACTGGTTGCCCATTGTGCTATTCCAAAAACATCTGGACTAATAAATCGGGGGTAAAACATTGTCGTAGATGTGGCCATTCATGGGGCAAAACAAAATGATAGTTAGAACCTGTAACTTCGGAAGGAAACTATGAAATCAGATTCAAATCGGAGTGATGAACCGTCCGCGATTGTATATGCCACAATCGAACAAGCCGTTGATGATATCAGATATCTTGTAAAAAATGGATTAATACGTAAAGGCCGTGCGGTCACCAAGGCCGAATGGCCCAAAACACCAAAAGGGAAGATGCGTAAGTTTGGATTTTTCAAGCCTTCTGATGTAAGCGAGGTTGTGTATTTTTTCACTCATGGCGATTTCAGGCGAATGCTTGAAATGGCAAACAGTACGATAGACTGTGATGCGGCATTGTCGAGGTTGGGATTGAAGGATGAAACCGAGGAGAAATAACATGAATACCTCTACCATATACCCCGAAGGCATGAGAACAATGAATAATAGTCAAAGTCGCCCAGTATGTTGCGGTAAGGGCTGGGGATGCGACAAGCAGTTTCAGCCGTTGAACCCGCCTGATTCGATTGCTAATGATCTTTCTAATCCGGTGGAAGTGCCGAGTTGTCTGAATGCGAGGCAGTTTTTGGATATTATGGAAGCATCACCGGCTGAAGGATAACATGAAAACCTTTACCATTGACAACACGGCCCTGTATTTGTGCTTGAAGCGTCGCAGTAAGTATTTAAGATTCCATTACATTCCACCTGTAGCTTTTACAAGTGACGTTTTTGATATTCTCAGCACTTGGAACTTCAACGCCCTGGATGTGGAAAAAATAGTACCGTACAAAATGATTAACCCAGACCAAGTGCAACGCATGAAAAGAGGATTGCCATACATAATGATGACTGAAAAAGGGGCGGTAAAAATAACGCCAAAAAATAGGCGTGACGCCAAGGGGCGGTTCGCAAGGAAAGGAAAACATAAATAACATGAAAGGCCACACAATAGCCTCACGCGCAAGACGCCGCCTGGAACTCAAGGCGCAAAAGGAAGAACTAACCAGCCCGCCGCTAACCGGGTGGATGAAGAAAACAGACGCCAACATAGATTGGCTGGGCGAAGAAGTAACCCAAAGCAAACTACCAGATCACGCTCTGTGCAGGGTAATCGAGCAACGCAAATCCGGTAAAAAGACAGGGTTAATCGCGCTGGCGAGGGTAACGTAATATGAGTAACATCAACATGGTGGTAGGCAACATCACGCAACTGACGGATAATGTGCCACTGAATAAGGCGCGTTGCCGTAAATGCAAGGAGATATTCTATGCTGTAGAGTTGATTGGCGGCTTGTGCGACGATTGTAGGGATGAAATTAAACGAAAGGAAAGACACGATGAACGAAATAGTGAAAACAGAAGCGACTAACGTAACGATGTATGACAAGATCAGCGACCCGATGGACGCGATTGCCAAGATGGGCGAATGGATTAGCAAGTCCGGCCTGTTTGGGTGTGACAAAATCGAGCAGGGCATGGTGCTGGCAATGACCAGTTACGCCGAACGCCGCCCCGTGACGGACATTTGCAGACGCTATCATATCATGGACGGCAAGCTTTCTATGAAGTCCGAGGCGATGCTGGCTGAGTTTAATCAACGCGGCGGCACTCACTTCTGGGAGAAGTCAGACGACAAGGAAGCGGTATTACTGCTATCGTCAGGCCGGTTTGACGACTTTAAGGTGTCATTCACCATCAAGGACGCGGAACGCGCCGGATTGTGCGGCAAGGACGGAGCGGTGCGAGCAGGGCAGAACAAGCCTGGTGGTTGGCAGAAGAACCCTGACGCCATGCTCCGCGCCCGCGCCGTGAGCAAGGGAATCCGCATGGTTGACCCATCCGTGGTGGTGGGTGTCTATACGCCGGAGGAACTAACCGACATGAAGCATGAAAACATCACGGACGCCCCGCAACGGTCACTCTTGGGCAAGAATCCGCCTGTAACTGTGGATGCTGAAGTTATACAGCCGGTTGTCGCGGATGCTACGGCCAAATCGGAACCCGTGGAGACCAATACAGAGCCAAAGGTAGAGAAAACTGCTGTTGACAAGCTAAGTGCGGCTCTTGAAGGCATGACCGGCGATGCGAACGGCTGGCTGGTTGAAAAGGGCTGGGTAAAAGCTGGTCAGACGTTCCGCGACCTATCCGAAGCTAAGATGAATGAAGTCCTTGGACGGTTGTCGAACTTCAAACAGGCCGTGAAAACATGGAAGCGTCTTAAAGAGGAGAAGGCCAATGGAAAGACCTAAACATCACCCGACGTTTGCCCCATCAAGCCATGATGCGCTGGTGCGGTGTCCGTTTTATGCCAGTGACCCATCAGGGAGTGAGGCAACGCGGAAAGGAACGGAGCAACATGAGTATGCCGAAACCCTGTTGAATGATCTTGAAATTGCCAACAAAGGAGATTTATCCGCCGAAGACCGTGACAACGTGGAATGGTATGTTGACTTGGTTCGCGCTCAAGCTTCCGGCGACCTTGAGATTGAGATTGCCGCCGAACTCCAAGACAAGAATTATGGAGTCATAACTTGGGGAACGATTGACGCGGCGGCTGGTGGCGAGATATGGGATTATAAGTCAGACCGCGAGGAACGTGACCACAAGCACCAGATGGCCTGTTACGCGCTCATGCGGATCAGGCAGAAGGGATTAAAGCAGGTTACGGCTCATATCTGTTACGGCAAACTCCGCAAGGTGGTGTCAAAAACATACACCGAGGAGGAAGCTTGGGATATGGTTGAAACCGTGTTGGCAATTAAACACAATCCCGAACGTCAACAAATGCCGAACGAGTATTGCGGCTGGTGCGTGAATAAGTTGACCTGCGCGGCTCTGACCCGTCACGTTACGGTGGTGGCTTCCAAGTATGCACCGGATGAAAGCGACAAGATACAGATGTGGAATCCGAACGAGATGACCGATCCTGCGCAAGTTGGACGCGCCCTGTTCATTGCCAGGATTGTCGGCCCGTGGTGTGCTGGCGTGGAGAAACACGCAAAGCTGATGATGGAGAACGGCCACGTGATAGCCGGATGGAGCATCTTGGAGCGGTCAGGAGCGCGGCAGGTCAAAGATATAACCAAGGCATTCGCCCTGACAGGATTGCCGGAGGATGTGTTCTTGAAATGCTGTTCCGTTAAAATCGGTGAATTGGAGGAAAAATATGCAACATCGAAGGGAATGAAAAAGGCTGTAGCGAAACGTGAACTCAAGGAATTACTCGCAGATGTGATAGAAAACAAGCCAGCAATGAAACTGTTGGTGAAACAGAAGGAGGTATAAGATGCACTACACTTATAATGATGAGGATAATCGTGCAGATTTTTGTCCGGCTGGTATTTATGCCGGAACAATCAAGTGGGCTGATGATACAAAACTGTCCAAGGGCGGAGATGAACAACTCAATGTGCGTTGGGTCATGGATGATAATGGTTCAGGAGCATTTGATCGTCTGACCTTTTCTGAAAAGGCCGGATGGCGTGTTGACACGTTTCTCAAAGCTACTGGTCATCAGCCGGACGCTAAAGGCAAGGAAGTTGAACTGACCGCCGACATGGTTATGGGTTGGAGAGCGTATCTTAATGTTGGCGTGGAGAATGACAGAAAGGTTGAAGGAAAAAAGAACAACATCATTCTCAACTATGTGACCGATAAGGGCATTCCGCCAGCATTGCCGGAAGATGGCAATAAAGAGGAAACCCCATTCTAACCAAGGAGGTGATACAAATGGCAAGAGGAAGCACAGGTAAAGGTGGAGGTCGCGGACAAGGTGGTGGTGGGCGCGGTGGCCGTGGTTCGTGTGGCGGAGTCCGCAAGTTTGACGGCAAAGGCCCACGCTCACAGGCAAAGAGGAAACGTTAGGATGAAGTTTCAGTATAAAGAACGTGATAAGCCCCGCCGCCCAGACACGGGGGCGGGTAAAGTGCTCGGAAAAGTTGATGAGAAACTTTGCATTACGATTGACACGCGGGAGCAGACGCCCTTGGTGTTCGATAGCGATTATATATCGGCTAACCGTGGAACTGTGCCGGTATTTGATTATGCCCTGAGCAATGACGAATCAGGCTGGGCCGTGGAGCGCAAGTCGCTGGCCGACTTCATTCAGTCCGTGGTGTTGTCGAAATCGTGGAAGCGGGAACTTACGAAGATTGCCAAGGCTCAAGAGCGGCTTCTGCCCGTGGTATATGTATGCGAGTTTGGCTTTGACGACATCCAATCTTACGATTACGCCCTGTTCCATTCAGGCCGCGTTCAAAGCCAATTCGTTTATCGGCGGGTGGCCGAGATGATTTATATTCATAACGTCCATGTGGTATTTGCCGGAAGCCGGGAAGGTGCAAGTTACGTAATTGCATTGCTCCTTAAACGCCGAAAGGAAGCTTTGAAATGCGCGAACGCCTGCCAGATAAACGGGAAAGCATAACGCGAAAGCTGGTCTTGCTTTATGGCCGCACACCGAAGAAGATGGAGCGCATACATTTTTATATCACGGTTGGGCTTTATCCTGATGGTCGGCCAGCAGAATTATTTATCACGGTGAACGGCGGTACGGAAATAATCAAAGGGTTTTGTAATGTATGGGCGATTTCCGTTAGCCTGTGTCTGCAAGCTGGGATAAAAGTTGAAAAGCTCTATGAGAAGTTCGCCTTCCAGAATTTTGAACCTAAGGGATTTACGGAAAGCGAAGACATAAGAAGCTGTACGAGCGTGGTTGATTACGTGATGAAGTTTATGAAACAGCGGTTTTGCAAAGAGGAAGGTGAGGGGGCGAAATGAATGCGTATGAAGATTCCATTTTCTACCGCCGCCAAGACTGTTGTGAGGATGAACGCCAACAGGCGCGTATGGCCGCATTCTGGCAACTGAGTCCTGAGGATTGGGCGGCAGAGGAAAGGCATTGGAATCTGGTGCGTGGTGTGGCGGTGGAAGGAAGTAAACAATGAAGCATATCGTATCATTTTCAGGTGGCAAGGATTCCACGGCCATGCTCCATAAGCTGATCGAGCAGGGCGTTAAGATCGATAAGGTGGTTTGTTTTGAGTGTGAGTGGGACTTCCCGCAAATGGAAAAGCACCTAAAACTTGTGGAGGATAAAACAGGATTACAAATAGTCAAGGTGCGTTATTACCGTCATTTTAATGAGCAACTGGCTTGCTGGGGCTGGCCAAAATCTTCCGGGGGATGGTGTACGGCATGCAAACATCGGACTTGTCTCAAATATATTCGCGGGATTAAAGGCGACAAAACGGAGTATATCGGATTTTCTGCCGACGAAGTTAAACGAACGCAAACAGGCTGGATGTTAAACCGTAGATGGCCGGTGAAGTTTCCGTTGATCGAATTAGGGTGGGGAGAACTCGACAGCCTGCGTTACTGCAAATCGCTCGGCTATGATTGGGACGGTCTTTACGATGTATTTGACAGGGTATCGTGCTTTTGCTGCCCGAAAGGTGGCAAGACAAAACGGCGGTTGATTCAACAGCATTACCCTGAATTATGGAAAGAATGGCAGCGGCTCGACGGCATTGCCACCGGGCGTGAACGCGAGAACGAGGGGGGGTGATGAACAAACAAACTAACACCGCATTAAGTTTTCCGCAGAAACGCCTACTTGGGAAGTTGTCGAAAGCATGGATTGACGTGCCGGCGGCTACAAGAGGCACAACAATCAAGGCGCTTATGCGAAAAGGACTAATTCAGCATCGCTGGAAAGAGCCGCATCATTACATGGATTGGTATATATGGGGCCAGATTCGGTTGCAATCGCCCGCATAGAACTCTCCCGCAGGGAGGGGAAAGGAATATATGAGAATTATGGAAGATACGCGGACAGTAAAATCAATAACCCTTGAAGATGGGTCTTACTCTGTTGGGGCAGGAGATAATGTAACGGCAATAATTCCTTATGAGGAATGCGGGGAAATGGCACACGTTATTTGGTTCAAAATATTACGTGGTGAAACTATCGTTACGAGAGTCAGCGGCAAGTATGTTGTGGAAATTGTGTATTAATTCAACTAACCGCCGCCGGGCGTGAACGTGAGGAGTCCGCAAAATCGTGAAGGAAGCAAAGGAGGGTGAATGACAAAGTATCCAAAAACGGTGTGTGTCGTATTCAATGAATTTGCACAAGCGATGGATGCGAGAAACAACAAAAAGGACGCAGCGTTTTATCAAAAGCGCAATATGGGTCATGTATTCAAACGCTACCACCTGCACCCCGGCAACGAGGTCAAACTCAAACGGGAAAATGCCGCAATGCGTAAATGGATTATACGAGAGAACGGCGGTAAGCGAAGCGTCAAGAAGTGTCCTTGCCTGCGTTGCAAAAAATTGCGGGAAGTTGTCACTGATTTATAACGTCCAAACTGTTCAAAGCCAAAAGGAGGGGGAGCAAGTGAAAGCAATATTTGCAATGATTCTATCAATTCCTTTTATAGTCATGTCCGCCGTAACGTTTGGCATGGTGTTCAAAATTGCAATGCCGTGGTATCTTTCAATATGCCTTGGATCAATCTGTTATATGCTGACATACACGATGATTTCAATATGGGAGGGCGAATGAAGGCAAAGTTAAAGCACCCGAAATTATGGGCTGTAATCTGGAACGAGGACGGAGACATCGTGCATGCTTCTCTCAAAAAACCTTCCCGCAAATGGAAAGACTCTAACGGCGAAAAAGTATCTGTACTTTGCTACCACCTGCACCCCGGCAACGAGGTGGCAAGGGCCATGAACATATTGAGGAGTGATGTGTGGTACTACGATTTGAATACTACAGACAAGGATGTTGCGGCAACGTTACGCGATAACGGTATCCCCGTCCGGTGGGATGCAAAGAAAGGGAGGTTCGTTTAATGAGCGCACCAAAATGGATAAAGCATCCAGAGCGAATACCTGATGGTTATATGTGGGAGAGTATTGAAGCCCACAAGCAACTCAAGCTGGAACATGCTATAATGGCTCGTATGTTAAAACGCTGGGTGAGATGCGGGCTTACACTCGGTGATAAATGGGACTTAGAACGCAAACTGCCCGACCTGTTCAAAGCCAAAAAATAGGGGAGCAAAAATAAGTCTTGACACTTAACCGCTTTCGTGATACCTTTTAACCATGAACAAGAACGCATCAGAATTAGGCAAGCTGGCAAAGGGTATTCCGAAGCGTCTATCCAAGGCAGAAATCAAGCGCAGGACGCTCCGGCTGGCCGAGGCAAGAAAGAAGCGGTGGACGACATGAAGGCTTGTTCTAAATGCAAAATTAATAAGCCAACATCAGAGTTTTATTCTGACGTGAGAACCAAGGATGGGTTAAAATGCCAATGCAAGAAATGTCATAATAAAAACTCAAAACTTTGGGTGTTGAATCATTTGGAACAGAACAAAAACAACAACAAATTGCACCGGCTTAATCATCGGGAACAATATCGATTAAACTATAAGATATGGAAAAAGAACAATCATGACAAGATGAAGATTTATTATCAGCGTAGTTATCAAAAGGAAAAGGCGACTGCATGTGGAAACTTGAATAACCGGATGTCGTCAGGAATAAGCCAATCATTAAAGAGTGGAAAATCTGGCAGACATTGGGAATCTCTTGTGGGATATACAGTCCATGCTTTAATGCAACATCTCGAATCAAGGTTTTTGCCAAGAATGTCATGGGCAAACAGAAGATTGTGGCATATTGATCACATTATCCCCATTTCAAGATTTCAGTATCAAACTTTTGATGATTCGGAATTTAAGACTTGTTGGTCATTATCTAATCTGCAACCAATGTGGGCCAAAGACAATCATGTTAAACATTCAAAAACAATGGACGAATGGTTACTACAAGGATTTAAAAAAGGAGTTGCATGAAAACAAACAAACTGCCGAAAGCACTATGGGTAGCATTCAACGGTCTTATGAAACCGTGCGATGTTGGCAAAGTAATGTGCAAGGGCTGGTATTTCAAACGCAAACGCTACCATCTGCACCAAAGCGGCGAGGCGGCGAAGGTAATGAACTGGTTGCACAAATATGACGCAGACTGGCTTGACCCGAATAGTGTTGCGGTCAGATTACGCAAGGCCGGTTTCCGCGTCCGGTGGGATGCAAAGGCCGGTAAATTTAAGGAGTCCAAATGAAACGCATATTCACAATCGCAATTTCTATACCCGCAGTATTATTGTTCGCTTTCCTGCTTTCTATTCTCCTGCTCGCCGCTACGGGGTGGGGGAAGACGAATAGTGTCACCATTACCACAAATAACAACCCCGTAATAGATGCGTTCACACAGGCTTGTAGCACCAACGGGTTCGATACGTCAGGGTTCATCCGCAAACTCGCCGCCTCCGGTGAAATCTGCAAGGTGTTTGGGCATTGGTGGCCTCGGTTTAACGATAATGCACTGTATGTGATAAATAACTGCGTTGTGACCAAGTATCGCACTTGTCGAATCTGCGGAAAATGCGAGTCAAAATCGGAGGGAAATTGGAAATGAAGACAGCAAAAGCAATCAAAGAAAAACTGCGTGAAATTGAAGCCGATGAACGGTTGTCATATACGCCAGCAAACGTCTTTTCAAACGCGCCGCTTGCGCTGATACAAATGGAACTGGTCGCAAAACGTGACACTTTGAAATGGGTGCTTAAATGACTACAACCAAGAAACCAAAGCGGTGCGGGATGGTGAAGAAACGAATCACGCTACATTGTTCTGTCTGCGGTGAAGGTATTAAAGGGTCGTCAGTCTTGACTCGACACGGGACGCTTTGTATCTCATGCGGAGAAAATCAGGGATGCTTCGACAGGTTTAAGTCTGATGATGAATGAACAACCGGAGGACACGCAAATGAACACAACCGACGCCGAGATCGCAGGGAAACGAAAACTGACAATACATCAATACCTGACAGGACGACGCAAGGCCATAGAAGGAAGTATTGCGGCAGAAGTTTTGGCGGGAAACACATTTAAAGAGTCCTGCGAACGAACAGCCTTGGCGGAAATCACAGCGTTGGAATGCGAAATCGGCCGTAGCGGAATTACCCTCTGCCGCGCCGTGGTGGGGCGGGTGGATGGGAAAAACGAAAAACTGCAAAAGATATTCAACGCACTTGACAACCATCTCGGAGATACCGATCCGGACATTCTCGAAGATGCGACGGATGATGAAATCCGCGATGAGGAGCCTGTGTTTTGGGCGGCGAATGAAATTGCGAAAATACTCAAGGAGAACAAATGACCACCTTCACAGCCACACTGCCGACGGAGCCGGGATGGTATTACTTTGCGTCAAATAAGGTCGATCAATTTACACCAGTTGAAGTTTACTCGGACTTTTTTGGTTCCTTGCGAAGTCGCGGCAGAGATACAAGAGGCGGTCTGTGGGGTGGCCGCGTCCCTGCGCCGGGGACGACGTGGACGGAAAAGCAGATTATGGAATGGTGTTATTTTAATTGTGATTTTCATACCAGCCTTAACGTCAGAAGAAACATTACGCATACAGTTGACGGCATCGCCGCCACAACCGAGCGACACAGGAAGGAGCAGGGATGAATAAAGCAAGATTGCAAAAAATTGAGACAGAAGTCAAAGAATATCAGGACGGGGCAGAGGGAATAATGGATGGCGGTGAAAATTACGACGGGGCCGATGGAGCGCGGTATATGTTAGTGGTATGTGGATATTGTCGCGAACTAATCGCGGCGTTAAAGGAGGCCAGCCATGCTAACGACAAGTGACCTGAAAGAGCGGCTACGGGCAGTGATTAATCGGTGCGAAAAGTATTCTATGACAGAAGATATTGGTCATTCGCTCCGCGCCATCCTCCGCGACCTCGACGCCGCGCCACCCAAGCCGGAGCCAGAGGATCAGGACGCAAAAGATATGAAAACCCTGAAGAGCGTAATTCACAGATTGACGCCAGCCGGGCCACCCAAGCCCACGGGGGAGCAGTTGAAAGTTCTCTGCGTAGAGCTGGACGGGTCTACGCCGAGAGGGTGCAAGGACGGCGATTATGTGTGGTGTAATGTTGGCGGCATTATTGTATCGGCAATATACCACGAACTCATCGGC
>Ga0222658_1000381_pt1 | contig 24254 bp, 20 predicted proteins | sample AntAcemetagen476_FD_179830 | JGI IMG/M metagenome (GOLD analysis project Ga0222658, IMG submission 179830) | Saline water microbial communities from Ace Lake, Antarctica - #476 | ecosystem: Environmental > Aquatic > Non-marine Saline and Alkaline > Saline | place: Antarctica: Ace Lake... | reverse complement strand
CGGCTAAGAAGAAAAAAGTAGCTAAAAAGAAGGTTGCTAAAAAGAAACCTGCAAAACGTAAGGTTGCTAAAAAGAAACCTGCTAAGAAAAAGAAAGCTGCTAAGAAGAAAGTAGCTAAAAAGAAGGTTGCTAAAAAGAAACCTGCAAAACGTAAGGTTGCTAAAAAGAAACCTGCTAAGAAAAAGAAGGTTGCTAAAAAGAAAAAGAAAAGATAGAGGTTGATAACCTATATCTTCCAAGAAGTGTAGATGCCAAAATATTTGGATATACATCTTCCCAATCAAAAATCCGCCTTTTAAAGCGGATTTTTGATTTAAAAAAAACCCCGCCAACGGACGGGGTTAAAGGTTGATAAACAACCTAGCCCATGATTGTAAACTGTCCTCCCTCAAAAGGACTGGGCGAAGTATTAAGTTCCTTACTGTTTGCCCTCCAAAGAGCAATCTGTTCTGGTCGTGGCAAGTTACCCCAGAGCCTTTGTAATAACTCAAACACATCAATCTCTCCATCGCCAGTCATTCCGGCTTCCTCTAATATTTGATCGAGTACTTTTCTAGCACTCATGAAAACACCTCCTCTCAATCTTTGAAACAGTTTAGGTTATTATAAAAGATTATTTCATTTTAGTAAACCCCTCTTTTTTCCTCTTCAGAAACATTAACAACTCCAAATATCCCATCATAACCTGGAACAATCTGTATATTACCTTTTCTTACCCTATCTACTGCACTAGCAATTTCTTTTGAAGAAACTTTTTCTATATCTTTTAAACTAGAATCTAACAAAATGTGAAACTCACTACCTAGACTCTTGGTCAACTCACCATATACTTTTTCTACCTTTTTAGTCTTCACTCCACAGCTAAAAACACCGGCAATAATTTCTGGTAATGGTATTAAACTTTTGTAGGGAATTTTGTTTTTTAATTTTAAAGTTTCTTTCTCACTCCTATCTGCTAATTCATCGACTCTACTCAACACACCAACCGTCATTTTCTTTTTACATTTTGGACAAATTTCTTTTAATTTCTTTGTTTCCTTTGGACTACAACTAAATTTACAATTTTGACATCCATCAGCATAGTATTTTCCCTCTTCTGGATAAAATTCTATAGTATATTTAAACTTATTCTTATCACCTTCATTTATAATCCTAAAAATTTCTGTGTAAGTTATTTCCTCTTTATTTTTAAATTCAAAAACATTCGCCTCACGCCCAAGCTTAGCAGTACTATGTGCATCTGAATTTGAAATGAGTGTAATGCCATCTAATTTAGATAATCTCCAATTCATTAGCGGGTCAGATGAAAGACCAGTTTCAATCGCGTGAATTTTAGGAGCTAATTCTTCAAAGGCTTCTTCTAGAGAATCATAGCCACTCTTACTCCCAAAAATTGCAAACCATGGCGTCCAAGCATGGGCTGGAATTAATTCCATTCGTGCATCTACACCTAACATAATTTGTAAAAGTTCTTTGATGGTTAAACCTAGAATGGGACGACCATCAGATTTTAAATTAAAACCCATTTTTTCCAACTTCTTATTAAATTTTTCTACCACTTCTATACTTGGAGCATAAACACACGCATGAATCCGACGAGTTTTACCAAGATGCTTTTTAACAAGTGATAATTCCGTCCCTAAAATAAATTTTACATTTTCACCTGTCATCCCGACTGGAGCGTCAGCGGAATGGCCCGCCTGCAACACTATAGCAGCTGCGGGCAGGAGGGATCCCTCGACTCCACTTCGTTTCGCTCGGGATGACAAACAATAAACTCCTTCACCCACCTCTTCTAAATTTTCTTTAATATGCTTAAACCATTCTGGATGAGTAAAATCTCCGGTTGAAACAATATCTATCCCTCGTACCTCACAAGTACGAGCAATATTTGGTAATTCTAAATCACGCGAACAAGCGCGTGAGTATTTAGAGTGTATATGTAAATCAAGAATTTGCTGCATAAATTTTAAAAATCCATCCTAAAATTCTTACCCCAATCTTTAAAACCTAGTTTGAGGTAAAAATCGTGAACTTTTTGTTTAAAATGCCTACTTTGTCCAATTAATTTATAACATCCTTTTTCTTTGGCTACCTCGATAGCTTCTTTCAATAATTTAGTCCCATAACCATCACTACGAAATTCTTCTTCTACAAATACATCCTCCAAAAGTCCGTAGGGCTGCTTATGTAGATCATTAAAAATTAAAAATAAAGAAACTCTACCAATAAATTTACCATCATCATCTTCTATTACTATTTTAATCATCTCACTTTGTTTTTTTTCTTGTTTTATTTCCATACAATATAGATTAAATTTATTTTTAAATTCACTCAAGAGATTCTTCGGCTTCGCCTCAGAATGACAAGCTAGAATGAACTTAACTATTGTCATGCTGAGCGATAGCGAAGTATCTGTTTTTACAACGTATTAATATACCACTATATCAAGATTTTACTTATCTACTGCCTCCTACTTTATTAATGATTTTAAAATTTTACCAAGTTTTATATCATCTAACCCACCTGATTCTCTTTCGTAATCTCCTTGAATTACTCTATTTAAATCTACGTTTTCTAAATCAGACTTGATAAGTGCCCAACCCTTATCTTCATATTTTTTAACCTGTTCTTCTTTAAGTTTAAAATTATTATAGATTATACTATCAACAGGTCTTGGAAGATGCTCTTCTAACTCTGTAATAAAATTACTTAAACTTACCGGTCCAGTTTCACCAGATAATTCGTAAGCATTACCAACAATATAAACTAATTTTGCTTTTGTTTTCTCTAAAGATTCTCTTACTCCTTCTGGTAAAAGAGTTGCAACAATCGAACAATATAAACTCCCTGGACCGAGAAATATATAATCAGCTTCTTCGATGGCTTTTTTTGCTCCAAGATAGATTCCTCCAGCTGGTTCAAGCCATGCTTTTTTAATCCTCTTACTTCTGTCATAATCTGGCCTATCAATAATCCCTTCTGTCTTTACAATTTCACCACCAGTAAGTTCTACACACAGGTCTGTTTTGTCGAGGGTTACTGGATATATATGTCCTTTAGCTTCAACTGCTTGTTCTAACGCAGAAATTGCATTTAACCAACTACCATCATACTGACTAACTAAAACTAAGAATAGATTACCTAGATTGTGTTTACTTAATTTTCCAGCCCCCGAAAAACGTATTTCATGAAATAACTTTTTTAAAAATTTATAATCATGTTTAGATAGTGCAAGCACTGCCCTAAGTATATCTCCGGACGGTAAAGTGTTAAATTCTCGACGAAGACGCCCAGTTGATCCACCTGAATCACTCATAGAAATAACTCCTGACAATTCCAGCTCATTTGAAAACTTTTTTAATGCTCTAAGAGTTAAAGCACTTCCATTTCCACCACCTATTACTACAACTCGCATTGATTTAGACTGATTATTCATAGATTACACTGATTATTAAACATTGATTTAGACTGATTATTCATAGATTACACTGATTATTAAACATTGATTTAGACTGATTATTCATAGATTACACTGATTATTATCTGTGTAATCCAATAAAATCTGCGGAATCAATGCTATATATTGAGAAACTTAAATATCCTTTCATCTTCCAAACTGTCAACGATTAAATCCGCCCCAGAAAAATCTCCTGGACTCCAACGAGAATCCGGAACAGCAATACACCTCATTCCAGCCCTCTTAGCAGACACTACCCCGTTCTCTGCATCTTCAAAAACAACACAATTTTTGGGATCAACCCCTAATTTTTCTGCAGTATGTAGATAAACTGCTGGATCAGGTTTTCCTTTTGAACCAACATCATCAACTGATGATATGGTTTCAAAATGTTTATCCCAACCAAATCTTTCCACGGCTATGCTAATGTGTTTATGCGGAGAGCCAGATGCAATTGCTTGTCTTAAATTATTATTTTTAATTTTTATAATTAATTCATTAACTCCTGGCATTAAATTAGTTTTTTGGGAATAAATTAAATCTGTTTCTAAATATCTCTCCTTTAATAACTCTTCTACAGTGCCTTTTAAATTAAGATTTTCTATCATCCATTCTATATTCTCTATCTCACTACGTCCTGAAAAATACTTTATCATATCGTCTGTTAATTCAATATTATACTTACCTAAAAATTCTATGTCTGTATCAATCCAATACAACATTGAATCAATAAGGAGTCCATCCATGTCATATATTATAGCTTCCATTGATTTAAACTGATTATTCATAGATTACACTGATTTAAAATTTTTATAATTTGCTAAACGTTTGACTTCTAAACTATTATTACCAAAATTAATTAATAAACCCACCTCCAACTTACTTGCTTTTAAATATGATATTGTTTGCATATAAAATATTTTTGGATTTTCTCCAAATACAGATTTTAATTCTATTATTACTTTATTTTCAATGACTAAATCTGCTCTAAATATTCCAATCTTATTATTTCTAAAAAATATATCATATACTTTTTCGCTCTCATAGCTAATATCGCTACTGTCCAAAACCCTGAGCATTGCTCTGTGATATATCTTTTCTTGAAAACCAGGTCCAATTTCTCTATGAACAGACATCGCCAGTCCAATAATTTTTCTAGTTAATTCTGACTCCTTATACATAATCTGTGTAATCATTTTAAAATCTACGAAATCAATGGTTATTCTACAGTTACTGACTTAGCTAAATTCCTTGGTCTATCAACATCTTTTTTGAGTAACACCGCCATATGATACGCAAACAATTGAAGAGGGATTGTATTTAAAAGTGGTTCGAGTAGTTCCATAGTTTCTGGAACATAAATTACATCTTCACTTAGTTCTTTGATATCCTCATCTCCATTATTCGCAAGTAAAATCATTGGGGCTTTTCTAGCTTTCACTTCTTCTAAATTACTCCTCATCTTTTCATAAATTTGATTCTTTGTAACTATTCCAAAAACTGGAAAGTCTTCTGCCAAAAGTGCATTAACCCCGTGTTTCATTTCTCCGGCCGGATATGCTTCACTATGAATATACGAAATTTCTTTTAGCTTGTGAGACCCCTCAAGAGCAACCGGAAAATTAATTCCTCTGCCTAGGTATAAGAAATCTTGATATTTTTTATATTTCTCTGCAAACTTTTTAATTTCATCACTTTGCTTTAAAATTTCATTCATCTTTTCTGGAATTTCAAGTAATGCTTTTATAAGTCTTTGACCAGTCGCCAAAGTTAAACGCTTAAGCCTACCAAACTGAATAGCATATAAAAGTAAAATTGCTGTCATATTTGTATAAGCTTTGGTCGATGCAACTGCGAGCTCTGGTCCAGCGTGAATATATGAACCACCATCAGTTTCCCTGGCAATCGTTGAACCAACAACATTTACAATTCCTCGAACAAACGCTCCTCGACGCTTTGCTTCTTTAATAGCTGCAATTGTATCAGCCGTTTCTCCAGATTGAGAAATTGCAAAAACAAGAGTATGTTCATCTACAATAGGATCGCTATATCTAAATTCACTTGCTACTGCTACTTCAGTTGGAATACCAGCTAAACGCTCAAAAGCGTATTTACCAACCATAGCTGCATAACTTGCAGTTCCACAAGCAAGTAAAATTATCCTATTAATATTCCTAAGTTCATCGTCCGTCATATTAAAACCACCTAGATGTGCAGTTCCTTCTTCCATATCTATTCGTCCTCTAATTGCGTCTTCAAAAACTTGTGGTTGATCAAAAATTTCCTTAAGCATAAAATGTTCAAACCCAAGTTTTTGTGCTTGAGCTTCGTCCCAATCAATCTCTTCTACACACTTAACAACATCTTGATCTTCTAAATCAAAGGTTTTCATTTCGTCACGACTTATTTCTGCCATTTCTCCATCTTCTAAAAATATAACTTTTTTTGTATAAGCGAGCATTGGTGATGTATCTGAGGCGATATAATATTCATCCTCACCTACGCCAACAACAAGTGGACTTCCGAGTCGTGCAACAACTAATTTATCAGGATGGTCTTTATGCATTGCAACCAGGCCGTAGGTTCCTCGAATATAACTCAAAGCTTTTAAAACTGCACTATGCAAATCACCTTCATAAAACTTGTCAATTAAGTGAGCTAAAACCTCTGTATCAGTTTCTGATTTTAATTCAATTCCACCTAAAAACTTTATTTTTAATTCTCTATAATTTTCTATAATTCCATTATGGACTATGACAAGATCTCCGCTTGAACCCAAATGAGGATGAGCATTTTCCTCTGTAACTCCACCATGAGTTGCCCAACGAGTATGTGCAACACCAATACTACCACGCGCTTCACTTGTTTTTAATTTTTCTTCCAACTCATTAATTTTTCCTACACTCTTAATTGTGTTTATCTTACCTTTATCTAAAATCGCAACACCAGCACTATCATACCCACGATATTCTAAACGCTCAAGTCCTTTAATTAATATTGGTAAAGCTTGTTTATTACCAATGTAAGCTACAATTCCACACATATTAATATTTTTATGATTTAAATCCAAATTCAAAAGCCTTCAAATTATCTTCCCAACCCGGTTTAGAAGATAATTTATTTTCTAGGTATTTTTTTGCAAAATCCATATCTACCAAGCCTTCACCATCTAATCTTTTTAAAATTGCACCTAAAAAGAAAATATTCCAACTACGCAAAACAATATTTTCACCATCCAACCTTTCTTTAAAATCTTTTATATCTAAAACTTCCTGACCTTCTCCTAGATGACCTTCTACTCTCTCTCTAGCCTGACTAGACATTACTAACATTAAATCTGGAGTGGTAAATTTTGGATATGGAATTTTTTTATCATCAATTTTAATAAACGCAAGTGACACACCGCCACGTTGTTCCAAACCATAATTTGGAATATGTGTTACTTCTAACCCTTTTTCAAAAGCACTCTCAGAAATTATATTTGATAGTAATTGTATTCCTTGTCCGCCGTCTCCGGCAAGTAATATTTTAAACATAGGCATAAAGGCCGATAGGCCTGTCATTCCCAACTTGATTGGGAATCTAGTTAATTAATTTATTTTTATAATTTATAATTCAATACTGTAATTACTAATATTCTCCTGGATCCCCGCCTTCGCGGGGATGACACGACTAGACTTCGCCTAGTCGGAATACCCCTTTCATATCTTCCAAAAACTTCATTGTATCTGCCCCTTTTGTTTTCCAGGCTGTTGGACACATTGAAAGAAATTCTACAAATGCAAAGTGACCCGCCTTTTGAGTTTCAATCGCCTTTTTAATATACTCCTGACAAGTTTTTGGATCATTTACAATTGTTCTGGCTACATATGCATCTTTATGTACAATAGTTTTTAAAAGTTCTGGACCAAAAAATGGTTCTTCCACTACACCATCTGGACTAGTACTAGTTTTTTGATCTTTTAAAGTTGTTGGAGCAGTTTGCCCACCAGTCATTGCATAGACTGTATTATTAACTGCTAGAATAATAATAGGTTCATCTCTTTTAGCAGCATGTATTAAATTTTGAAGTCCAATTGCATACGCTCCACCATCTCCAGTATAACCAATTGAAATTGAATCTGGTTTAGCACGTTTATACCCTACTACGGTTGAAGTAACACGGCCATGATGTGTTTGGAATGTATTAAGCCCCAGATAATTCCATGCAAGCAAAGAACATCCAATATCTAACCCAAGTATTGTTTTATCTCTTAATCCTAAATCAGTTAAAACTTTATCTAACATCATTAAAACTATTGGGTGCCCACAGCCGGCACAAAATTTTGCTGGATTACTTATCATATATTTTTATTTATAAATGCTTTAATCTCACCTACTTCAATTCCTAAAGCAGGCTTTTCTAAATATTCTATTTTAATACTCAATTCTGGATCAAGTTCATCTTTTACAAGTCTTGCTAACTGACCCATACTTGATTCGATAAACAATATTTTTTGTTTTCCTTTTACAACTTTATTTAAACTTTTACTATCCAGTGGTCGCAAAGTTATCGGACGCCACAAACCAACTTTTTTACCTTCACTTCTAAGTTCTTCTACTGCTTGTTTACAAGCTCCTGCTACGAGTCCATGGGCAATAATTACCACTTCCGCATCATCTGTCTCAATTTCTTCTGATTCTGCAATATCACTCCTCACTTTTTCAAAATCCTTTTTCTGTTTTTGTAACTCTTCATAGAGTTCCTCTTCAAAAGTATAAATATTTCTCCAATGTTTAACTTCACCTTCTTTTAAGAGCGGATACGCTTCAACATTTTCTAGGTCTTTAAACTTTTCAAAATCAACCACCCCACGAGTTTTAAGCATGTACCCATCAGTTAATAAAATTGAAGGAAAGCGATACTTCCACGCATAGTTAAATGCTAGTCTAGTATGCAGGTATACTTCTTCTAGACTTGATGGAGAATATACAATTCTCATTCCTTCTCCATTTCCACCCAGACATGCCAGAGTCACTTCTTGTTGAGAATAAATTACTGTTCCTGAGCTCGGACCTCCACGTTGCGCAACTATTTCTACAAAAGGAAGTCTCATCCCCTCAGCCATTGAAAATCCATCTTGCATTAATGTATGTCCTGGCCCAGCTGTAGCCGTAAACGATTTTTGTCCAGCAATGAGAGCACCACAGACTGAAAAACCAGCCGCAATTTCATCTTCTGTTTGAAGATAGTCTTTCCCGCGGTTGATCCAACCAGTAAACACTTCTGTTCCTGGGGTAATAGGATATCCGTACATCATTTGAGCCCCAGCATCAATACAAGCTTGTACTGTTACTTCCGCTCCTGTTATAAATTTTTTATTATTTTTCATATTCTTTTGTCATCCTGAATTTATTTCAGGATCTAAATTAATTGCCAGAGATTCTGAAACAAGTTCAGAATGACATTGTTTTATTGTTTACGTTTACTTGCTTCTTCCAACTCTTCTTTTGTATTTATTCCAAACCATTCATTTGGATTTAGGAGTTTTACTACGTTAGTTTTTAAACCTTGTTCTTTTACCAAGCTAAACATACTTGGCAAACCATATTCTCCTAGGTTTTTAATCTTTTCAATCTTTTTATAATTATCTTCGAACCATTCTCTATCAAACACAAATGTTCCAGTTGAGATTTCTTTTAAATCAAACTGATCTTTACCTAGGTTTTCCTTTTCAATAATTTCATAACCATTTTCAACTTTTACAATTCTACCTATTTGATTTTTTTCTATATCACTATTAATTTCTCCAACTAATAATGAAACTGTCGCTTTTTCATTGAGATGACTTTCTAAAAACTTTTCTAAAGCTTGTTTTGTATAAAACGCACTATCATCACCCCCTAAGACTAAGACTTGTTTAATATTTTTAGGTAATTTTTTAATTCCTGTCAAAGTTGCATGAGCAGTCCCTAATTGTTCACTCTGCGTTGCGTAACTAACACTCTCACCAAAATATTCTTTAACTTTTTCAGCTTTGTACCCCACAACTAAGTTTGTCTGCTCTTTAGAAAAACCAATTTCTTTTAATGTTTTAACTACATAACTTACAATTGGCTTACCCCCAATTTCTAACATGACTTTTGGTTTATCTGTACAATCTAAACGAGTACCACGACCAGCTGATAAAACAACTACCCCGATACTATTTAATTTCTCCGGCAATATGTTCATAAATCTCAGTTAATGTTTTAAAATATGGTAATCCTGTTTCCTCATACTCATCAATCCCAACAAATTTGTATTGTTTTTGCACTACCTTAGCACCTTCCATTTTACTAACTTCAACATTTTCTAAAATCCTGTCATTAATAAACCACGCTGGTCTATCTGTTAAACTTTCTAAAACCTGTTCAACTTTAATAGTCTTTTTTTCATTAGTTAATATCACTCTATCAAAATACTTTTCAATTTCAAGTGCTTTAATCTTTTCTTCTTGAAAAGCCGGATTACCAAGAGTTAAAAGCAACATTGGTAAATTAAACTTTTTTAAATTCTCTAAAAAATTAATAGTATCAGAATATAGGTATTTTTTTATTTCTTCTTTTGCTAAACTTTTATTTAATGCTTTTAAAACTTGAGATTCATCAAAACCTTCATAAGACAAAACTTGTGCATGTCTGGCATTACTATAAATAGCTTTTCCTTCTTCACCGTTCCGAGCCAATGTATAAGTTTTTTCATATAATTTTTTAGGAATTCCTAATTCTTCTAAAGCTTTTATACGAGCATTCTTAAAATCTCCTGCTGTATCCATTAATGTATTGTCTAGGTCAATTATAAACATAAAACCACTAATTTTTTAACACTGGTCTCGCTAATCTAATTGAGACCACAATGAATCAAATATTTGTTTTTGCGTTTCATACACTCCGTCATTTTCGATTACAACTCCTACTAATTCTTTTTTAGAATTTTTTGAAATGTAAGCAGTATGTCCTTCGTAAATTAAAATAAATGTTGGTTTCGGATTTTTACTATTTAAAAATTTTCGCTCATCAAGCCCACGAAGTTCACCACCACTCCCAAGTGAAATAGCTTTTACTTTTATTCCTTTTGAAATTCTAACATCGGAAAAGGTTTCAAAGTTTTTGTAAAGTTCGTCACGAATCCCTTCTGCTGAATAAACCCTATATTCTTTTTCTTCAGAATTTTCTGTTATTTCCAATACTTCTTCTAAGATTTTACTTATATCTTGTTTTCCAAAATAACGAGATACAGGTCTTTCTCCACCTTTATCATGTAAAGATTTTAACTCTGGAATAAAAGAATCTAATTTTTTTGAAACATCTTCTAATTCTTCAGTCTGTTTTTCTACCAAGTCTTGTAATTTTTCTGGATCCTCGGCTACAAAATACTGTTTTGTCGCCTTTTTATAATAACTCACTAACCCCTTAGTTTGCAAGTCTTTTAAAGAATCATAGACAGTTCCACGACCAATTTCTGTATTTTTAGCTAAAATTCGAACGGAAGAAGGCCCCAATTTCAAAAGCTCCAGGTATATTTTAGCCTGTTTGTCAGAAAAGTTTAATTTTTTTAATAGGTCTAATTGCATATTTTAGCTAGTTTTAGTATAGCAAACCTATTTAAAACTGTCAATAAAATTCTGACACTAACTGTGGATAACTCTTATAAACTCTGGTTTATACACCCAAAACATACCAATTTGGCATGTTTTGGTAAGTAAATTGCTGTTTTTATTAAACATTTAAGAAAATTTGGATAAAAAAGTTGGCGTGGTTCCGAGGAACCACGCCAATATCTTTTTAGTTGCATTTTGCAGGATTACACCATGCCACAACCTAACGAGGCGACAACCGCCGACATCCGCCTAATGGCCGATAATGCCGTATGTGGTTTTCCCCGGAATAAGACGGATAGGTCTACTTCGAGATGCTTATCCTCATCTCATTGCCCCTTTGTGAGGGATTTGGCGCCGCACCCAGGCGCCTACAGTATCTTCTTAAACATACCATTCCTCCCTTAGGCTCAGTTTGTGAGCAGGTTTTGCGCTTTTTTACGCCATTTTTTTGGCATGAAGGAGTTTGCGCATTTCTCCCTCGAATATAGATTCATTTAATAAATACATATTCGAAAGAGTAACTTACTCAACAAACAAGTATAACATATTTTTATCCTTTTGTCAAGCCATTGGTGTGTATAACTATATACTTTCGGCTAAGTTTAGGTAAAAATTAAACTCAATCATTCAACCACGAGACCGAGCATTTGATGCTTTTAGTTAGAATTTAGAGACGAAATTAAACATCCCGAAGGGCTGGTTTCATTCTAGTGAAACGACTATGGAATCAGAGTGAAATAAGTCTATAAATTCTCACTAATTTTTTCAGCATTTGTTCGGAAAAGTAAATAAATTTACTTTTCTCTCACTTCATTTGAAAATAAAAGTTGAAAGCTCGGAGCTTTCTTGTCTGCCGGTAGGCAGGTTGTTACTTTTGTGCAGACAAAAGTAAAAATAAAATATAATACTTTGTTTTAAGGGATCCCTCGACTTCACTTCGTTCCGCTCGGGATGACAGTGCGGTGAAGATTTCAAATAAAAATAATACCTACTGAGATATCTCAGTAGGTATTATTTTTATTTATTTTTCTTCTTTGGCTCTCGGATCCAACACATTGTTTCGGAGTTCCTTCCAAGGATAAAGAGGCCATTCTTCTATCTCACATCCTGAATAATCTGGTTGAAATTCTGCCCAAGGCTGTTTATACAGAACAGCATATTTAACCTCAGCTGGATTTTTAATTTCCATATACTGACTAACGAGTTTTAAAGTAGAACCAGACACTGCCATTTCGTCAACCACTAAAACTTTTAAACCTTGTATGCTATTTGTTAGTTCTTGCGTAATAATTGGTTTTTTACGAAGATTTTGATCTTGCCCCGGTTTTTGGTCTTTTGAAAAATCAACCTTAATAACAAATAATTGTTTATTACCCATAGCATATGCGATCATTGACGCTGGGATAAGCCCAGAACGAGCAATCGAAACAATTACATCTGGTTCAAAACCAACATTTTTCATTTGATCAATTATACTCAGTGTATCTCGTTCAACATCTTGCCAAGTTAAATTTTTAATCCCCTTACTTTTTTTATAAAATTCTTCTGCTGATGCCACCATATCATTTATTGGTTTATTAACTAATTATAAACAAGTCTTTACATTGAAAGATCCCTCGACTCCACTTCGTTTCGCTCGGGATGACAAATCAAAATTAATCAGCCCTGTCTCCTGTCTGAATATTTTCTCCTTTTGGTAGAAGAATATTATACAATGAATAAAATAAAGTTACAAATTCAAGATCCAAGGCTTCTTCAATTTTATCTACTGCCGAAGACATTAATAAATCTCTTTTAAAAAACTCTGTCACTCTTTTTCTTTCTTTCATAAACCCAATTTCTGGAGTTTTGTGTTTTGCAATTTTATCTTTAAACTTTTCTTCAACTTCTTTTTTCATCTTTTCATATAGGTCTTTGTCTTCTTTTTCTAGAACTTCCCAAACCACATTTTGAAAACCCGTTGCCAAATGCACTTCAGCTACATGCATAGCTGGGAAGAGTGGAAAATAATTTTTAGGAAGTGTTGACGCACCATGCTGAACAGACAAAACATGTTTTCCTTCATTTAAATCATCTTTAGCCAACATATACAAGTCATGATGAGCCTGAAAATCAAGTGGAACCGATTCAAGTGGCTTTCCGTCTGCACCTAGAACTCCACCATGAGCAGAACCAACATTTATACTTACTTTATCAAGTCCTAGGTAATTTTTTCCACCTAGTTTTTCTAACTCTTCTTTTAAAATTTCTAAATAAGCATTAACCTGTGGATACCTTGTATTTCCACCACCAACTTCTCCCACCTCTCCACCAACAGAAACACCAACATCTAATTTACCATCTTTTTCATATTCACGAATAAAATATAAAAGTTCAGCAGTATGTTTTGCATTGTCATACTGATTTTCTTTATCAGTTTTATTCTCATTTATCTTTTCAAATTTTGAAGTATCAATATCAATATTATATACTTCAGCTTCTACTGCTTTTTTAATAGCATCTTTTACTCTGTTCAATTCTTTCTCACCATCTTCTTCATATTTTTTTGGATCAAGTTGATAATGATCAGCTTGAATATAAATAGTTTTATTTTTTATTCCTAAAGAAATATATCCTGCCTTAACTAAAGCTGAGTACTCATCCATTTGTTGTCCTGTATAGCCAGATTCACTTAAAGCAAGCTCAAAAATTATATGTGGTAATTTTAATTTTTCACTCGTCTTAACTGCAGACCTTACAGTGTGCATTGTTACCATACGAGAATTAATAGCTGGAACTGTAAAAAATTCATGTTTCCCATCTTTTTTTTCATTGTAAAAATCAGTATTTGACCCTGTTTTTAAATCATAACCATCAGCAATTTTATTTATTACTTCTATCGCTTGTTTTTTTATCTCTTCATCTTCATTTACCGAAGCATTAAAAGCTAAAGTATAAATAACTTCATTTTCTATTTTCTTCTCATCTTTAATTTCTAACAAACCTAAAACTTCTTCTTTTGTTTTAAATTCAAAGTAATTTTTATTCATATTTTTTATTATATTTTAAGGTATTCTTCTACTTCTTTTTTATTACCAATAATAATTGGAACTCTTTGATGAATATCCGTTGGTTCTATATCTAAAATATTCTGATCTTCTGCAACTGCCATTCCACCAGCCTGGTCTATTAAATAAGCCATTGGCTTTGCTTCAAAATTAATTCTAAGTTTTCCAGCATATTTTTCTTCTCCTTTTTTCTCAACTGCAGGATAAAGAAAAATTCCACCTTTAATTAAATTACGATGAATGTCTGAAACAAGTGAACCAATATAACGACTCGTACATTTTTTATCATCTTTAAGATGGATAATAAATTCACGGTCTTTTTGTTTAAACTTATTAAAATTACCTTCATTTACCGAATAAATTCCACACAACTCTGGTAAAATCATTTTTTTACGAGATAATAAAAATTCACCAAGACCTTGATCTAGAGTAAATTCATAAACTCCATCACCCCAAGAAAAAACTAACACTGTACTTGACCCATACAACACATAACCTGCTAATACTTGAGTATTTCCCTTTTGTAAAAATTGTTTTTCATCTGTTCTATCTAATTCCTCTATTTTTTTATGCACTGAAAAAATTGTTCCGATACTCACATTTACATCAATGTTAGATGACCCGTCGAGTGGATCAAAGGCAATTACATATTTTCCATTTTCACCAAACTCTCCCATATTAACCACTGCTTCTTCTTCTTCTGAAGCCATTGCACAAAAATGACCTGTTTGACGCAAGTAGTTTTTACAAATATCATTACAAAATTCATCAAGCTTTTGCACTTCTTCTTCTTGCACATTAATGTTCCCAGTACAACCAAGTAAATCTACTAAGCCAGCCCGATTAGTATCATTGGAAATAATTTTACCAATAGAAGCCAAGTCAGACATGATAGCAATTAATTCATTTTGCTTTGGGTGTTCTACTAATTCTTTTAAAAGAAATTGAGTTAAAGTTAAGGGTAGCGTCATATGTTAAATTTTTAAATCTTTACCATCCCATTCATTTAAAAAATGATCGAGATAATCTTTTGTAAATTTTATTCTCTCTTTGGCAATTTTTTTAGCAGTTTTAGTATTCATCATATCTGGTAATTCTAAAACTTTCTCATAAATCTGATTTATACTTGTACTATTTCTTTTTTTAGTTTGATAATCTAACTTGGTGATTTTTTTTCTAGGTTTTCTTTTGGGGTCGTGTATTATTCTTTTGACACGTCCACCAGTTGCGAATGTACGCGATAACCCAACCGCTCCAATTGCATCTAGCCAATCAGCATCTTGAATTATTTTTCCTTCTAAAGTTGACGGCACTTTAGTATCAGATGCTTTATATTGAGATTCATCAACTATTTTAATAATTTTTTCTTGCATTTCTGGAGAAATTTCTAAAACATCCATCATCCCATGAAGAACTAGGTTTCCTTTGAGTTCATTAAATTCATATTGTTTGTAATCACCTAGATCATGAAGTAACGCGGTAAGTTCAATGATTTGTAAATCACCACCTTCTTTTTTTTGTAAAAATCTTGCTACATTTAAAACTCTTTTTACATGATGCCAATCATGCCCAGTTGGTTCATTTTGAAGTTTCATTTTCACGTATTCCGAAGTCTTTTCTATTAAATTTTCTGTCATAGCTACTCATTAAATATTTATTATTAATTATAGTTTATCATAAAAATAACCCGCTGGTCAAACAAAAAAACACTGTATTTTACAGTGTTTTTCGTATCAAGTACATTGTCATTAGCCCGACCATACTTTTGGCGAAATCATCTATCAAATTTTCTACATGTATTATAAAACCTCCTTTATAAAGGAGGTTTTATATATCAAGTACATTGTCTAGGCGCCGGCCTACTTTTGCCGGAACGACTATCATCAGCGTTGGTGGACTTAACTGCCGTGTTCGAGAAGGGAACGGGTGTACCCCCACCACTTAAGGCACCTAGACACTATACTTGATATTTATTATAAAAGAATAAGATATAAACTTAGACATTCACCCAATATTATTATTTTGGTACTATAGCCTAATACTCTTATGGTATTTAGGGATAGTGCTTTACTGTCATTAAACAAAAGACAATCGTTAAAACACAACCTAGTGCTTCTGTTGTACGACCATCAATTAGTTAGTACGCCTCAGCTGAGTGTGTTACCACACTTACACTTAGCGCCTATCAACCTCGTAATCTACAAGGAATTTAATAACGAACATTAATCTCAAGGACGGCTTCCCGCTTAGATGCTTTCAGCGGTTATCCGCACCAAACGTAGCTACCCAGCAGTGCTCTTGACAGAACAACTGGTACACTAGAGGTTTGTCCACTCCGGTCCTCTCGTACTAGGAGCGGGTCCTTTCAATGTTCAACGCCCGTGACGGATAGGAGACCGAACTGTCTCACGACGTTCTGAACCCAGCTCGCGTACCGCTTTAATAGGCGAACAGCCTAACCCTTGGGAGCTTCTTCACCCCCAGGATGCGATGAGCCGACATCGAGGTGCCAAACCCTACCGTCTATGTGAACTATCGGGTAGGATCAGCCTGTTATCCCCGGAGTAGCTTTTATTCGTTGAGCTTCCACCTTCCTATATAGGATGGTCGGATCACTAACTTCTGGTTTCCCAACTGCTCGGATTGTAGTCCTTGCAGTAAAGCTAGCTTATGCGTTTGCACGTCCATCTCGATTTCCATCCGAGATAAGCTAACCTTTGTAAACGCCTCCGTTACATTTTGGGAGGCAACCGCCCCAGTTAAACTACCCACCAGACACTGTCTCCTAGACCTGATTCAAGGTCTAAGATTAGGTTTACTATTACATAAGGGTGGTATCTCACTGGCGCCCGAAGGCTCCCACCTATACTGAACATATGAAAGAATAAACCAATATCAAGTTGTAGTAAAGCTTCACGGGGTCTTTTCGTCCGGTCACGGGTAGCCGGCATCTTTACCGGCCTTGCAATTTCACCGAGTTCATTGTTGAGACAGTCTCCACACCGTTGTGCCATTCGTGCAGGTCGGAACTCACCCGACAAGGAATTTCGCTCTTCATTTCCTTTATACGAAGGACTCTATCTTCATCCAATTATTTTAATAATAATTGGAGCATAGCGTATAGTCTCTGAGGATCCCCTTAAATTTAAAGGTTTCCTGCTGATTACCCTAAAGAGGGCTTCCCAGCATATGGCTATGATTGGATTAGTCTTTACATTACTGTAAAGTAAGGCAGCTTTTTGAAATGGCTGTGATTATCTCGTAATAATCAGGTGTGTGTTTACTCAAATCTACAATCGTCCCAATCCTAGTAAACTCAAAATTTGAATTCACTACCTTAGGACGGTTATAGTTACCGCCGGCGTTCATCAGCGCTTCAGTTCACCGCTTCTTAATAAATTAATAACGGATCCCCTTAACGTTCTGACACTGGCCAGGCATCGCCCCCTATACATAAGCTTACGCTTTAGCAGAGAGCTGTGTTTTTGGTAAACAGTCGCATGGAGTCTTTTGTTGTAGCCTAATACTCGCGTATTAGGCGGGCCTTATCCCGAAGTTACGGCCGCTGTTTTGCCGAGTTCCTTAACAATGATTATCTCGTACGCCTTGGTCTTCTCGACCTATCTACCTGTGTCGGTTTACGGTACGGTTATCATACAGTTTAGCGATTAGTACCTTTTCTAGGCACTTCCTCCCCTCAAATTAGGTCCACCCGAAGGCTTTCCCTCTCTCTTGCGAGACGCATGTATTCAAAACACGCTTGAAGTTCAGAAATGCGCAGTATTAATCAAACTGTACGCAGTGCAGGAATATTAACCTGCTCATCCATCGGTTACCCCACCTTTCGATGGGCTGGCCTTAGGACCGACTAACCCTGAGACGATTCTCGTTGCCCAGGAAACCTTAGATTTTCGGCGGGCAGGATTCTCACCTGCCTTTTAGCTACTTATGCCTGCATTCTCACTTCCTAACGTTCCACCGGTCCTCACGGATCCGACTTCAGCACATTAGGAACGCTCCTCTACCACTCAATACAAAAGTATTGAATTCGCATCTTCGGTATTATGTTTGAGCCCCGTTACATTTTCGGCGCTAAAACTCTTGACCAGTGAGCTGTTACGCTTTCTTTAAAGGATGGCTGCTTCTAAGCCAACCTCCTGGTTGTATAAGAATTAAAACTACCTTCAACACTTAACATAAATTTTGGGACCTTAGATGGCGATCTGGGCTGTTTCCCTTTCGACTATGAAGCTTAGCCCCCACAGTCTGACTCTTGGATTCTTGACTACTGGCATTCGGAGTTTGATTGAAAGTGGTACGGATAAACCGCCCAACTCTCATCCAGTGCTCTACCACCAATAGGAACATCCAAGGCTAGCCCTAAAGCTATTTCGAGGAGAACCAGCTATTACTGAGTTCGATTAGCATTTCACCTCTATCCACAACTCATCCCCGCATGTTGCACGGTGCGTGGGTTCGGACCTCCCCTCGATCTTACTCGAGGTTCATCCTGGTCATGGATAGCTCACTCAGTTTCGGGTCTTGTACGTGCCACCAAGTCGCCGGTTAAGACTCGGTTTCCCTGTGCCTTCAGACCATAGGTCTTTAAGCAAGCGACACACACAAACTCGCAGGCTCATTCTTCAATAGGAACACAGTCATCCACCCGAAGGCGGACTCCTGCTCTTTGTAAGCATATGGTTTCAGATACTATTTCATCGCCCTCCCGGGCTACTTTTCACCTTTCCCTCACGGTACTGGTTCACTATCGATCACTAAAAGTATTTAGCCTTGGACCATAGTCGGCCCTGATTCAAACGGGATTTCTCGAGTCCCGCCCTACTCAAGATTATAAACATAGCTAGCTAATTTTTTTCGTATACTGGGCTATTACCATCTTTGGCCGTTCTTTCCAGAACGTTCTACTAAAAATTAATTCGCTACTCACTTTGATAAACAAGTGAAAATCTATATCTTACAACACCATATAAACAACGGTTTATCCCTTTAAATTATAAGTCAAAATTAATTCGAAAACTAACAATCTTTATAACAACATTTATATGGTTTGGGCTATTCCCCTTCCGCTCGCCGCTACTCAGGGAATCTCTTCGATTTCTTTTCCTCTGGTTACTGAGATGTTTCACTTCACCAGGTCTTCTTCATGTACCTATATATTCAGTACACAATATCCTAATAAATTAGGATGGGTTCCCCCATTCGGAAATCTCCGGGTCAAAGGTTGTTTGAGACCTCACCGAAGCTTATCGCACTCTACAACGTCCTTCTTCGTCTTTTAGTGTCTAGGCATCCACCATACGCCCTTACTTGGCATACAACAAAAACACTCGGTTGTGTTTTGTATTTAATTGCATTTTGCTTGTGACATTTAAACATTTAATATTGGATGTAGGATCTTTTAAGATCCGGTTTGTCAAAGTCCTATCTTCCAAAATTCTTTCATTGATTTCACTAATTATTTTTTAGTAAAACTGATTAAAGAATTTTTGAATTTTAAAAACCGTTTTTAAACGGTTCTAATACTTTTGTTTTTTTGAAAACAAATTATAGACCGCTTGGATATTCTGAGTAAAAATAGATTTTAAAAAAGTTTAACATTGCGTACTTTTTACATTTCTATTAACCCAGAGGTCCGAGCGTTCCGATTTAACTCGGAAACTACGAGGACGTAGTATTAATATTTGTTTAATTTTTTGCTACATTTAGTAACGAGCCTAAGTATAACATTTGAGCTAAAATCTGTCAAGGCATACTTATCCACAAATTGTGGACAACTTAGTTAAAAATGAATGTACTAAAAAAGAGGTTATTAACCTCTTTTTTAGTACTCTGTTTAATTTATTTCTTTACACTCTCCCAATCGCTTAAAAACTTTTCTAAACCCGAATCTGTAAGTGGATGTTTTAGCATTTTCTCTATTATTCCAAATGGAATTGTTGCTACATGTGCACCCATTACAGAGGCCTCATGTACATGCTCAGTTGACCTAATTGATGCGACGAGTATTTGAGAATCAAATCCATAATTATTTATTATTTCAACTCCGTCAGCGATAACTTCCATACCATCATCTCCCAGGTCATCAAGTCGTCCAACGAATGGAGAAATGTAAGTTGCTCCAGCTTTTGCAGAGGCCAAAATTTGGTTGGCAGAAAAAACTAAAGTAACATTTGTTTTAATTCCTCTTTTTGTTAATTCCTTTGTTGCTTTTAAACCTTCTGGAATACAAGGAATTTTAATCACAATATTTTTATGCCACTTTGACAATTCTTCTGCTTCTTTTAACATTCCTATCGCGTCAGTTGAAACAACTTCAGCAGAAATTGGACCATCAACAACATCCGCAATTTCCATTACTACTTCTTTAAAATCTCTTCCTTCTTTTGCTATTAAACTTGGGTTAGTTGTAACACCATCTACGATTCCCCAGTCATATGCTTTTTTAATTTCTTCTATATTTGCTGTGTCAATGAATATTTTCATATACTTAATTTTTAATAATAACTAACTTATATCACTCCGAACTACATAACTGTCATCACCCAGTCAAGCTGAGTGCAGGCTCTGAACTTGATTCAGGATCTTTTATAGAATGAACTGTTTAACATGTAATTACTTTGAAAGATTCTGACTTTCGTCAGAATGACAACGGGTGTGCTGTATTTATTACAATAAAACAATACAACTTCCTCCTTCGTCTTTAATTGTATCAACAAGTTCATGTTTATTCAAGCATTCTAGAGTCACATCTCTTAATTTACCTGTCCCACCACCGTAAATTATTCTAATAATTTCTTCTTTCTCTTGGTATTTTTCAAACAAAAAAAGCTCTAGTTTTTCTAGTGCCTCTGTCGGATAAAAACCATGCAGGTCTAAAGCTGGTAAATCTTGATCTAACTCTGCTTTAAATAATTTTGCTTGTTGATTATTCATAGATACTATCAGAAGGTATTGATAGAGTATCAATACCTATTTGTGCCGCGGGAGGGACTCGAACCCTCACACCCGAAGGCACCTGCTCCTAAGGCAGGCGCGTCTACCAATTCCGCCACCGCGGCAAATACGGTTTAGCCTGATTATATTTTCTTTGCAAACAGCCATTAAAACCAGAATAATATATTTTATTTAAAATCTTTTTAGATGATCCCATCGCGTAAACTAATACATATATTCCAGCATGAGTTCGTATTCTACCATAAATTTTATATTTGTCAAACTCTGATTGCAAAAATAACAAAAAATCTTTACTAGCAGAAAATATTCTTATCCTTAATTGTAAATTTTTACTTTCTGGATGTTTAAAAGTATTTATATTTCCATCTCCATCCATACAACCCCTAAAAAAATCGAGAAAATATTTTTTAGGTACGTCAACTCTTTGTAGGGTTTTCGACTTGTTTGGTGTTAGTCCTATTTTTAATAAAAAATTATAAAAATTTACATCACCAAACTGCAGTACATAATATTTTTTTTCACCACCAGCTTTTCTACTTTTTCTCCCAATCTTATTAGTCAAATTTAAAAGAACTTTGACAGTCTTTACCAGCTGATAATCTTTAGTTGTAAAATTTATATGCCTACCATCTATGGACAAATTACCATCAGTTGCGAGCAACCCAATAACATAAGCTAACTCCTTTGACCATTCTATAGATACTTTGGATAATCTTTTCATAAAAAAATATAACTAAGACACATAGTGTATACCAATGTATTATACATTAAACCATATTTTAAATGAAAAATCAACCTATTAAAAATCAATTCAACCATCAAATCACGAGCCCGAGCATTTGAAACTTTTGGTTTAATTTACACATGAAATTGAACGTCCCAAAGGGCTGGTTTCATTCTAGTGAAACGACTATGGAATCAGAGTGAAATGAGTGTGTAAATTATCCAAAAAGCCTGTCCTCAACTTGATTGGGGAATGAAAGCTCGGTGCTTTCTTGTCTGCCGGCAGGCAGGTTGTTACTTTTGTGCAGACAAAAGTAAAAAGAAAAGATAATACTTTGTTACATAGTTCGTACTAAGAAAGATCTCTCCACTACACTCCACTGCGTTGCGTTTTGGTCGAGATGAAAGTGTTATAGAAGTTGGCAAACCACCCCTAACCCCTCCTTCGTAAGGAGGGGACAACAGACGGAATAATTTAAAATAAAAATAGTACTTACCATGGTAAGTACTATTTTAATATTTCTATTTAGAATTTCTTTTTGAAGAAAGGCTTTTTATCATGTCCACCACCATGACGAGGTCCACCACTTCTAGGTGACACCCCCGGTCTTTCAACAAAACCAGCTGGTTTTTCTAGAAGTTCCTTCATTGTTAGACTCACCCTGTTCATGTTGTCGATTTCTTTTACCTTTACTTTTACAATATCTCCAACAGTTAAAACAGTATTAGGATCTTCGGTTCTTGTCCAAGCGATTTCTGATACATGTACCAAACCATCTTTTCCTGGAACAAGTTCTACAAAAGCACCAAAGTTTTCGATTCGGACAACTTTTCCATCGTAAAGTTCTCCAGCTTCAACTTCGTGAGTTAAATTCTCAATCCATTTCACAGCTTCTGCCATACCATTTGAGTCCGAAGTAGTAATAAATACTGAACCATCTTCTTCGATATCAATTTCTGCACCGGTTTCTTCTGTGATTTGTCTAATCATTTTTCCACCAGGCCCAATAACTGTTCCGATTTTTTCTGGATCAATTTTTACAATTTCAATTCTTGGAGCATATGAAGACATTTCTTTTGGACCATCAATTGCACTTTTGATAACATCTAAAATCTCTGTTCTTGCAACTTTTGATTTTTTAAATGTTTCTTTTACAATTTCCCAAGATAAACCTTTAGTTTTTGTATCCATTTGAATTGCAGTAACACCATCACGGGTTCCAGTAATTTTGAAATCCATTCCACCAGGACCGTCTTCGATATCTTGCAAGTCTGTTAATACTTTAAAACGACCTACTGCAGTTGGGTCGCTATCTGATTGCACAGATGCTAAACCCATAGCAATACCTGCTACTGGTTTTTTAAGTGGTACACCCGCATCAAGAAGTGCCAAAGTTGAACCACAAGTTGAGGCCATTGATGAAGAACCATTTGAGCTCATCACTTCTGAAACAACACGAACAACATAAGGAAAATCCTCTTCTGAAGGAAGAACTGGGATTAAAGCACGTTCAGCAAGTGCACCATGCCCAATAGCACGACGACCTGGTCCACGCATAAATCCAGTTTCTCCATAACTAGCTGGAGTATCATTATAGTGATGCATGTACTTCTTTTTGATATCATTTTCTTCCATTGAATCCAAAAGTTGAGCGGCACCAGGAGACGCAAGTGTTATAGTTGAAACAACTTGAGTATCTCCACGAGAAAATACTGCACTACCGTGGACGCGAGGTAAGAATCCAACACTGGCTTCTAAATCACGAACTTCATCAAGCTTTCTTCCATCTAATCTTTGCTCTTTGTCTAAGATTTGAAGTGTAATATATTTTTCAACATATAATTTTACTTTTCCTAGAACATTTTTTTGAACTGACTCTTCGGTTTCGTCTGCTTCAAGCATTTCTTTGATAGCATCAGAAAATTTATCTATTACATCAATTCTTTCTTGCTTACTAATTTTTTTAGAATCAAAAATCCATTCATCTTTTTTTGATTTAACGAATTCATCAACTTTTACCTCTGCTTCTTTTAGAGCAAGGTCTTTTTCTGACGGATCAGAAAAGAAATCAACTTTTTCTTTACCAATTTCTGATTTTATTTTATTAATAAAATCAATAACTGAGTTTAAGTCTTTTGACCCTTCTTCCATTGCCTGTGCAATTTCGTCATCGTCAACTTCATTCGCACCTGCTTCAACCATTACTAATTTTTGAGATGTGCCAGCTACAAGCATGTCCATATCACTTACCAATCTTTCTGTATTAGTAGGATTGATAACTAATTTACCTTCTACTTTTCCAACACGAGCTCCAGCGATAGGGCCTCCCCAAGGAATTGGAGAAATTGTCAAAGCAAGAGACGCAGCAACGAGTGCTGGAATTTTTGTATCTACTTCTGGGTCAAGTGAAAGTGCAGTTAAAATAA
>Ga0222658_1000370_pt1 | contig 24526 bp, 27 predicted proteins | sample AntAcemetagen476_FD_179830 | JGI IMG/M metagenome (GOLD analysis project Ga0222658, IMG submission 179830) | Saline water microbial communities from Ace Lake, Antarctica - #476 | ecosystem: Environmental > Aquatic > Non-marine Saline and Alkaline > Saline | place: Antarctica: Ace Lake... | reverse complement strand
TGGAATCAACCCGTTGGCATCGTCATCGGCAATGCAGACAAGCCCGAGCTTGACGTCATCCCACCCGTTTTGGTGGAGCCGAATAATCAGGTCACTGAAAACGAAGTTGCCACCAAAACCGAATAAGAACAAGAACGAAAACAAATCCTGCACCGAAGTCGGTGCAGGATTTTCTTTTATATTTTTAAAAACTTTGTTAAAATATTTACATAACTTGATAAGCTCCCTTATGCACAAATTGCTTGGCAATTTTTTAAATTACTTCAAGGTCAACAGAAAAAATATCCTAATAATCTTTTTCTCTTTTATTATGGGAGCCATTTTATTTGCTTCCATTTTCTTGTATGTAGACTATAAAGATCTGGCGCGTAATATCTTTCAATTTAAATGGTGGAAGTTTGCTATATTTGTAGTGGCATCTATCTTCAATCTATTTATCACCACTTATCGCTGGTCTATCGTACTAAAAGCTCATGGTATAAAGATAAATTTTTGGCGCCTCTACCAATATCGTCTTGCCGGTTTTGGATTTTCTTATATGACACCTATCGCCGAACTTGGCGGAGCACCTTTCAGGGCCTACTTACTCCAAAAAGATGGCGTAAAATTTGGCAAGGGTCTTTTGACTGTTATTATTGATAATTTTTTAGAGGTCTTTACTCAATCTATTATAGCTGCCTTCGGGGTAGCTATATTTATTTCTCATCTAGGTTTATCTACAAAAGCTTCTTGGCTCTTTGCTCTTGCAACAATACTTTTTATAGGATTGATGGGGTGGATCTATGTTAGGCTCAGAAAAGGCCAACCCGTTATCGCACCTCTTTTTAAAATTCTTAAGCTTAAAAAGATCTACAGAAAAATTAAAAAACTTGAAGAACCGTTCGTGGCTTTCTTTAAAAACCATAAAAAAGCGTTCCTTAAGGCGGTTTGCATGAGCTTACTAGCTTTTCTTACAACTGTCTTTGAAATTGGAGTTCTGTTATACTTAATGGGGCATTTCATAGGCATCTTCAATACCTTCTTTGCAAAAGTAATTTTAAATGCTTCAAATATGTTTCCTGTGCCAGCTGCTCTAGGGGTTTCTGAGTGGGCTCAGTCAGGTTTTTTTGATGGAATTCTACACAATAAATCACTTGGCTTAACGTTCAGTCTCCTTTTTAAAGCAAAGAATCTCTTCTACGCCCTTATTGGCATAGGGTTGTTTGCCTACTGGTGGCACAAAAGAGTTAGGTGGGACAAGCGCTTGATTAATGGCATTAAACAAAAAATCAATGGCCAAAAATCTGATTAAAAGAATTAAAAGAAGCCAGAAAACGGCTTTTAAGGGAATTAAAAAGGTTTACAAAACCGAACTTAGTTTTCGCATCCAACTTTGGTGGGGACTGATTGTTATTGCCCAAGCATTTTATTGGCCAATAGGAGAAATAAAACAAATTATTTTACTTCTATTAGTAGCACTCATGCTTGTTGCCGAGATCCTAAATACAACTTTTGAGAAGCTTTTTGACGAAATCGAAAACCGCTATAGAGCTAAAATTGCTTACCTGAAAGATATCTTAGCGGGCGCAGCACTCCTTATGGCAATATTTTCAGCGATTATTGGTCTTATTATCTTCTGGCCCTATATTTTAGAAGTTATCGTTTCTTCGGCACTACTTGCCGGCATCATTGTCACTTTTTTTGCTCTTGTTAGGGCAATTAAAAATTAAAACTGTCTTAGCTTTTTTTCTTACGACAGCGCAACCCAGCGCTCTTTTTTTGTGCAAGAACACACAATATACTTGACATATATATTGCTTTATGCTAAGATGGTGAAACTTAACGGAGGTGGTATAAGATGGGTGGTCTAGTATTATTCGTCGTAGCCATAATCTTTTTCGTAGTCGCTGCAGGATGTTTATTGTATGCAGTTCTAGGAAAAGAGGGTGGCAAAAAGGGAGCCATAGGGGCTCTAGTCGGATTTCTGATTGTTGGACTTATCTTCTTTGGCTTTGCCAAAATAAAGACAGTTCCCGCTGGACATCAAGGCGTTCCTATTCGTCTCGGCGAAGTCTTAGATTTTACTATGGACGAAGGATTTAACTGGAAAAGTCCAGTGGTTAGTGTCTACAATATGTCCGTGCGTACTCAAGAATATACAATGAGTGCAGTTGCGGATGAGGGTGCAAAAGAAGGCGATGACTCTATCGAGGTCCTGGCCAAGGGTGGCCTGAAGATGTCAATGGAAATCACTATCCTTTTCCACCTCGATAAAGATCGCGTCAACGAGGTCTACCAAAGTGTCGGCCCTAACTACGTTAATGTTTTAGTGAGGCCGAACGCTCAAGATATTGTTCGAGATGTTGCTTCTGGATACACGCCAGAGCAAATCTACTCTGAAAATCGCGATGATGTCAGACAGGGAATTTTTGACTCTCTCTCGCCAGTTCTTAACGCTCGCGGCATTATTATTGAAGGCATACTACTACGCGACGTAGGCCTTCCATCGACTATTCAGACGGCTATTGAAAATCGTCAAGAAGCTCAAATCAATATTGAAAAAGAAGAATTCAATATTCAGGTTGAGGAGAAAAAGGCTGCAGTGCGTGTCGCAGAGGCACGAGGTATTGCGGATGCTCAGAAGATCATTCAAGAAACCTTGACGCCTGCCTACCTACAGTGGAAGTGGATCGAAGCTGTTTCGGCTCTTGCTGAGTCTGAAAACACAACCTTCATGATCACTCCATTTGATCAAGCCCTCATACCGCAAACAGTTCTTGACTTGTCCGACCAGATGCTAAAAACAGACCAATAGTACTTGTCCCGCATTAGTAAGTGCGGGACTTTTTTCTTGACATACTAAGTAATCCATTATAGATTAAGAAATAAGTCCTCCTTCGTCTAGAGTTTATCGAAAGACTTCGGAAGGACGCAAGTCTTAGTAATTTGAAGAATTTCTGACTTCACCAAAAATTCTTGATAGAAAACAAAATCAAAACAAAGACTAGCGGAGGTTAAAATGCCAATTATGGAATTGGTTATTGTACCTATCGGCACCGAAACACCGTCTTTAAGTCATTATGTTGCAGTTGCCATCAGGCATATTCGTAGGTGGGCCGCACTTGATGACCTAAAAATTGAAGAAACCTCAATGGCAACCATCATCGAGGGACCGACCGTCGAGTACCTTCTCGATTTGGCTGCAAGTACTAGCAAAGCCGTTAAACAAGAAACCGGCGCTGAGAGATTGAGTATTTCAATCAAGCTTGATACCCGAACCGACAAAGAGGCGTCTATAGCTCAAAAACACCAGTCCGTAAAAAATCGTCTAGCAGAATAAGCAAAGCTTGGTGGAAGAATAGCAAAAAGCGACGCAAGTGCGTCGCTTCTTTTTGTATAGAAGGAATATATTATATTACAGTCCTAATTCAGTTCTTACTGTTCGCTCAAAAATAGATCATAATTTTAGATCTGTTTTTACTTCCATCATAGCCTCAAGACTTAATTCAATTAATTCTTCTAAGGATAATTCTATTAGTTCGGGTGTCTGAGCTATAATTTCACGATTTACTCCTTTCGCAAAACTGAGTTGTTTAAATTTCTTTTTAACTGAACTAATTTTAACGCCCGATAGCTTTTCTGGGTTGACTAGCGCACAAGCCGTAATTAGTCCTGTCAACTCTTCTGCACAAAAAAGCACTTTTTCCATAAGGGTCTCAAGCGGCAATCCCAGGGTATGATTGTGCACTTTTACGGCCCTGACGACATCTTTGTCGTAGCTCTCTGTTTCAAGAATCTCTGCTGCTTTTTTACCGTGCTCATTAGGATTATCGGCAGTCAGTTCCCAGTCCATGTCATGAAGCAAGCCGCAAGTTGCCCATTTTTCAGTCTCGTTTTCTTTTTTAAAATACTTGCACAATCTTTTCATAACTGCCTCGACAGCAAGCCCATGACGAACTAAATTTTCGTTCTTTATATATTTTCTTAATAATTGAAGCGATTTTTCTCTATTCATATAAGTTAATTACACTTTTTTTTAATAATACTCTATGCAACCAAGGAAAACAAAAAAGGGCGCTCTGTTAGCACCCTTGTAGCTGGCTACGATAGAGAATGATTTCTTTCAAAATCTCTCCCGTACACACGTTCGACAATGTAATTTGGTTGCCCGCCTCAATCTCTTCGTCGCAAAGATCATAAAGCGCTAAAGCTCGCCTAGTGATGTCATCTTTAGAGGTTCTTTTCTTGCGTGCTAGCTGTTTCAATCTACGCATCGCTCTCCAACTAAGCCTCAAATCATGCCTTGCCATGGATCCTCCGTTAGGGTTTCGGAATATCTATTCCTAGTCTTGTCATAACCTTTTCTGCGGCTTTGATTTTCCTTCGCTGAACTCTAATCCATTCAGGCAAAAAGTCTCTCAAACTTATTTCGTCAATATCCAGCTTTTCATGTCTAGAAAATAACTTATTGGGATAATTCCTTTTCTCCTCTCCTCCACACAGAATAGTGCCTAGCTCGTTTAGTGTATCAGCATTGAATTCACCGGTATCTACGTAAAAATCTCCTACACGTTCCTTCATTTTTTCTCCTCAGAACTAAAACAATTCTAAGGCATATTAGGGCAACTGTCAATTAGAATTTGATTTTTGCCTCCATTCTAAGTAAAATATCTTGATATGAAAAGAATTTATTTCGATAACGCCGCTACGACACAAGTTGATCGAAGGGTTTTGACCGCCATGAAACCCTACTTTTCTGATATCTATGGAAATGCCTCAAGTTTGCACAGCTTTGGTTTGTCTGCTAAAAGAGCCCTTGAAGAGGCAAGAAAAAAAGTGGCAAAGAAACTTGGTGCCAAGCACAACGAAATAATTTTTACGTCAGGCGCAACTGAGGCTGACAACATTGCTCTTAGGGGTGTGGCTTACAAAAACGCAGGTCCAAATAATCACATTATTACAACGAAAATTGAACACCCAGCTGTCCTTGAAACTTGCCGCTTTTTAGAATCCCAAGGAACCAGAGTAACTTATCTATCAGTTGATAAAGAGGGTTTGATCAACCTAAAAGAACTAAAGAAAGCTATTGGCCCAAAAACCATCTTAGTTTCTATTATCTTTGCTAATAATGAAACGGGGGTAATTCAACCTATTGAAGGAATTGGTCGTATTATAAAAAAACACAATGAAAAGACAGATAGTCGCGTCTATCTTCATACTGATGCCGTTCAAGCTTTTACAAAAATAGATATTGACGTTAATCAATTAAATGTTGATTTGCTATCAATTTCCGCCCACAAAGTCTATGGCCCAAAGGGAGTTGGGGCGCTATATATTAAAGAGGGGACAGCTATGGAAAGAATTACTCATGGCGGTCATCATGAATATAATTTTAGGCCCGGTACGGAAAATGTTGCTGGTGCAGTTGGTCTTGGAAAAACTGCCGAACTTTTTTCTCCAACATCATATAAAAAATTAGAAAAGTTCAGAAAATATTTAATAAAAAAGTTGTTATCCGAGATTTCTGATTGCTACATTAATGGCCCTAAAAATGAAAATGTGCTTGTTAATATCGTTAATGTTACAATTAAAGGAGCAGAGGGAGAGGCAATGATGTTACTTTTGGATAAAGAGGGCATTTCCGTCTCAACTGGCTCTGCCTGCGCATCTTCAAATCTCGAACCAAGCTATGTCCTGCAAGCTATGGGCGTGCCTAAAGAAGAAACACATGGTTCGTTGAGAATTTCCTTGGGCATCAATAGTCAAAAGGGCGAGATCGATCAATTTATCTTGCACTTAAAAGAAATTGTCGCTAGATTAAGAAAATTAAACCCATTACTCTAATGTACTCAGAAAAAGTTTTAGAACATTTTTACAGCCCAAAAAACTGGGGCAATATGAAAGATCCGGATGGAGTTGGAGAAATGGGTAATCCAAGCTGTGGTGATGTTTTGAAGATTTATATAAAAGTTAAGGATAATAAAATTACCGACATCAAGTTTGAGACGCTGGGCTGTGCTGCTGCTATCGCAGTTTCTTCAATCACTACTGAAATGGTTAAAGGAAAAACCTTGGAGGAAGCTCTTAAAATAAGCAAGCAAGATATAGCCAAAGAATTGGGCGGTCTTCCGCCAGCAAAGATGCACTGCTCAAATCTGGCCGAAGAAGCTTTGAGAATAGCGATTGAAAATTTCAAAGAAAAGAACAAGAACCTCTCCGGTGAAGCGGAAAGAACCCTGCCTACCGGCAGGCAGGCTTAACGAAAGATTAATTTGCTTGTTAATATTCTAGTAATGAAACTTAAGATAGATAAAGATAAATGTATTGGTTGTGGAAGCTGTGAATTTGCTTGTCCAGAAGTTTTTGAACTCAAAGATGCCAAGGCTCTCGTTAGGAAGAGCGCTAAACTTGACGACAATAAAGATTGTATAAAATCTGCCATCGATAGTTGCCCAACCAGCGCTATTAAACTGGAGGAATAAGAACCTCTCCTCCGGCGAGAACCTTGGATTCAATCAATAAGAACCTCTCCTCCGGCGAGAACCTTGGATTCAATCAATAAGAACCTCTCCTCCGGCGAGAACCTTGGATTCAATCAATAAGAACCTCTCCTCCGGCGAGAACCTTGGCGGAAGAATAGGTAATAGTTGTGCTGAAATCTTCCTTTTGGAGGATTTTTTAGTTGACAAGTATAGGTTGTCGTGATAGGATAAGGGCAAATTAGAGGAGGCAGGATTATGCATGTCTTGATTGTCAGCACCGGCAAATTTAGCCCTATGAACAGAGGGGCTTTATCGGCAATAAGAAGAAGATTTTCTACGCAACTCATCGAAAAAAGCTATAGTTCCAATGAAGAAGAACCGATTCGACCGATTGTTGACCTTCTTACAAAGGGGACCGAGGCGAGGCCTGACGTAATTCTTCTTCATCTAACTGGAACAGGAGAAGCTATTATTAATGCCATTGAGAAAGAGACCGGTGTCAGGATTATCTACGACTCGTCGAAGCACATAGCTAGCGCTTATGTGCTAGCTCCGCTAATGGAAATTTTCCCACAACTCCTATCATTGTTTATACTGTACTACAGAAAGAACACTTAGAAGAAATGGTTAATATTGATGATGACAGAATAACCATTGTTAGCTCTCTTGACTCGGGTAGCTTAAGAGCTTCTAAGAAGCTCTTGGAAGCTCTCTCAAGGATTGATAGCTAATAGGCACGCAAGGAGAGACAGTCACTGTCTCCTTTTTTCTTTTTAAAACTCTGCTACAATTAAAATGTATGAATCAGCACTGTCAACTGGCGAAAAAAGCAGTCGAAACCTATATTCAAAAAGGTAAAGTTTTAGGTGTGTCTAAAAAACTGCCCGCAGTTCTTTTAAAAGAGAAGGCGGGTGTTTTTGTAACTATTCATAAAAATGAAGATCTCAGGGGTTGTATTGGTACATTATTCGCAACAGAAGAAAATATGGCGAAAGAAATCATCGACAATGCAATAAAGGCTGCCACCAAAGATCCACGCTTCCCAACAATCAAAGAAAACGAGCTAGAAAAACTTTCTTACGAGGTTTCTGTCCTGGACCCATTTGAGCAAATAGAAAAAATTGAAGATCTAAATCCTAAAAAATATGGTGTTTTTGCAAAAAGTAGACACGACAAAAAATCAGCTCTTCTGTTGCCCGATTTACCAGGTCTTGATTCGCCACTAGACCAACTCTCAGCTTGTTTAGAAAAAGCTGGAATTGACGGCAAAAAAGAAAAATTCGTCTTGTTTCGCTTCAAAACAAAAAGGTTTATGTAATATATACAATTATTTTGATCTTTGATTTTTAATTTTTGGTCTAAGTTATGAAAGAAGCATATTTATACAACAAGTTGAAAAATGATCAGATCGCCTGCAAAGTTTGTCATCAAAATTGTATTGTTAAAAATGGTGAACATGGTGGTTGCGGTGTCAGAAAAAACGAAAATGGTAAATTTGTTTCACTTGTTTACGGTCGCGCTGCGGCGGTAAATGCAGACCCGATTGAAAAAAAACCGCTTTTCCACTTTTTGCCAGGCTCGCTTAGTCTTTCATTTGGAACGTTTGGTTGTAATCTCTCGTGTAGTTTTTGTCAAAACTGGACATTGTCACAGCCATCCAAAGAAAAGTTTTTTTGGCATGACGTAGACCTAGGGCACGATATGCTGCCCGCCAAATTGATTTCTGAAGCGATAAAGCAAGACTGTGAGAGTATCTCTTATACTTACAATGAACCAACAGTTTTTTTGGAATATGCCATCGATACAATGAAAATGGCACGTGAGGCCGGACTTAAAAACGTTTGGGTTTCAAACGGCTATATGTCCGACAAAACACTTGAGATGATTTTACCTTATTTAGACGCATGTAATATCGATCTAAAGTCATTTAGCGAAGATTTTTATAATAAAACTTGCGGCGCGTCACTTAAGCCAGTTTTGAAAAACTTAAAAAAGATAAATGGATCACCAGCCTGGCTAGAAGTTACAACTCTTCTTATTCCAAATCAAAATGACTCAGATAAAGAGATAAAGAATATTGCCAATTTCATTGCTGATGAATTAGGAAAAGAAGTGCCTTGGCACTTGGCAGCCTTTCATCCGGCCTATAAAATGCTCGAGACTCACTCGACTAAACCATCAAAGATAGAACACGCTGTTCGGCTTGGGAAACAAATGAGTCTTAAATACGTCTACGCTGGTAATTTGCCAGACAACAAGCGAGAAAACACTCATTGTTCAAGATGCCAAGAATTGGTCATTGAAAGAGTTGGGCACATTATTAGAAGATTTGATAGAGGCGGCCTGTGTCCTAAGTGTAAAACATCAATTGATTTAATCTTAGAATAACCTACAATAGTCTGCATGATAAAGTTTGCAGCCATAACCCCACATCCCCCAGTCATTATTCCAACTGTCGGTAAATCTCAAACTTCAAAAGCTCAAGCGACCGTTGAAGCAATGAGAAAACTGACTGTTGGACTTAAACGTATCAGAAAAACTGATAAGATTTTTGTAATTTCACCACACCTACCAACCACTTGGGATGCCTTCACTCTTTTCTACGAAGATCCTTACGAAGAAGCCCTGAAAGGTAATTTTGCAGACTTTGGAGACGCGGATACTTTTTTTGAATTTTCAGGTGCCAAGTCCACGGTTGAAGAATTAAAAAGACTAGGCGGTCCAATTTTTCCACTCATAGGCTCCACTGTCCGCCACCTAGACCACGGCACACTGGTGCCACTTTATTATTTGTGGGGCAGGGGAGTCCACAAAAACACACCCCTCATTCCCATGTCTTACTGCTCGCTTGGCCTTAAGGAGCATTATCGATTTGGACAATTTCTAGGAGAATATTTGAAACAAGATAAGTCAACTTGGACAGTTATTGCCTCGGGTGATCTATCTCACAAACTTATTCCTTTTGCACCATCAGGTTATAGTCCAAAAGCAGTAGAATTCGATAGATTGCTCGTAAAATATCTAGAGGAAGGGGATTTAAAGCGAATTATAAATATTGACCCAGAACTAATTAACGAAGCGGGTGAGTGCGGCTTGCGCTCGATTGTCACTCTTTTGGGCATCGTCTCAACTCTAGACTGGAAAGCTAAAATCCTTTCCTACGAAGCTCCGTTTGGAGTGGGCTACCTCGTCGCCGAGGTAAAAATTAGTAATTAAACACATCTAAAAATTTTGACCTTAGGCCTGGGTCTTTTTTTATTTAACTCCATGTCCTGATGTATCGATATATCGATACATCAGACTAAAGCATGTTTTATCCTTAAAATACTTGCTTTTCTTCTAAAGGTATGATATAATGATAATGAGAGGGAATTGCTTGCGATTCCCGAACCCAAGGTTCTCTGGCTTGCCAGAGGTTCTTACTCTTCCATCAGGGTTCTTGAGCGTAGCGAAGGGTTCTTATACTGATAATAGAGGAGTGTTGGGCTACTTTCTTGAAAACAGCAGCCTGGGGCCAAGGCAAAAATATTATTTAAACCTTGAGCCCAGACTGCTGTTGACCAAGAGAGGGACAAAATCCTACACGCCCTCCTCCTCTAATTCTTGGAGGACTACGCAACAGCCAGGAGGACATTTATGTCCAAAGAAAACGAAGCAGGTAGCAAAGCTTGATGTTCGAGTGGTTCGCAAGAATTGGAAGGGCCCAGAACCTCTTAACGTTAACGAAATATGGAATGTCGATTGGCGCGACCTCATTACTTTAGAAAGAGCTTCAAACGACCGTAGTGTCAGTATCAGATTCAGAGTTATAGACAGCTCAGACAGCACAGGAAGCATTTACAGCGCCTTCAATTTCTTTACATTCCACGAAGAGTTGATTGAAGTCGTTAGACAGCTTTCAAGAAAGGTTCTCAAGGGAAGTCACGTTCCATATGAGGGTTTAATTGTGTTGAAAGTTGGTATCAGTTTCGTTGATTTTCTTAAGGTTTTTGCACATCTTCTTGAAACAATCGAAGGTTGCCAAGTAACGTTCCTTGGCTATCGCGAAGAACTACCCGGTGGCATGACGATTGAGGAAGAACTCGAGGAAGATCTCCTGCGCCGAACATATCGGCTCTGTCATCGTTCCGCAATGGAAAATCCCGATGCCTGGCATCAAGACATTTCGAGGTTAGGACTTAGGGCAGACGAAGCAATAGTTGAATTTGGCTTGACTTTCACTGGTGGTGGCGCTTATTACGTAGTAGCCGCACCACCGAGCCAGGACGGATACAACTTTGATGAAGATGGTTGCGAGAAATGGGTCCTCGCACAAGACGACCTCAACGAAACAGATTATGAATCTCGTCTCCAACAACTTGTTCTCGTTGAAATCACTGAAGAGCAAGAATAGCTTACAAGAAGACACAACGGGACTCGGTACGCCGAGTCTCTTTTTTTAATCTTTCGTCAAGCTATGCTTATTCACCCTTGACAAAACATTAAAAAAAGCATAGAATACAGAAAGATTTATAAATTAACTTTTTCTTATAAAAATGACAAAGAAAATCGTTCAAATTATTAGTCTTTTGGCCATATTATCTGGTGCTTTTTTGACCATTGAGGCCATCAAAAAGCCTGACATTCAGCCCGAAGATAAAATTGTTTTAGAAGATGCCTATATAGTATCCAGACAAGACATCGCCACATACACAGAGATTGAAGGAACTGTTGTCGCTCAAGATGAGCAATCAACTACTCAAACTGCTGGTATTTCAGGAAAAATCACTGACATCGCTGTTTCAGAAGGTGACAATATTAATCTTGGCGACATAGTCGCTAATGTTACTATTGGCAAAACTTCTCAGACTGCAATCAGTCAAGCCAAAGCTTTGGTTGATAAAGCTCAGGCCGACTTAAATGCTGCTAAAAATAGTCCCGATACCCAAACTGTTCAATACTGGGACCAAGCAGTCGTTGACGTTGCCGAAGCTCATTTAGCTAAAGTTATCACTGACTCAAACAAAGCAGTCGAAGACGCGCAAACCAGAGTTGATGCCCTTTCTGGTCAATCAACGAGTCCTATAAACACAGAAAGCAAAAACCAGGTTAGAGCTGATTTAATTGAGGCCTTTTATAACCTCGATCAATCTCTTTGGAACTATGATCAAGTCAAAAGTAATTACTTTGTAAGAAATGATCAATGGAGTTATAGAGTACAAGAAAAACTTACCGATGCTATGGCGCCTTATTATAGCGCTAACTGGTATATTGAAAATTATATTTTAGACGATGCTCAGGACTGGGCAATTACAGATTGTTTAAATTTCACCGTTGACTCCCTAAAAAAACTAACTACTGCATACGTTACTCTCGCTGAAGCAATGAAAGATCCCGTCTACATAGCGGTTATTAATAATGAAGATAGGGGAGTGTTTGAAAATGGAAGAAGCAGGGCAACTCTAGCCTATGCGAAGGCACTGGGTACAAAGATTTTATGGGAAGGTAGTGACGAACCAGTAACAATAACTGGCGTCAGCCTAGAAGAAGCCCAGGCCAAACTTGAGTCTACTCAGAAGAGAGCACTCGATGATATTGCTTCTGCTGACCAAGCTCTAAAAAATGCTTATGCTACAGCGCTAAAAACAAAAACTGTTAGCATTCCTAAAAATACTGCTGCCCTAGAAGCGGCTCTAAATAGTGCCAGAAACACTTACAATGAATTACTTTCAGGTAAGAGCACTACTTACGAACTCAGGGCTCAGGCCAATGGCATCATCTCTGACGTCTACGTCACAAAAAATGCTTGGCTAGATGCTAGCTCAAACATTTTAACAATTACAACCAAAACTGGTTTAGTTGTCGAAGCTGAAACCTCAGAAAACGTCGATCTGTTCAGTGAAGTCGAAATCGTTTCAGGTGAAGAAAATCTTAAGGGTGCCGTTACTAATGTTGCGGAAAAAGAAGTCCAAATTAGCTTTGAAAATTGTAATGACATTTGCCTGGAAGAGGGCAACAACGTCACAATTAAAATAACAATAACTGAAAAGAAAAATGCCCTTGCAATTCCTAAAGGATATCTGATCACCCAAGACAACGAAGATTTTGTTGAGATAGAAGTTGATGGAGAAATTGTCTTGAAAGAAGTCACCACAGGACTAATCAATGGAGAATTGGTTGAAATCCTTGAAGGACTAGAGCAAGGCAACACGATCTACTTACCGAAAAAGTAATTCCTCATAGAATCGTCATTTTTCCTTACGGAAATTAATTCCTCATAGAATCGTCATTTTTCCTTACGGAAATTAATTAACAAAAAAATCCTGTCCTGTAGGCGGGATTTTTTGATATAGGATTTATCCTGAGCTTAGCTTGCTCTGCCTGCCCTGGGTATTTCCGAAGGGAGCTTGTCGAAGGGTCGAACCATTGACAAAATATATTTTTAGTTGTAGGATACAGATAGTTCCTCACAAGAGGGCTATTTGCCCTGGCTGACGGGTAACAATAGACAGCCGAAGAAAAAAGGAGACACCATGTCTCAAAAAGAAAGCCAAATAGCGTTTCCATGGCGTGAGGTCACGGAAGACAAGATGGTAAAATACACATCTTGGGATAGCTTTATAAATGACTTTTGTCGTTCTAGAGAAGACGGCAAATATCCAGTCGAATATCTTACTGGGTTGTTACACTGGGGTGCAAAAATTGAAGATCTATCGCCAAGAGAAAGGCTTGAGAGGGTCCTATTCTATGCCTATTTTGCGACTCAAGGAGAATATGCGGCCCAAAAACATCCCGAGAGCCCAATGGGATCCTTCAGAAAAACAGCCTACAGAGAACTTGTTGAAAGGGTCCTCGGCGATTTATCTGCATCGATCAGCTACCTATATCATGACGATCGGGAAGCCAAAGACGTAGACTTGTTTGTAGCAGCTGCGCAGGCAATCACGAAATTTTTTCGCACGCCCGTTAATAAACCAGAAACGCCAAAACACAAAAGCCAAGTTGCTTTTTGTTTAAATTCTCTCTGTTCAATGCATGATAAAATGATGCTTCGGGTAGTTTTGGCAAGAGCCGCTGAACAATCGATAGATGTTACTCAAACAACATTTGACACTATCCGATCTGGCGCGATTAAAGCTCTTGTGGCTTGTCATGTCTATCAAACTATCGTTGATAATAAAATCTTCGATGCAGTAGTTGAGTTGGCAAGGGTAGGGGCTAGAGGAAGAAATGGTTTAGAATTTGCTGGACGCATGATAGCTTGTAGAAATGTACCCGATGAAAATACCAAAAGACTAATAGCAGAAATGAGCTTGGCTGCCCTAAATAACGATATTAAAACCGCCCAAGACGCATGGATATGCCTTTGGTCACTACGAACACTGGAAAAGCTCGAAAAAACCACAACTCCCTTGTCGCGAAGAACCAGTGGAGGTATGATAGGGAAAGACGTTCTTTAGTTACGACGCTCCGGCAAGCTGGAGCGTCTTTTTTTGTAGTGATGCGCAAAACTTGCCCTGAGCTAGAAGCTACCCTGGACTTACTGAAGGGAAGGAAACAAACTTGTCCTGAGCTTGCCGAAGGATTTATGGTGAGCCTGTCGAACCATACTAAAGTAATTCTGGAGAATTATTGCAAAAAGAAAAAATCGTTGTATAATCTATAGTACAATCCATGAAAGAAAGTGTGACAATCAAAGATGTCCGCAAGGAGAGGTTTGTCTATCTATCGATGGATAAATTTTCCAGACAAAAAGCTATGGCTTTAGTCAGCCAGCTTTTGGTTTGGTTGATCGAGAAAGAAGTCACTGTCTCTGATCTACCAGTTGCTGTAATAAAAGAAGATGTAGTAGAGGTCGGCATCCCCATAAAAGACGCTAAACTACAAGAAACAAAAGAATATAAGATTGATCATTTAGGAGCCCATCGCGTTGGCTCTATTTTTCATAAAGAATCAGATAAGCCACTTGATCTGTCCGAAAACTATCTAGAAAGGCAATTAAAATACGATGGCTATAAACTTCTCGCTCCTCGCAGATATGTTCTCCATCAAAATCCACAGACGCCAGACATGCCGCTTATAGAGATTCAGATCCCAATCCACAAGTAATTATCCCACTCAAAACTATAATCAACCTTGCCCACCGATAGACAGCTCTGAGTTAATAATTTTTGATTCAACACTTGACTCAAATAAAACAATATCTTAAGTATGCAATGCTTTAAGGCCGTGTCCTGAAGTGTGTTCGCTCTGCTTCAGGAGTCGCTAACCCTGTATCGTATGGTATGGGGTTATTTTGATATTAAAAATATCCGCAAACCAATAACCACACTGTTAACTGATTTTAGTGTTGAATTGTCAAGATACTTGCTTTTTAATATAAAGTATGGTATACTAGGAGTAGAGGAGTGTTGGGCTATTAATGGTGGCAACCTGTGGTCTCAAGGATAAAAATATAATAATTACATCTTTGAACCCAGATTGCTGTCATTAAAGTGAGGGAAAAATTCCTTCAGTGCCCTCCGCCCTAGTGGTTCGTGTGACAGCGAAGGAGATCCTCATGAAAACCAGAGGACAAAGAGTGCATGTCAGTGTAGATATTCGGTCGGAAATACCTGTTATCGCCTTGAAAGAAAGGAGGCATCTAGGTGGTTTCCAAAATCAAGCGCAGAACCTTGGAATTTATCGCGACAGGAAGAAAGTCGTTCAAAGTGGCTTTATCACTTTTTCGCACACTAACGGTTCACGTGAAGTCGAGATCACTTTTCTTCCCTACAAAAAAGGGGCGAATAGTCATGCCGAGGTACTTGACGCCATCCGAACCAAAACAGACTTCTGTCACATGTGTGACATACACGGACTCTACGACATCATTGAAATAGTTCCTCACACAAGCAAAATGCTCGTTAGGATCGCGAAGTCGAATCTCAACTTTACAAGCTTCGTAGTCGAAATGATTGCCGCCTTCAGCCGTAGCGGATATTGTCCTGGAGAAGCTTACTGCGATCTCAAGACAGAGAATTGGAACCCCAGAGACTTTGCCTGGGAATACAACACATCAGAAGGATGGTTCACTCACGAAAAGTGGATCGAGCGACAAATCAAGAAGGCAATTGGTCGCTAGAAAAAATATCGCGAGGCTCGAACAATCGGGCCTCTTTTTTTAACCATTGACATATGTGCTTTTTTGCGGTAAAATAGTAATACTTAAAGATGATTGGTCGCCCTGGCCTTGTGTTGGGTAGGAAAGTCCGAACACCATTAGAAGACAGTGGCTAACGGCCACCGCCTCCCGGTTCTACCGGGGGATAGGGAAAGTGCCACAGAAACTATGTCCCGTACGCGGGAGTGAAATGTGAAGAGAAATCTTCTCTCTGTATGGGTGACTATACAGTGCGGTAAACCCTGTCTGGTGCAACCCCTTTGGGGGGCTTGATTTGGGGGAAACTCCACTTCAGAGGTCGTATCGCAAGATGCGCTCTAGATAAATGACCATTAAAACAGAATTCGGCTTACAACGCTTTGAGTAATAATTTAGATTTTCATTAATGAAAAAGTCTACTTTTTTATACAACGTACTGAAGCTGCCAATGGATTTTCTAATGATTCTCTTGGCAGGAACTATGGCATATCTTTTACGATTTGCCCCTATTTTTGTTAAAATTAAGCCTATTTTCTTTGAATTAGCACTTAGAGACTATTTTTCATACCTTATCTTTGGAGCACTATTTACCGTTATCCTTTTTGCGCTCTCGGGTCTTTACAAACTAAAACAAGCTAAAGGCGTTGAAGAGTTCTTTAAGGTTGTTGTTGCAACAGCCGCTTCAATGCTCGTCATTAACTTTTCGGCCTATTTAAGTCAGGCTTTTTTTGAATCACGCTTTATTCTCATCGCCACTTGGCTTTTGGGAATTCTGTTTATTGGGCTAGGCAGACTTGCGCTTAGCTTTACAAAACATCACCTAGCAAAAAAATATGGTATCGGGCTGAATCGTGTTGTTTTGATAGGGGACAATAGCTTAACTTTAGATATTAAAAATCAAATAAAAAATAATCCTGTCTTGGGTTATCGAATTATTAAAACTTTTAAGAAGGTTGACTTGGTACGACTAGAGAAAGAGTTAGACAGAGGGAGTGTGGATGATCTGATTCTTACAAACTCCCATCCCTCAAAAAGGCAAACCATGGAACTTTTCAATCTTTGTTCTCAAAAATCAATCAATTTTAGATTTGTGCCAACCAATTTTCAGGCCTTAACAGCAGGACTTGAAATGGAAACTTTAGCTGGTTTTCCTTTACTTGAAGCAAAGAGAACTCCAATAGAGGGTTGGCGTAGAATTGTTAAGAGAATTTTTGATTTTATTTTTGGTAGCATATTTTTCATACTTTTATCGCCCATATTTATTGCTGTTGCCATTGCCATCAAGTGGGACACTAAGGGACCAATTTTCGCGCGCATGCCCCACAGAGTCGGTCGCGGTGAAGAAATTTTCTTTATGTATAAGTTCAGATCAATGATCACAGGGGCAAAAGACATGAAGCACGACCTAATGAAGCTCAATGAAAGAGAGAAGGGGAAAGGACCGCTCTTTAAAATGAAAAATGATCCAAGGATCACAAAGGTTGGTAGGTTTATTAGAAAATTTAGAATTGATGAATTTCCTCAGCTAATTAATGTTATCAAAGGTGACCTGAGTCTAGTCGGACCAAGGGCACATGAGATCAACGAAGTAGCCAAATACATGAAGCACCACAAGGCAGTTTTAGTAATTAAGCCAGGCATCACCGGCCTAGCTCAAATTAGTGGTTCATCTGACTTAGCTTTTGACGAAGAAAACAAACTCGACCTTTACTACATTGAACACTGGTCTCTTTGGCTCGATATAAAAATTCTTATTAAAACCTTTGTTTTTATGTTTGCTGACCGAAGCGCCTGCTAGCACTGAAAGATTAGTTATCACCACTAAACATAATCGCAAGATCATGGTCCTATACCGCACGGTATAAGGCTCTTTTTTTAATACCCTTTAATGCCCTCAGATCAACCACCAGTAAGCTAACCGATACACCGTCCATCAGTGGACGGTGTATCGGTTAAGCGATTGTGTCGATAATGGTTTTAGTTTATTTTGTTCAATTTTTCTTAAATTAATTCACTATAGCAATTTTTTGGAGAATTGTTGACTTTTTATTGTATATATGGTAGACTTTTTACAAAGCTGTTAACAAAGTGAGGGGTATGAGACCTCTCCGCCCAAGCAGAGCGCAAAGCGTTCAGGCACAAAAGCAGCGGAGGTAGTACAATGACACTCGCAGAGAAAAGGATAGATCTCAGGGTTTTTAACAAGCCGGCTAACCACGAAGACTCTGAAGGTTCTAGAAGGACTGAGCAAGCGAGCATGTTGATCAGGAGATTTGTTGGCTCTGCTAAAATAGAGCTTGATTTTAAGCAATACTATCCAGGTTTCAGTTTTGAAGCTTTCTTCAGCTGTTTCGACAACTTTACTGATTCTTCCGAGACCAGTCGCCTTTCGGCAGTGGGCACAATAACTGCAAATCTAATATCTGGTCGCACATTTACTGAGTTTCTCAAAAGATTTGGTGAACAGCTTCAAGATAATGACATGCATCCCGAGTTTGGGGAATGTGTCGAGATTAACGACGAAGGCCATACGCTCGGTGAGTCATTGAATCAAACTATTCGAACCCACAGATGGGTCGTTGTCACCGCAGATAGCGATGGATACTTCCCAGATGATATTCTAGCGGAAGTAAGTGGCGAGTACATGGATGAAACCGCTGCCATAGAAGCCCTGGATATTTCTGTTGTTGAGCGAATCGACAATTCTCCCCATGGATGCCATGTTGTTTTCAATTCTCTAGCCAAACAAGCTGCAGCCTGGCAAAGCACTGAGGGATCAATGCCACGTCCACCCTTCTTTGCTCTCATTGAGTTTTAGCCGACCGCAACCGCTCCCAAGCTGGAGCGGTTTTTTTGTTCTCCCGTCAAGCTTTGCTTCTTTCTAGACAAAGAAGCAAAAAACCGATAGGATAGTGTAAGAAGAACCTCCTACATTAATGTCGGGGAACCTTGAGTAAAATCAATAATATGAAAGTCGCACTATTCCACGATTACTTGGTTCAGTACGGAGGGGCTGAACGAGTGCTCGAAAAATTTTTAGAAATATATCCAGACGCGCCGGTTTATACTCTTTTGTATAATCCAAAATCTTTGGCACCTAACTTTAGAAAGGTTCTTGAGAAAAGAACTGTTATTGTGTCTAGATTACAAAAATTCCCTTTTGCAAGGCGTCACCACAGACTCTATCCGCTTTTTATGCCATATATGGTTGAACAGTTTGATTTTTCAGAATTTGACGTGATTCTTTCTGATACAACTGGATTTGGTAAGGGATTGATCTTGAAACCACAGACTCTTCATGTGTGTTACTGTCATACGCCTCTTAGATATGCCTGGGATGACTCACAAAGATATATTAAAGAATACAAACATTTTTGGCCCCTAAAACCATTTGTCAGGTGGGGAGTTCATTATTTAAGAATTTGGGATAGACAAGCTGCTCAGAGAGTTGATTTGTTCTTAACTAATTCTAAGTTTGTTAAAAAAAGAATAAAAAAATATTATAGTCGCGACTCAAAAGTGATCTATCCACCCGTTGAAACAACCGGGATGAAGGTTGTCGCAAAAACAAAAAGTTTTTATTTAATAGTAAACAGGCTTTTGCCTTATAAAAAAACTGCTCTTGCCATTGAAGCTTTTAATGAACTTGGACTGCCTTTGGTGATTGTTGGTAGGGGACCAGAAGAAAAAAGATTGAAACGATTGACTAAGCGCAATATTGTTTTTTTGGGAGATATTTATGGGGGAAATCTAAAAAAACTTTATTCAAACTGCAGGGCACTTATTTATCCTCAAGAAGAGGATTTTGGAATCACGCCCGTTGAAGTAATTGCTTCTGGGCGACCAGTCATCGCCTATAAGGGCGGAGGAGCGCTTGAAACAGTAAGGAACAGCTTAAGCGGTATCTTCTTTTCTCCCCAAACCCCCGAGGCGCTCATAAAAGCGATTAAAAAGTTTGAAAAAATAAAAAGCTGGCAAACAAAAAAAATGGTTTCCTCTGTCAAGAAGTTTGATCAAAAAGAATTTAAGAAAGAAATTAAGAAATTTGTATCAAAAGAGTACAAAAAATTTGCTAAAAACTAGAAGAACCTCACCGACGTAACGTCGATGAGAACCCTGCCTACCGGCAGGCAGGCTTGATAGATATCTATGGAACTCAAAGATTTATTTACAGCATTAAAAAAAGAATGGAAAACTATTGGTCTTTTTATGTTAGCAGTCCTGATCTTATCTGTTGGCATTGTTGTATCTAAGCCCAAAAAATATGAAGTTAATTTTTCTTTATTAATCTCACAGACAGAAACTCAAGAAACGGAAGAATTTAAATATGATACTTATTACGCGCTTGAAGCAAAAGATAAAATAGGGGATTGGCTTGTAGCCTTTTTAAAATCACCTGAAAACGTAAGTGCTATTTTAAATAACGCCAATTTTGATGATTCAGATTTCAGAGTCTATGACTTTAGGAACTTTTTTAGACCCTACAAGGCTTCTGCTCAAAGCGTAGGTGCTATATTTTATCTTAGAGATTCTACGGGAGTAGGCAAAATTGCAAATAGTGTGTTAAATGCGGCTAATAAAGAGCTAGAGAAAACATATATACCAACAGAAGGCGACGTTCGATTTGAGATAAAAGCAACCAATCCACTCGTAAGCGCTAAAGAAAAGAAGATTCTGCTAACTGCTTTCATGAGCTTAGTTCTTGCTTTTGGTCTTTCAGTTATATTAATATTATTCAAACAATACTTGACCAAATAGTGTTTGTCTGCTAGAATACCAAAGAAAAAGGAGGCACGACAAAATGAGGCGACCCAATAGAGGCAGACCGTTTAGACAACGCCCAACGACCCATTTATTTCCCAACTACTTTGCTGCGCTTGAAAAAGCAGGGAAAAAAATGGGTGTGAATGGCGTTGACCTTTATCGCACAACCCTAGAGGCATTTAATAAAAATGCTGAAATAGCATTTCAAGTCATCAAGGAGGAAAAGTGAAATTCCAAAAAAATCAAGAAGTAACCGTACAAGAACTTATTGATGCGGGTTTTGAGCGGGTCACGTCAGGTACTATACTTTCGCTTTTTAGTCGTTCGACAGGTGGTATCGCCAGAATCAAACCTGAAGAAACACTAGACGAGTTTGAGACAATCATAACTTGTCAGGGTAAAATCATTAGCATCACCAAAGGCCCTCATCCTAACACACCAATCAAAGTGGATCTTTGTTAGGATAATAACCATCTCCCAGCACAAAGAAGTGTTGGGATTTTTTTTAGCCCAAAAAACGTGAAATTTTTATTTTTTTTAATTTTATGGTATGCTGTTTTATTGACCATTAGATATTCTATTAAATTGTAATGATTATTTATGAACAAAGAATTAATTAGAATCGTAGTAATCGCTTTAATTTTAATCTTGGCTGGATGGGGGATTAGTTCTTGGCTCAATGGCGACGATAGCAAAATCGTACCCGAAGAACCAATCGCTGATGAAAACATTGTCCCCGAAGAACCAGCCGACAACAGCACCATGGAAGAACCAAAGCAACTTACCTGGGACACAGCTCCCAAAATGCAAATTGACAACTCAAAAAGTTATAAGGCTATCCTTAAAACATCAAAAGGAGACATAGAAATAGAGCTTTATGCGGCTGATAACCCAATTACTGTTAACAATTTTGTTTTTCTCGCCAAAGAAGGTTACTATGAAAATGTTAAGTTCCACAGAATCCTTAAAGACTTTATGATTCAAACCGGTGATCCAACGGGAACAGGAGCAGGTGGTCCAGGTTATAAATTTGACGACGAACTACCGATCACCAAAGCTTACAATAAAGGAATCATCGCCATGGCCAATGCTGGCCCAAACACAAACGGCAGCCAATTCTTTATTATGCACGCTGATTATCCGCTTCCTCCAAACTATGTAATTTTTGGCAATGTAACTGAAGGTCTCGATACGCTGGATACAATTTCCGAAACAAAAACAGAAAATAATGGCATGGGTGAAATTTCAAAGCCAATTGAGAACATTCAAATTCAGTCAGTGGAAATCTTAGAAAACTAAGCTTTAGCTCTAACTTAAATATATTTAAAGGCTCAGTCGCCGACTAAGCCTTTTTTTTATGCATGTTTTCCACTATCTCTAAGCGCCTAGATTTTGTATAATTATGATAGCCATAGTGTTTTGTTCAAGGTTATCTGACAAAGTCAGATGTCCTTCAACACTCGGCGAAATTTTGTTATTATAATGAAGATAAATTATTAAATTTGAATGAAAAAGTTTGTCTTAAAAAAAGTTTTTGACATCAGGCCTCTCACTAAAAGCGGAGAGCTTAATTTACGTTGGATCTTGAGGCAAGGAAAGATCGTCAGAACACCGAAGACAACATCTAGAATAAAAGAAGTTATTTCTCAAAGCCAGTCCAAAGCTGGTTCGCCTCTGACAAAGAAAGAAAAAAAATCTTCAATCAACTTGCCGGCTTGGGAAAGTCAGAGAAGCGGGTTTTTAAGATACGAACACGAAGATATTCGCGATACTCTAATGCGAGAGCTCGAAGATCTGGATTTAAAAGAAAATAAATTAAAACAAGATTTCGGACCACCGCTAAATTTGCCGATTGAGCAAGAACTGAAAAGAGAAAAAAGGGCAAAATTAATTCTCAAAAAATTATTCCCTCAGAAAATCAATCTTAGGGCAAAATTACCATCTTTTGATTTTAGCCTAGCTCCTTCATTTAAATATGTTGTGGTTTCTCTTGTTGTCTTGGCGCTTCTTTTCCCATCGATCTATATATTGTCGAATATTTCTTCAACTAAAAATACTGTTCTTACTTCTGGAAAAGATGGCTATGAAAACCTTCTGGCAGCCCAAGAAGCGCTACTTAGCTTTAATCCACAAGCTGCTGCTCAGAACTTTAAAGAAGCTTATGGTAGTTTCTCAAAAGCTTCTGGTGCAGTAAATAGTCTTGGTGGTTCGCTCTTGGAAGTTGTTGACGTCTTGCCGTTAAAATACAAGGTTGGTCCGGGAAGAAAATTGCTTGAAGCAGGTCAATTAATTTCAAAAGCAGGGGAGGAGCTGGCAAAAGGCCTTGAGGGATTAAGCAGTCTTGAGCTTCATAATCTTATTGGGGGTGATGCAGAATTTGCCATTGCTGAAAATACACCAACCTACGCACTTAAACAATTCAGAGAAAGTTTTGCCTTGGCAAGCGGTGATCTTAAAAAAGGAATTGAAAATCTGAAACTAATAGAAGCTGACGATTTACCGAAAGAGTACAGGAATAAATTTGCATCTTTGGGCTCGGTTTTGCCTGGACTAGAAAAGGCTCTTGATAGCTTTGACGGTTACTTTCAGCTCTTTTTGTCTATGCTAGCCGATGAGAACCCCAGGCACTATTTAATACTCTTTCAAAACAATTCAGAACTCAGGGCGACTGGCGGATTTATCGGTTCTTATGCTTTGATTAGAGTTCATCAAGGGAGAATTGATGAAATTGAAGTAAAAAATATTTTTGATGCTGACGGTCAGTTAATTGTTAATGTTATTCCACCTAAACCCATCCAGAAAATATCGTCTGGCTGGAGTACTCATGACGCCAATTGGTTTCTTGACTTCCCAACCTCGGCTGAAAAAGTTGCTTGGTTCTTTGAGAAAACGGGAGGCCCCACGGTTGACGGAGTTATCGCTATCACTCCAGAAGTGGTTGAGAATCTTTTAGGTATCTTTGGATCAGTTGACTTACCAGAGCATGAATTAAAAGTCACTAAAGATAATTTTATTGAAGAAGTTCAATATAAAGTTGAAGAAGATTACGATCCTTACTTAAATGAACCAAAGAAGATTTTGTCTGATTTTACTACTTCATTGATTGCAAAATTGGCTAATGCCGACAAGTCAGTCTGGACTAAAATTGCTTCTAATTTTAAAGAGTCTCTCACACAAAAAAATATTTTGCTTTGGCTCAAGAACGACAAAGAACAGGAAGTTATCGTCAACCAAGGTTGGTCTGGAGAGATTCAAGAGACAGAAGGGGATTATCTGGCAATAGTTCACTCAAATATCAATGGCTACAAAACTGATCGCTATATGGATGAAGACATCAATCTTAATATCCTTTTTGATCGCGACGGTAAGCCCTTTCATCAACTCACCATTAAAAGGAAACACACAGGAGGCAACGAACAGTATGAATGGTACAACAAAGTTAATAGCAACTATATGAGAGTCTATCTGCCCAAAGGAACCCAAGTAATTGAAGCCTCCGGCAATAGTTCAGAATTCATTGCACCACCCCTTGATTACGAAAGTCTTAGGTTCAGGGCGGACGAAACAATATTGTCCATTGAGGCTAGCCTAGTAAAGGAACCTAATTCTGGGGTTGATATCTTTGAAGAGTCTGGAAAAACTGTTATTGGTGCCTGGATCTATACAAGTCCTGGAGAAGAAAGCGTTTTCAAACTAACTTATCAAGTGCCAGAAAGTGTCATCAATCATAACAACATTGAGAAACTCCCCAACGAGGAAACAGAAAGTTTAAGCTATGGCTTAGTCCTCCAAAGACAGCCCGGAACTGACGAATCAACGCTTAGAGTGGCCATTGCCTATCCTCTGACATGGAGAGTTAAGCAAGTCTATCCCAGAACAAGCCTAATCTCACAAAGCCCTGTTAGGTTCAGGGAAACCATAGACACAGACAAGGTTTTTGGTGTTAACTTCAAAATATTCAAATAATTATGAACGCACCCAAAGTAGTCATAGTAAGATCGAATAATGGCCATAGGTATGCTAATTTTATTGCGAAAGAAATAAATCTAGCCGGACACCACTGCATCATAACAAGCATTGCAGACATAGAAAAAGATCTTGTAAAATATCATTGCTCTCCTGAACAAACAATACTTCATGCCAGAACTGCGCATCCAAAAATTATTTATAAAAAATTTAA
>Ga0222658_1000368_pt1 | contig 24599 bp, 56 predicted proteins | sample AntAcemetagen476_FD_179830 | JGI IMG/M metagenome (GOLD analysis project Ga0222658, IMG submission 179830) | Saline water microbial communities from Ace Lake, Antarctica - #476 | ecosystem: Environmental > Aquatic > Non-marine Saline and Alkaline > Saline | place: Antarctica: Ace Lake... | reverse complement strand
CGGCAAATGACCGCCCTGCCATTCATGCTGATAACTCTCGGCCTATTGGCTGACAATACACAGTGGGCATGGTGCAGCCGTAAGCGCATGGTGCTTGTCGTGGCAATCGGACTCATTGCATCAACTGCGCACTACACCACCGGTATGATACTGCTATTTCTCATGGGGTTTGCCCTTCTATTTATGCTTGTGGCTCGATGGTTACACTATGATGCCCTGCCCCTTCGCGGCCCGATTGCAGTATTCCTTGCCATTGCCATACTGTCAGTGGGTTATTACTCAGTAGTAGGACAGGGCATAGTCACATATAGCATTGCGGCAAAGATCGGCCCATTTCTCGGTATCGAGGTTGAATCAATTGAATCAATGCGGCCACCAGAACAGGAAACCGTCACATTACCTATCATGCCATATACCGTGCCCCTTGCAGGAGATGGCATACTTAGTTCACATGAACGTGCAATGCAACTGGCATTGGGGCGCGGCGTGCAAAATGGCGACCCGCTAGTGAAGGTGTGGTGGATATTCCAATACATGATGCAGGGGCTTGTGGTAATTGGGGCCGGATATGCCTTGTGTCTATGGTGGAAACGACGGCAGTGGAACACACAATACATGGGACTTATTGCCGCCGCAATGATGCTAGGCTTGCTGTGTGTTGTAGTACCCGCATTCTCTGCACTATTAAACGCCACACGATTCTGGCTGATAATACTGTTGTTCCTTGCCCCTGCTGTTGTGGCGGTGGTAACTCGCGTAGTCCGGCGCACTACAATTACCCTGTTGTTACTCGTGCCCTATTTCCTGCTGACCACCGGCATCGTTTTTGAGGCCGCGCAGTATGACATCAGCCTGGTTCGCATCCCCTACTCAATTGCATTGTCCAATGATCGCATTGATATGGGGGCTTCGTTCACACACGGGGATGTTGCAGCGCGGCAATACATTATCGACAACGAACTGTATCCGGTGTACACGGACTGGTACGGCGCAATGTTCCTGACTGAGCAGATACCAGAGGAAAATGTGTACTGGAACTGGCCTCAGATTTCTACGGAGATAGTGCCGGACATCAATAGCAGTGATTACGTGTACCTGCGCGCGAGGAGTATGGAAGATGGGTTATGGACAGAATGGTGCGGCATAGGAACACGGATGTTTGTGCCATACAGTGAGGCTGGCATTGATGATGTTCTATCTTCCCGTACTGAATTGTACCGTAGTGGCGATGCCGTTGTAATTGATAAGGGACATAGATGAAGAACCTTATCTGGCGGATACATACGGATGCCGAAGAGGAAAACTATCGTGTGATTCTCAGTCTTATAGAACACAATCCCAATGCTCGGATACTGGACCTCGGCGGCGGGCATGGAACATTCACTAAGAAACTAGGGGCGGCGATTGGTAGTAAATTTCTCTATGGCATAGATATTGAACCGTCACGGGTTGCGGCTTGTGAAAAGATTGGTATTGTTGCGTGTTATGGCGATTTGAATGACGGCTTCCCCGGCTTTCCTGATGATTGGTTTGATGTGATACATGCGAACCAAGTGTTTGAACACCTACATGCAACTGATGAATTCCTGCGCGAGATACATCGCGTATTGAAGCCCAGTGGTTATGTAATTTTGTCCGTGCCTAATATCGCAGCGTGGCATAACATCGCATTTCTGATTGCCGGGCAACAGCCGTTATGCGCCGGATTATCAGATGAGATAGTCGAACTGGGCAATATCATTCACACTGACTACGGCAATAACTATCAGTATGAGCATCCAGGGCACCTTCGTTTACCAACAATCAGAGGCATTCAAGGTCTTCTGGAACACCATCGTTTTAAGGTTACTGATATGCGTGGCGTGGGATATTATCCACTCAGCGGAATTGTGGCCCGAATAATGACGCGGGTTGACAAGCACCATGCTGTGTACATCACTCTCAAGGCGGTAAAGGCATGATGGATTTTATCAAGCGGCATTTTCCACGGCGGCTCACTATTCGCTTTGTGATTGTTGGCGGCGGCGCAGCACTGGTGAGCATTGGTCTACTGTATTTCTTGGTGAGTATTTGCGGACTGCATTATATGGCCGGTGGAGTTGTGTCGTGGGCTATCGCAACGTATCTGGCATATGTAGGTAATTCTGGCTGGACATTCAATTCATTCTTGGGTACACGCGGCGCGGCGAAGTTTATATTTTCACGGGCGGGCACTACCGTTATCGGGTTTTGCCTGTATGTTGTGTTTGTTGAGACAGGGATTTGGTATTTGATTGCGTCCATGATGTCTACGGCAGTTGTCACTGGGGGTAACTTCTTCATTGCCCGGTACTGGGTTTGGCATCAGTAAAGTATTGACAACCTTGAAAAAGTAGTATAAAGTAGCGTTGTAGGTTCAAATAAGCGAACCACAGGCCGGATTTTCTACACTAAACATGAAACTAAAGGGAGGACTGAAAGTGTATGAGATGTTCTAGACATTCCAGCATTCTTATTTCCATTAAATAAATTCCGGCATCCCCAGGGACATCAAGGGTCAATCTAAATGTAGGTTGGCCCTTTTCCTTTACATTTTCTCGCCACAGGGTATTGACAATGTTGTGCAGCGTCGTATAAAGTAGTATCAAGTCACAAGTGAAGGGGGATTCACTCATGGAAACTGGTGTTGACAAGATTGTAGCAACTATTCAGGACTCGGAATTCCCGACCGGCAAGCAAGTCACAATTCAGCATGTTTGTGGTGCCTTGGCAAACACCATCAGTATTATCTTCGCTTCAAAGGTCACTTACGAGCCATACGAATACACACGAAACAACCAGCAGGAATTCAAGATTGGTCTGTACTTCAATTACGTAAGTGCGAGCCACTTGGAACTTACACAATTCCTTGGATTTCAATACGCCAACGAAGTGATTGAGGAGTCATAGTCACATGGAAAACATACGGGACGCACAACTCATGGTTACAACTAGTGAAAATCCATTCCGGTTTCTGCAAATCACATTCAATCAAAAGGCTTCTGTCCACATGGCTACATGGAATTCTGGCAGTAGTATAGACATCACTTCGCCCTGTGACGACGATCTTCGCAAAATCATTGCGGCATGTGAAGTTGGACTCGACATCGACCTCGACAAGAAGGAGTCATAACCATGCAAGTACCACTGGCAACGTTCAAGGCAAAACTCACCAAAGGCTCGATAGCCGGTGCCGATGGCAAGATTCGTGGTATGCCTGGCTACACCTTCATATACATCACTGCTGAAATGGCAGACGGTTCACGATTCCCCGTTGCTGATATCTATGCCCCAAACATTGCTATTGAGCATAGCGATATATTGGGTACTTCAATTGCGGTCTATGATGAAGACAACCACTATCGCGGCACTCACTATGTACACAGTTACGAGTGGATGAACTAAGGAGACAAATCTATGGCACGGTTACTTACCACGCAGGAGATAGCCGAGAAGTTGAGGCTAAATGTCGAGGTTGTGCGGCGCAAGCTGCGCAAAGGCGATATCCGGGCTACAAAGGTTGGGCGACTCTGGCGCGTGTGTGAATCAGAACTGCAGCGGTATCTTAGCCGCTGACAATAAGCGAAGGGGGAACGGAAACATGGCAAATGATAACGGCGTGACTGAGTTCGGGTTGATTGCTGAGGCGGTGGCGGATTCATGTATCAAGGACACGGCAGAGATCATGCAGGTGCCAACGGGCATGCTATACGAGAACTTGGGACATGGAAGGCTCAGGCTGCTGTGCATATCAATCGCTAGTCTGACACTGGCTACGTACATGGAACAACAATGTGCCAAGCATGAGGCACAACGTGCCCAGTTCATTCCCGAACATCCTGGTTGCTAGGAGTAATTATTATGGCAACGAAAGTGTACCTATGTGGGCCAAATTCATCAGATTATGGTGATAGCAAGGTTGCGTTCTCAATACATGATGCTATTTTGCTTTTCAGAGCAAATGACCACCTTGATTTCATGGAAATATGGGAACGTGGCAAAGGAAAAACAGCCACATACATATGGGATGAAGAGGCTCGCAACTTTGCAACGGAAAGAATCTATGAAGTTACCATGCCTAGTAATCGAATGCTGGCCATTGTTACCAAGCTACTTGAAACCGAGGCGTAATCACTCAAGGAGAATTAGTAATTACTATGGAACATACAAAACAGCTATTCCGTATGTCCGAGTGTGGGCACTGCCCGCGCAAGCTGACCTACAAATACCTTGGCTATTCCGGGACTCCATTCCCCGCATGGCTGGAATCCTCGGCCCGTGAAGGTAAATTACATGAACTGTGGCTGCTGGATGAACTGCGTGCCGATGATATCAGTATCTACGGCGAGCAAATGGTACTCAAGTTGTCCTATCCATTGATTAACCTTGAAGGCCATCCCGATGCACTGGAAAACGACCACGGCATTGAGCGCGTAGTTGAATGCAAGAGCATGTCGCAGAATGAGTATCAGCGATGGATGTCTCAGGGCTTTAACGGATTCCCAAACCATGCGGCGCAGATAACCGCGTATATGACAGCAACCGGCTTACCTAGTAGGTTGATTGTGAAGAACCGTAACACTGGTACGACACATGGATTGAACTCCACAGATACCAAATACTTCATGGAACAGACACCGTGCGACATAAACGACATTGTGCTTGTGCTATCCGATGTGGCTGAGTGTATAGCCAATGGCGAGTTGTATCCTGGCGTGGAATATCAGCCGGATAACGTCGAGTGCAAGAGGTGCCAGTTTGGGTATCTATGTACGCCACCACCGCCAGTATTGGCTAAAGATCAAGAAGCTCAGTTGACAGAAGAGATTGCGGCATATAGGGCTGCAAAAGTACAAGCTGATGCAGCGGGATTAGTAATGGATAGTGCCAAGACGATATTGAGGCAATATGCAGAGATCGCGCCCACACATTCACTGACGTTCAACGGGCTAACGGCAAAGGTCTACCCTGTGAAATCCGTGAGTTACCCCAAGGCCGAAGTTGAGAAGTTATTGGACGCGGACACACTGCGAACCATTGCCAAAACAACTGAACGCATGGATTGCCGGATTACTGACAAGGGCGAAGTTGAAGACAATGACTAACTTCACGATAGACCAGAATACGGCAAACATGATTGGCTATCTGGAAACACACAATGCCGCAAACAAACTTCTTGGCAAGCGTAAAACTGTCACGGTAATTGTGAAACGTGGCGACCTGTTGATATTGGACAACCACTGGAAAGAATTGCAAGATAAAGCCTTTGATTTTTGGGAGAATAATAACGATGACTGAGCAAAAACAGTTAGATAAAGAAACAAGGTGCAATAGGAAAGAACGCCTAAATATAACCTTCCTTCTTACTATTGCAATGCTAGCAACCATTCAATTTACCCATACACTAACTGGTGCTTTCTTAATCATAATTCTGTTTACCGTGAGTATCAGTGCTGTTGCCAGCTGGTGGCACCGTTCAAGTATTTTGTACTGGTCGGAAATGGCGAAGAGAATACAGGAAGCTACGGTACGTATACAGGAATTGAAAAATGACTGACTCAATCGGTCTAGTGCCGTATGACCCTGAATTCTTGTCCAGTATCGTGGCCTTCAACAAGGAATGGCACGACGGATACATGGGTATCTCGCGCACGAAAACGCCGGAGTACGACCGCGCCGGTAACAAGGTTGTCAAACAGCGATGGGACAACCTGGACTATGTGACTGAAGGGTACATGCGAAAAGCTCTTGATAAGCATTTTCCGGGGTGGTCATGGCTACCTGTTGGGCAAACCCAGATAATACCGGCACTGGCTTGGGTAGTAGTGGATGGGCAACTGGCTATCATTGATCACAAGTTGATTGCAATGGGCATTAATCCGCCGTACAGGTATTTTCACGGCAATGGTGCTGCGCGAATAAGCACCAAGAAGGACCAGCCGATAACTGCTACAAGCATCGTAGACCTGGACAAGGTTGTAAAGTCGGCCAACAGTGAGGCATTGAAGGTGGCTATTAACCGGCTCACATTCATCTGTGACGACGTGTACGGCAAACGGGATGAAGTTGAGGGCGTGAGTACCGAGGACTTGGCTAGTGGGCTTGTTGACATACCATCTAACGTGGCTCAGACGATGTTTACTGACTACGTGAAAAAGGCCGGGAAGCCATACTCGGCAGTATTCAAAATCCTTGGCGTATCGGGCATGGGCGAAATCAAGGACTACGCTGATGCCCTACGAAAATTACAAGCCGAAGCATAGGACGGTTTCACAATGAATGAGAGAATGGATGCTGGGTTCCCGCAAGTATCAATAGGCTTCGTACTAATAATAATTGGTGGATGGTTGATTAGTAACGGACTAAAAAACGGGGCCAATTGGTATGTTTTCGTTGGTGGTGGATTACTTATTGCAGTCGGCTTTTTCTTTATATATGCAGGCTGCTATTCCCAAGACAAAGCAAATAGGAGATAAAAGTGGAAAAGCAAATTACAGTTCTTGCCTGTGACAGATGTGGCAAACATGCAGAATCCAAGTGTAACATTTGTGGTGTTGATTTATGCCGTGATTGTAATGGCAGAGTGTGCATTAGCCGTCCACACGATGACCCGAATCGCACTGCTACTTACAACTGGCGCGAAATGAATGTATGTCCCGCCTGTGCTGATATAGCATGGGAAACGATAATGACACTCAAGAAATAGGAGGTAGTGAGTATTACAAACTGGCATAGCAATCTGGCAACCAAATAATCAGCAGGAGGAACACAGCATATGGCCAAACCTACAAAAGCAGAACTTCAGCAGAAAATCGAGACGCTGAAGAACATCGGGGAAACCGAGCGAGCCGCCGAGTTGGAAGCGGAACTCGCAGCAATGACCGGAGAAAAAACGGAGGTGGTATCAATGAGTGAAGTAGCAAAAGATGAGTTCGTTCTTGACGTAACCCAGGACGAGTTTGAGAAGGCAAGCAGTAAATTTGCCGCCGTGGGCAAACATTTGTCTGAGGCCGGGGCAATCTACTACAAGACAGACGCGAAAACATCTGTCGCCATTCCCTTCACGATTATTGAGGAAGGGCCGGACCACAACAAGGAAGGCGAAATTATCTGCGGTGTCAGTGCCAAGGCTGTCTGGAAGTTGAAACAGACTCTTGAGGCACTTGGTGTCGAATTCGGCACGAAGGTAATCAATGGAATCAAGAAACCGTACTTCGACGCAAACCAGATTCCCGGCAAACAGTTCTATTCTGAATGGACTGAGCAGGTTGATACCCGGACCGCAGAGCAGGGCGGCAAGGGCGGCAAATACAGTAAGCCGACCTCGGCAATCTCGCTCACCGCTGTCGATTCGTCCGTGTTGTAGGTGAGATATGGCAAACCCACAGCAGTTGGTATCGTATGTGGCGGACCTGAAATTCACCAGTGACACGTCCGTTGACAAGGATGATGGTGATATCAGCCTTCAGGTGAAAATGACCATCATGTTGAAGGACATGACACCGCAAGACCTGGAAACATTGGGCTACATGCAGCGCGACGGACGCACCAAGATCACGTTACTGCAGGAACAGTTGCCCATGTTTGGAAAGAAAAAAGAGGAGGCAGAATTATTGGGTAGCGAGTAACAGGCCGAATGCCGGGGCAGAGGCGCACTCACTGCCTCGGCACTACGGGTTAGGTCCGTACTGATGATGGCCAAATAGGAGGAATAAGACAATGGATATACTGGTAAAACTGATAGTGTGTATGGTGTTCTTGGGAGAAGGTGTTGTGAGTTGGTTGTACCTGACCGGGCGGCGTGCGCAAGATGTTCGCTCTTCATCCACAAACCAAGTCGGTATGGTACTTAATGTCGTACTGTTCCTTGGGGTACTTATATGGCTGTAGCCACATACACTCGGCATGTGTTGTATACCCGTTCCCAGGTAGCCATGCTGAGAATGATTAGCACGCACCGATTGCCGGAATTGTGTGACCGCAATAGTTGGCGTTCTATTGATGCTCTGCATACAAAGGGTGCCGTGGTACAACAAGGGGAGCGGATACTACTAACTGAGCGTGGGACGCGGGCATTGGGATTCGGCACGCAGCGGGTAGTGAAGTATGAACGGAACGAGGAGAAAAAAGTGGATGACGAAATTCTGGCTGGAATACCACTGGGTGAATCTCTCACACTAGAGTTGGAAGGCATTTGCCAACAGGATGATATACAACTCGACGGACTTGACGAGGTGATATTTGAGGATTTGACGCACGATTGTCTGGACTATTACAGGGATTGGAATAGTATGCCGGACCCACGGGATGTACAGGCGTGGGGAGAGATGGTGTACACCAAGATTTCACAACGGCAAGCCTCTAGCATAATCAAGGCTGCCAAGAAAGAACAATGATTCAGCCGAGCATGGAACCAAGGAGGTGTAGGGATGACGCTACTGATAGGACAGGCTGAGAAGCTGGACGGGATGATTGCATTAGCTGAGGACCGACAGATTTTCTATGCACTCAAGGGGGACGCCAACTACGAGCGCATATGGGGAGGGCAGGTTGTTGGGTTGAAGAACGCCCGCGCCGCCATGACAGAGGTGGACGAGGACACACTAGAAGACATTGTAGAAGATTGGGCGTGGGAACGAGATGAAGTTGGCGTCGCTGTTGTCCAACCTTTCGCGCCGTACCTACTCGCCCACATGGAGGTGAAGTAATGGGATGGAGTTCTTCTACTACCCCACGAACTAATATCGGTCTTGGTAAACGTATATTCTGCAACAACTGTGGAAAGATGATTCGAGTAGGGCAGCAGTATCAGTGCAGGTCGCTTCCTACACCGCATCGACGCGAAACCACATGGCTACACTGGCACTATCCCTCGTGTCCTAGTAAGGAGGATTAATGAGTGGTGAACTGTACGCGATGATAGAGGCACAGAGCAAACGTGAGGACGAGATAGCGGACCTGGTGGAATACATCGAGGAACACAAGGCGGAGAATCCCAATCTCAGGCTGGCTGTGATTGATGCCTCTCGTTCGTTTTACAAGGTTCCTGCACAAGCGGAGCAATCATATCACGTCGTCAAGATGGAGAGAGAATCTAATGACTGACGACCCTGTAATTCGCCCGCGACTCCACATCGTTGACAGCAATGAGCCGGAAAGCATCCGTACCAAATTACTGGAACTTGGCTGGACTCAGGGGCGACTCACTACCGGCGACTATTTCATGCACGCGGGCGATTTCAAGCGCGTCGGCATAGAGCGCAAATCTGTACAGGATTTGATGTCTTCATTGGGCGATAGGCTAGCCAAGCAACTCGCCAACATGCTCGACTACTATGACTTCTCAATACTGATAATTGAAGGCTCGCTGCGTAATGTGAACGGCAACATGTACACCGCACGAGGAATTGAGCAGTGGACATGGGATGCTGTTTGGAATTTCCTTCAGACCTGGCAAATGCGCGGCGTGACGATACAGCTCAGTGCTGATGAAGGGCAGACCATACACCGGATAGCGAATCTGTTTGCTTACTATCAGAAAACCGCGCACACGGGCGGGTATACACGGAAGCAGGTAGGCGACTCGCGCATACTCGCGTTCCCAGGTGGCGTGGGCGAGAAGACAGCCATAAGCATATTGAAACGGTTTGGCAGTCTCAGGGCCGTGGCGAATGCAAAGATTAGCGAATTGAACGAATGTGACGGTGTGGGGGCGAAACGTGCTGAGTCGATAGCAATACACTTCGGGAGGGAATGATGAACAAACGAATAATAGCTATAACGTCAATATGCTTACTGACTAGTCTTATTCTATGTGGATGTAAATCGGCATTTTATCCTTGGGAAACATCACAAGAATATGCTACCTATGTTATGAGTAAAATCCCAAACAACAACGGCATTAGCCAGCAATCAGAAGTTTTCGACATAGCAACACACAAAGTCTATGCCAATTTCAGTGATTGCCCCAAGCAAGGTGGTTTTTACTGGCTGACTGCTTATCTTGTTGATTTTGATATCCGTGACGGAGTACTCGCACTCAAAGACTTCTATATTGAAGCAGAACCACCAGGCAATGAGGATGACAACATTGAACTTGTTTATGTGCACGTATGTCGTACATACTATCTGACTGACTTCAATTCAATCATTCCTATTGGGAGGGAATGAGAATGACTAAGGCTGGCAACCGGGTAATGCTTCTGATACCTACCCTGAATGAAGAGGCGGCAATCCGCAAGCTACTCAATGATGCTCTCAATACCTTTGCATTAACACTGTTGTCACAGTATGACTACAACATAGTAGTGGCTGATGGCGGCAGTACCGATTACACAGAAGCGATAGTTGAGTCCATTGCCATGCGGAATGATACCGTAAAGCTGATTCATGTGCCGAGAGGTAAAGGCAATGGTGTCAGGGCTGCAATTCAATGGGCCAAAAGCCAATATGACTATATCTTCATGCTGGACGGCGACGGTACTTATTCCCCGGTAGATATTGTCGGACTATTGCCTTTTCTTGAAGGGCCAAATTGTGATGTTGTATGCGGCACAAGGAAAGTTCGCGCACTAGGAGCCATGTCGCGGGCGCATGTGTTCGGCAATACCATACTCACGATTCTAGCTGATTTATTGTACTGGCCATCATGGACTAGCGACCTATGCACAGGGATGTGGGGATTCCGCGCGAGCGCGTTGGAAGAACTGCCCCTTGTGGCCGAGAGATTTGAACTGGAAGCAGACCTGTTTAGCTGTGCCGCGAAGAAAGGGCTGAGGATTTATTGCGGGCCGATTGCATACGGGGCACGGGCAAATGGCGACCGGGCGAAATTGAGAATGTGGGATGGCGTGCTGATTGCATGGCATCTAGTCAAGCGGAGGTTCATATAAAGAAAATGCAAAAGAGAACTGTAGATATGTCCATGGCAGAAAGGCTAGAGGCCGTCTTTATCTTATCTCCAATAGGGATGTTTCAAGCATTTGCAATAATACCTATTGGCATCTTCTATTTTTCCAAGTACGGACTATTAGTGCTTGTAATCGCACTCGCTTTTGAGGTTTTTGTGTACAAATCAATTGTATACATAAACAAGACCAATGAGCGGATAGACGAACAAGAAGACTCCAAGAAAAGAATCAATGGCAATCACAGCGGCGGTTGTGGTTTTTGGTAAGGCAAAGATTTGTATGACTATTGAAAAGGAAAAGGAAACCGTCGCACAAATTATGCAAGGCTTAGTGTCTGTTGCCACTAGCTTTATTGCACTGGAAGCAGCAAGTGTGATTAAGGGCAATAGTCATAAAAGACAACAAAGGCCACCTCGTATTATCAAAATCACAAGGGGTATTAAGCAATGAAAGCAGAACGCATTGAAAAGCCGTGGGGTTGTGAAGAACTAATAGCCGATGAACCTACATACGGCTGCAAAATACTTACTGTGAAGAAAGGGCACAGGCTGAGTCTACAGAAACATAAACTACGCGATGAAACATGGTACGTGCTGAAAGGCAATGCTCATGTCAATGTGTATGCCATTCCATTAGTTCTCCGACCTGGCAACGTGATTCAGATCCCACGCGGCATTTGGCACCGGCTAGGCGCAGTAGAGACAGATGTAAAGATTATTGAGGCAACAAACGGGTACGTGGATGATGACATTGAGCGCAAGGAAGATGATTACGGGCGCAAGGGAAAATCCGATTAGGCATCCATCCTAGCCATTCAGCTGGGTGTTCACCTCCTTTTGGGAGCCGACTTTTCACCGGCTCCCTTTTCTATGAAAGTTGTGCGCCTAACTGTTGACAAATGGCGTACAGTAGTTTAGACTTCCTGTAGTTGGAAGAACGGGAGACAACGAGATGAAGATACGTGGCAGGGAATGGCACTGGTGGCTCGCAAACAATGACCATCGATGCTCCTTCTGCCGGGAGCGCGAAATCCATACAAGCCTAGCCATGATAGTGAGGGACGAGAACCCCGGCATGAACACCACATCAAAGAATTATTGGCACAAACTCTACTACGTATGGCTAAGGCACATGAAGGAATACCACCCTGAGCTGCTAAAACAGAACGCTAACTATCCTCAGTAGGAAAAGGAGGAACGAGATGACAAAGTACGACAGAGACGAATTCCTGAATCGGGCGAACGGCAAGGCACGGAGGCGGCTATTCAGTGACAGTATGTTCGAGGCTCACAGGTCAGATGTTGAGGCGGCAGAAGCTGCTGCGATGAAAGGCGAGCCGTACTACTCGGAACGCAATGCCGGCGGCGTCGCGAACTCCTACGGCTCGACTACCACAACGGCACGGTGCGGCGTGTACATCGACCCAGAGACTATGAAGGTCATCGAGGCCGTTGACCGCGTAACGGTATCCGGGCGCAGCGTCAAATGCGTCTACTACGGCGGCGAGAGTGGCTACAACAGGGCATGGCAGAATGCACGCAAACGGGAGGTGACTATGTAACGCTTCACGACGAGGCCGGAGCATAAGTGTGCACTCCGACCTCGTGGTGAGGCAACTAGCCTCAGTCGGAACACAGGAGGGATGAAATGGAAACGGAAGTCAAAGGCGTCAAGGTATGTGCGCAGTGTGGTGTGAGGTGGCCGGGAAGGCTAGAGTCCACGGGAAAGTGCCCTGGTTGCAAGTATGATGCCGTTAGAATAACACAGTACCCTCTGAAGCCCATACCGATGGCACACAAACGACCACTGAGCCGGTAATTAGCATTACGAAAGGGGGAAGTGAAATGACAGACTTTAGCAGGATTAGCCCAGCACACCTCGCGGAAATGGTTATGGAAGCTGAAGAAATGGGTGTTACGAATTCCACTATTGAGGACGAATTCTATGACCTGCTGGAAACTGTTGATGCACAGACAAGGGAACGGATTGCAGTGGCGCGTGACTACTGGCGGAGACATGGACAGCAGTTAGTGGTAGCGTAGGGGACAATAAAAATAACAAGGAGTAGCAATGAAAATAACAATAGGTCCAACCACCTGGGATAACATTGTAGGAGTATTCATATGGAGTCCCGCCGGAATGCTGATGGGCGCAATCAATATCTTCATCGCAGGACACATAGCCTATGGTCAACCATTCCCTTACTCTGTAGGACTTTTCTTAGGAATCGCGGCATTCACCAACTACATTGTCTATCACTTTATCGTGGACGCTAACAAGACCATGCACAACAAATCAATTGATGGCCAATTGCCCGATATGGATGACTTACCACCCTGGCCAACAAAACGATACATGACATGGAACAATGGAGAAGAACTTACTTGTCATGTATGTGGCAGCAGCCTAGTTATGCAAAAGGTGAAGATTGTCGAGCGAGGATTTTCCTATGGCAATCCGTGGGCACTCATAGATACATGGTGGCAATGCCCGCACGGTCATCCATTCGACTACTCGTTTCTTGAGATTGAACGCTACGAAGTGAGGAACGCCACATGGGTAGACACAGCCAAGGGCTTATGCCCATTCTAATGCAATTCACTAAGTGAATAGGGGGCAACATGACACAAGCATTTAAGATTGCATTGAAACACAAGGACCAAGCACAGCAAAATTATCAACTGGCACTGGGGCACGAAGGCAGTGATGTTGATGTAATCGACCTGATACTTGAGACACAATTGGCCTACATTGACGCGGCACACGACGCGATGCAGGCGGGGTTGGAATTGATAGCGAGGAGGGCGAAATGAGTAGTGATTGGGCAGAGAGAAAGGAACCCCTACTACGGCGCAACACGCTGATAGTCCGGACCAAGCGAGAGCATCCCAAGTGGAATGCGACACAGGTCGCGGAGTACGTAAGCAAAGTCGGGAACGTCAATTGTCCTGTACGGTCCGTGGGACGGGTATGGCGGGGATACGAGAGGGCCAAGATGTACGGGCCAGATAGTGAACTGGTACGAAACTTGGAAGGACCGGAACAGTGAACATGGACGAAGCTGAGAAGCGCGACTTCAACGGCGAAGGTGACGAACCAACGAATCCTGTTGTCAAAATTGTCACTGGCTCGTGGCTAATGCGTGAGGAATTCCAGAATGGCGAGGTTGAGTGGTATCGCTCTGAGGACCGTGTACTAGCATGGGTAGCTGACCTTTGCGAAGATGCCTACACAATGGGGGTGGCTCAATGATTGACGAACGAGCTATCTATGAGTTGCTGTATCCTGAGTTGAAGGGGAAGAAGTGGAAGCACGAGGTATGGCTTGATGGTGGTTTTGAGCGTGCCGCTGCGACCTATGGAACGGAGGGCGTTGTCGAGCTGTCCATTCTCGATATGAACACAGCCTTTGCTGAGTGCATACCGAAGTTGAGGGAAGAAGGCGTGGCAGTTATGTACAACAACATGGATAGTCACGAATGGTGGCTTGACCCCGTTGGAAACGTGCGTGACCCATTCACAAACTCTGACTTCTACGTCGCGCTCACTGAGTACCTGAAGGAGGAGGTGAAATGATGGAACAGAGTGAACAAGCACACAAGCTACCACTGACGAAGGACAGGAGGCTGTTCGTGCGGATACCTGGGGCGCTGGTGGTAGAGATTCAGATTGCCGCAGAGGACAACTATCAGACTGTCTCAGAGTACGTCAGAAGCGTACTGACTCAGGACGTGATACGAAGGGCGGGGAAATAATGACCGCCGCCACGCGAGTAGCTATCAAGCGATTCATCCGGCTGCATCGGGAGTGGCCGGCGGAGCAAGTCTTCGGATACGTCATCGACCATTCATGTTCATCAGGGCCGTTCCACGACGACACAGCGCTGCAGGATGTGAAGGACATCATGTACTCGATGGATGAGAAGGCTCCAGGCGGATTACCGTGAGAGTATTAGTAGCGTGCGAAGAATCCCAAGCCGTGACAATTGAACTGCGGCGACTCGGCCATGAAGCGTACTCATGCGATGTACTCCCGTGCTCCGGAGAATACCCTGAATGGCACCTACAACAGGACGTTGTGCCGCTACTGGATGAGAAGTGGGACATGGTAATTGCGTTCCCGCCATGTACTGACATTTGCGTGAGTGGCGCTCGGTGGTTCAAAGAGAAGCGAGTAGATGGGCGGCAGCGGGAATCCATCAAGTTCTTCATGCAGTTCGCAAACCTAGATTGCCCGAAGATTGCCATTGAAAACCCCATAGGGATCATGTCTACAGTTTGGCGCAAGCCTGACCAGATAATCAATCCGTGGCAGTTCGGGCATGGGGAGACGAAGGCTACCTGCCTGTGGTTGAAGGGACTACCCCTGTTGAAACCCACAGATGTTGTCGAGGGCAGAGAGGGGCGCGTCTGGAGAATGGCTCCAGGCCCCGACAGGGCGCGGCTGCGTAGCCGGACGTATCAAGGCTTGGCAAGAGCAATGGCCGAGCAGTGGGGCGGGTTGTGAGGACAAAACAGGCCAAACGGCAACGGCAAAAGGCTGAATCACAAGAACATCGCCGCGTGGTATTGGCACTCATTGGCATTGCAGTAGTCGCATTCCTGGTCCGGGTTGTTGGCAACTGGGGCACAGTATTCGACAACGGCAGTGGTGAAATCTGGTTTCGTGGCAATGATGCGTGGTATCACTACCGGCTCATAGAAAACATGGCTGTGAATTGGCCACACTCTATGTTATTCGACCCGTTCACCGGGTTTCCAGTCGGCGCAGGTGTAATTGTACCGCCGCTATTGTCATGGATTGTGATAGGGGTAGGCAATGTGCTGGCATTTGGCGCGCCGAGTGACCACTTACTGCGAACCATTACTGCATTGCTACCGCCCGTGGCTGGGGTATTGACCATGATTCCTGTGTATTTCATTGGGCGAGAAGTCTATAGCCGTTGGGTAGGGGTTGTTGCAGCGGGCCTTGTGATGCTATTGCCGACTCAGTTTTTGAGCCGGTCTATCCTCGGCTTTGCTGACCATCACGTATTGGAATCTCTATTCTCTACCTGCGCGATGATGTTCCTGATACTAGGATACAAGCGCAGGCAGTTTAGGTGGTACACATGGGCCGGTGTCGCGCTCGCCATGTACTTCCTATCCTGGCACGGTGCGCTGTTTATCCTATCAGTAGTGTTGCTGTGGATATTCGTGCAGTTCGTGTTTGATATGTACCGTGGCGATACAGTAAATAGGGCGCGGCTTTACGGACCTGCACTTGCCGCTATGATCGTTGTGGTTATCTGGTTTCCCTTCAGAATCTACAATGCGGACTGGCGATTATCACTGTTGTTTTTCGGCGTGATGATGTGCCTTGCACCCGTGCTATTGTGGTTCCAGCGAATCACGCGCGCCCGTTGGCAATGGTGGGCCTTGATACTAGGCACCGGCGGAATAATAACCACCGCATTGCTAGTTGCCATGCCCGGATTCAAGGACACAATGACAGTTGCCGTGCAGATTACCTTTCCCACACACATGGGCGTGAGGTCTATTGGTGAGACAAAGGCACTTAGCCTGGGGTACTTCTTGCCCGTGTACGCGGCAAATCTACTGACAGCTGGGGCCGCACTGTACTGGACTCTCAAGGAACGGCATGAGTTTGTGTTAATCGCACTGTGGGGAATTCTGATGCTCATGTTTACCATCACTCAGATGCGATGGGAATACTATCTGATTATGCCACTAGCATTGCTGAGTGCTTATGGATTCGTGAGGATTGGTAGTTTTGTCCGCAAGGAAGTGAAGCGTGGCAGCTCGCTTGTGAGTCTGTTGTTTCTGTTATTTGCCACAAGTATTGCAGGGATTGGATTCGCAGCACAGCCTAGCCTGATGACTGAGGATTGGTATGAGGCGTTGACGTGGATGGAAGAAAACACGCCGCCACCATATGAAGATGACGTGTACTATGAATTGGACAGCCACGAAGTTGCAGGGTATGGGGTGATATCGTGGTGGGACTATGGGCACTTCATAACTATGGTGGGCAAACGAGTGCCCGTGGCTAATCCGTTCCAGATGCACGTTGATGTAGTGAGTAGGTTCTTTGTTGACGGTGAGGATGTGCCTGACGCGAGGTATGTAGTAATTGACTCGGCCATGATTTATGGGAAGTGGTACGCAATACCGGGTTGGTTATCAAGGTATATTGCGCAAGGAACTCCCGCACCGCATGATTCGCCCGTGTATCAGTTATGGATTGGTGAATATCCGGGATGGGAAGTAATCCACAGAAATGAGTCAGTTGTGATACTGGAACGGGTGAAAGGCATTGACAATGTAGTGTTGAGTAGCATAGAGTAGTGATATTAACAGTCAAGGGGGGAAGGAAAATGACAGTTGTAGCATGGACAATCAAGCATCAGTTTGAGTTTGTGCCTCCGCCTTCGGCAATGAAGACTAGCAAGTACACTGTTTATACTTCTGCACTAGAACGTGCTGTTGAGCGTCAAGTCCATAATCGTTACGGAATAGATTATCAAGCATATCCAGTAGAGCATGAAGTTTTAGGTAATAAGGATAGTGGATACATCGTGAAGGTTACTGTCTATGAAGATTTTTAGTGGCATGGACAAAACGAAGGAGGGAAACTGAAATGGAATACTGGCAAGGAACTATGAATTGGCCCATAGAAGCCAACTGGAAATGTGAGACATGTGGTAGCAAAGTCAGCAACGAAAAAGAGGGATATGTTTCTGCTGTATTCGGCGGGCACCTCCAATGGGGATTTGCAAATGGCCAATGCAGATGTATCAATTGCCACTCAGAGTACGCGATGCGCGATTACTCTTTACCTTACAACCCCATAGTGACTCGGCCTATCAGTAGACTCAAGCCCGAATTCAAGGAACCGGTACGGAAAGTATGGGCAGCACTACACAAACCAATTGATGAAACACCTCAAGCTGTTTGGATTGCATACGGAGTCCCTGAATCTTCATTTGTAGATGAAACCAAACCAGAAGAAGATGAATAGTCATGGACATAGTACAGTGCAACAACCTCGTGGAACTTAAGCAGCACATTAAGAAAGTCTCTGACATTACTGAAAGTCTAAAGTATGTTGCTTGGAAGTCGTTTGAGTATGAGTGCGAAGGTGGGAAGTCTGTCTATGTTAGTAATCTCCTGGCTGAGATTGGAACTCAATGTGATGTGATTACTAGGGCACTGGGGATAATCACCGGGGCGGGCGACTTACTGCAGGAAGAATTGGACAAGATAGAAGAGAAGGCAAAGGGGGAATGATATGGACAAATTGAAAGATTGGGAACTGAAACCAGAAGAGGTCGAAGCGGCTCGGATTGCCGGAACAAACAAACGAAGTCTTGCTACTAATACCAAGGACGTAATGCTCGACATCAGGAACAATGTTGCCCGCGCCATCGCCGACGCTGCGGTGAAGAAGGTGGTGGGGTACATCGACTCTGACCTTGGGGCTATCTATGCTGACCCCGTAGTGTGCAAGAAATGGGCTGCACTCAAGCAGGAGGTGGGACTGTGAGTAAGCTACAACCGTGGGAACTGACGGACGATGAAATGGTACTAGCGGGGGACGAGGAATTGAAGAGGTACCTCTCAACCGAGAACTATGGCAGCGCTGACACCATAAAGGTAGCGATGGAGAAAGCACATCGCCGTGGCATCACCAATGCTGCGGTGAAGAAGGTGGTGGGGTGGCTGGACGACAACAACGGTTCCTCTGTCGCTCATGGTTTCGGGGCAGGAGTCGGAGACGACGAACTACTACTCGACAGAGACGATTGGCAGGCCATTAAGCAGGAGGTGGGACTGTGATAACCGAAGCGGAGCAGAGAGAGGCGTATGAGTGGCGGTATCCAGGGCTGAAAGGAAAGAACTGGAAGATACAAGACGTGGGGGCATGGGGTGGCCTGTCAGCATTGGACATGGACATGGACATCGCGCCACTACCACGAACTATCACGCGACTCCCACCCCTCTACACCAACGGCCAGCCTGACATGAACACATGGTGCTACGAGTTTGTGCCAAAGATTCAGGCTGACAACGTAACTGTGGAATTCGTCGCGCCCTTTGGTGCTGGTGGCTATTGGGTGATAAGCGAGTCGATTACGCGAGGCCGCGACCCATTTTCAATGGCTGACCCCTACGCCGCATTTATCCAGTGGAGGGAGGCGCAGTAATGGAATGGACAGACAAGGACGAATCTGCGTATGCCGAAGCCTTGATGTGGGAGGAGTATGAGATAAAGCGGGTGATGGAACGCGATTATGCCTCACTGACAATGGAAGACCTCTATGGCAAAGAGGCGATGGACGCATGGAAAGCCGAGGGTGAAGCGGCGGAGGCAGAGGCCAAGATGGAGGCGCAGTGATAACCGAAGAACAGAGGTTGAAGGTGGTTTTGTGGACGAACCCTGACCTTATTGAAAAGGACTGTGGCTTATGCAATGGCGACGGCGCAATGCCACGTAGGGCTTCATGGTACGAACCAATCCCAGGAATGTTGGCGCGGCGCAATTTCACAAAGGAACTGGAACCACTGTACGTGTGGGACAAGAACCGTAACTGGGTTCCCAACTACCAGTTCTTCATGGACGAGTGTGTGTCTCAATTGAAAGCCGAACGAGTCACAGTCAGGTTTGGATTCGCTGACGATGGTTGGTGGTACATCGACCCGATAGGTGGTGATAGTGCGTACGGCGACCCCGACCCCTACGCCGCACTGGTTGAGATGCTGGAGGCAATGGAACAACACGAACCAACTGAGCAGGAAGCAATGGGATACACACATGAACAAGAATTCGGTGAGGAGGCATAATGAGCAACACAACTACACTGGCAAGACTCAATAGCGAGGTTTTAGCCTGCGCCAAAGCAGAAGAACCCAAACTAATCAATCCCAAACTCCTGGCAGCATACATCGCATTCTTGGTAGAACTGCAATACTATGACTGAGAGGTGATATGGATAGTACCTGGGCAAAAAGACACCCTGACGAAGCACGGGCATGGCGCAAGAAGTATTGTGAAAACAATGCTGAAAAAGTGAGTGCATCTAAGAAGAAATGGGCTTCTGCCAATCACGAGAAAGTACGATTATCCAATAAGAAATACCGCGAGATTCATCACGAAGAATTGAGAGCAAGAAACAAGATGTATTGTGAAACCCATTGCGAAGAAAAGCGTGTAACAGACAAAAAGTGGAAAGAGGCTAATCCTGAGAAAGTGCGAGCGTATAACAAGAAATATCGCGAAGCCAATCCCGAGAAGGTGTATGCAAACTCAAAGAAATGGATTGATGCTAATCCTGAGAGATTGCGCATATCACAGAGAAAATGGGCCAAGGATAATCCTGAGAAAGTACAAGCATCTTGCAAGAAATGGCAAGGCACTAATCGTGAAAAGATGAATATAGCTTCTAAGGAATGGTATAAAGCTAATCGCGAAAAAGTGCTAGTAAGGCTCAAGAAATGGATCAAGGACAATCCCGATAAAGTGAGAATAAACTGGGCTAATGGCGGTATAAAACGAAGGCAAAGGTTATCAATTGTTATCCATGAACGCATTGATCCCTTTGAGATATTTGAACGCGATAAGTGGAAATGCTGTTTGTGCGGAGTCAAGACGCCCAAGGAATTGCGTGGTACTCACAAGTCAAATGCTCCTGTGGTTGATCACATTATCCCATTGAAACTTGGCGGCCCACACACACGAAACAACTTACAATGCTTGTGTCGCAAGTGTAATTCAACAAAGTCAGCAAGCTACGAAGGACAACTCGCATTTTTGTAGTAGTGAGGTAAGAACATGAGTACAAGAGAAGAGAGACTAGAATATGCACGGCTTCTTGTAAGACGGCATCCCATGTGGGGCGAGCCTAGACTGAACCTTAGTATTAAGAATGAATATGGAGTAGGGTTGCGCCGGAAAGACTTAGCTGCACTTAAACAAGGACTTGTATTCGATGAAGGTCGATTTACCCCAGCGGGAGCAATCCAGCCAGATAACAAGATAATCACACTTGGATTCACCGAAGCACAGCAGATGTTAATCAGTGCTGGATTTTTACCCCAAGAAATACGAAAGCTGTTTAGTGCTCACGGTGTAATAGATTCATTGAACTCAAAGCCTATGCACGCCATGCTTATTGAAAGACGAAGATGGGTAGGCCAAATGAGAAAGGCAGGACTGAGCGGGCGACAAATTATGGATGCTATTAAGGCATGGTATAGCAAAGACCCAACGCGTTCTCCTTTTGAGTTTCTTAGAAAAGAATATCGACCGCCACAGAAGGTTGATAGAACAGCATATCGTGATGCGGCGCGGAGACGGGCATCGCGCATGGTAACAGGACTATATCGACGACGAAAGGGGTAATGAAATGACAGAAAGATTAAAAGATTGGAAGCTGAAGGACATAGACATCTGGCGAGAAATAGACCCGTTGCCAGTGGTGCAGGCCGACCATCCATCGACGGATGATGAGATGTTGCCTGTGTACCGCGCCATCGCCACTGCTGCGGCGAAGAAGGTGGTGGAGTGGATGAACGAGAATGGGAAGATAGCCTACGACCGACACGCTATTGCTAGTGAGTTCACTGTGGTTGCTAGTGAGTTCACTGTGCCTATTCACAAGTGGCAATCACTCAAGCAGGAGGTGGGACTGTGAGTGAAGAGAACGAAGAACGCAAGTATTGTCCAGTACCAGGGGCGGTGACTCGGTATTGCACGGAAGAGAAGTGTGCGTGGTGGAACAGTGACATGCAAGCGTGTAGTATCGCAGCCCTTGGGCGCATGGCAACCTACTGGATGCTCAACGACTCCCGCGACAGAATGACACCAGAGGAGCGCAGGGGACTACGGTCTGAGGCTACCCAATGATTACCGACATCAGTTATCGCAATATTCCAACAACCCCTGCAGTATGGATTGCAATTAGAAATGCACACCGCAAGGAAATGACTGTATTTGCTAGTTTCAGTGCACCGGATGGCAATTACTATGGCAATCCGGAACAAGCCATCATGGAAACTGCATGGGGATTCCCTGGTGCAATATGTCCGACATTGGTAGCAGAAACCACTTGGGACGTTGACCATGAAACACCAAGCAACAGACCCAATAAAAAGACTCAATGCTGGCTATGCGCACCACGCGAGGTGAAAGAATGAAAACATATCGGATGTATTGCAGAACCATACGCAACAATGTTGTTCATATACAAGGCAAAACGCTTGGCTGTAAAGAACTTTCTCATGGCGAACTAGATGGGGTTAGATGTGCATTTAAGCCATACAGCGATATTAGCGATGGTTCTGGATTTGCACATAATGGATTGACCGCGTTATGGGGCACAGAGAAGTATTACCATTCAACACTATACAATAGTATAGGAGCCATGAGTGACATAGAACGAAGTGACAGGACACTTTGCCCAAACGGTTACTACAACTGGTATTGGTGGCACGGAGTGAAAGAATGAATCATTGCAGTCAATGTGGTGTACGAATACCCGACGGACAGAGTTTTTGTTCCATGTGTTATGGCGATATGGACTACGGGAAAGATGGAATCTACCGGAAATGGGCCGAGGAACAATCGCGTAAACGGGAAACAGAACAAGAACATGAGCAGGAGAATGAGAGAGAATGTTAGGAGTACACGCAACTGGCGATACCCTTGTGTTGTCTGACGGGCAGCAAACCGGCCCGGAAGATACTGACTGGATTGAATGGCTACTCAGCACCGAGACTCGGCAAAACAAGATGGCCTATGACATTGACTACCTGGCGGCGCAGCTATTACGCCACTCATATGCCGAAGAGCGCGAGTGTAGGCGATTACTAACCGAACACAAGGCGCACCTACGCAGCGGACACACCATCTTCTACATTCCGGGTAGGGTGTTGAGCATTGACCACGGCTATCAGTCTGCCAAGAGATACACCATAGTCTACAATGCGAAGCAGTATGCCGATGCACGGCACAATCCTGCACTCACACTTGATGATGCGCGGCGACTGGCCGTAACCGCATTAGCCACCGGTAAATCAGTTCTGGACGCATACGACGCATTGGGCATTGACGGCAAAAGTCTGACATCGCCAGTCAAGGCGTTTGATAAGGCAGGACTCTGGCCCGAAACAGCGACCATTGACGACATACCAGAAGGAGCGCACGAGCTGGCATACCAAACAGTGAAGAGCAATTGGGTAGAGGCTTACCAACTCGGCCACTGGCCGGATGCCTATGACTATGACATTAACGGGGCATATGCCTCAGAAATGGCACTGTTGCAGGAGATACGGAGTGGCGAGTGGGTAGAGTCTGACAAGATACCGCAAGGCGCAGTGTACGGATTTTCCAGTGGAATGCTTGAGACTCATGCACTATTTCACCCGATACTGATGCGCGGCAACAATGACTCGCTCTACACGCCAACTGGTTCATGGAACACATATTTGACACTACAGGAGATTGGATTTATCCGACGCAATAATCTTGGGATTTATCTCATACATGAAGGCTGGTGGTGGGTGCCGAGTCACACAACATACCCATTCCATAATACCGTGATGCGGATTTGGCAAGCGCGGCAGAAAAATGAAGGGATGATCTCTACGATTTGCAAGCGGATATTGGCCGGTATGTGGGGCAAGACACTTGAGTTGAGAGGCAATGAAGCCGAGCCGGAGTTTGGCCCGCACTTCAATCCAGTTTACGGGGCAATTGTTGAGGCCAATATCCGGCTGAGAGTTGCGCAAGCGTGCATTGATAACGGGGTTACGCCGCTGCATATAGCAGTTGATGGGATGATAACCGATAGGAAACTGGACAAGGTGATAGTGAATGGCAACCTGGGCGGCTGGCGATTGTCGAGTGAGGGACCATGCGTGATAGCAGGAAGTGGCGTTGTTGGCATGAAAGGAAATGAGAACGATAGTGAGTTCTCGCTGAGCTATGACTGGCTGAAGGGCATGATGGAAGTGTACCCGGCACAAACTGAGTACGAGAAGAAGAAATGGAGTTGTATCACAGTGAACCGGGCATTGAATGAGAACAAGTGGGACAGGCTGGGAGAGTTAGAAGAGATTACCAAGACTGTGACTGTGGGCGGCGAGGTCAAGAGATTCTATGCCAAGCAGCCCAAGTGCGGGAAGGATGTACTGACTAAGCGGTACACAAGTATGCCATGGTCAAGTTCGGTTGTTGGACTGAAGTAAGGAGTAATAATGAAACACTTTACATATATAACTCAAGAGCAGTGGGAAAGGGATAAGCATGAATACTTATGGGACACAGTGCTAGGGATAATAGGAGGACTATTTACTATAGGTGGCCTAATTCTTGGAATAATGGTACATCCTGGATTGTTCATTCTCATGCTTCCGGGATTCATCATTGGGCTGTGTTACGTGGCTAGTAGTGGAGGAATGAGATAATAACAATAATATTATCCAACACTCGATGATTGAAATGGAAATAGTGTCTTGATAGACAACCTTACTCTACTGGCTATTAACCCGTGGTCAACCTCAGTGGTAGGACTGAAATAGCCATGCCTGAAATGACTCATATTGACCTATTCCCCGGGATTACAGAAGGAAATTCAATGAAGGAGGTGCCAAATGCCGGATAGCAGAATGAC